>Ga0207422_1003111_pt1 | contig 17950 bp, 11 predicted proteins | sample MarCyaLeptolynsp_FD_187757 | JGI IMG/M metagenome (GOLD analysis project Ga0207422, IMG submission 187757) | Marine cyanobacterial communities from Panama - species 1 Leptolyngbya sp. (SPAdes) | ecosystem: Environmental > Aquatic > Marine > Unclassified | place: Panama: Panama City | collected...
CACCAGCCATCTCACGGCCATCGAAGCGATGGAATATGCGCATAATCCTGTCATTTTCTCCCATTCAAATGCAGCGGCCATATATCAGCATGAACGCAACTTGCCGGACCACCTGATTACGGCATGTGCCGAGACAGGCGGGGTGATTAATGTTAATGGTGTGGGGTTGTTTCTTGGTGAAAACGATATCACTACAGAAACGATCGTCCGGCATATTGACTATATTGCGAATTTAGCAGGCCCGGAGCATGTAGGGTTGGGCCTGGATTATGTCTTTGATCCCAGCGAACTAGAAGAATTTGTCAAAAAGAATCCAGACCTGTTCCCGCCTGAAAAGGGCTACGGGGATGGTGCTGGTTTTCTGGAACCAGAACGCATTCCGGCAATCGCTGATGCGTTGCTGACCATTGGCTGGAGCGAACAAAATGTCCGTGGATTGCTCGGCGAAAATAATATGCGGGTCGCAAAACAGGTCTGGAAATAACCGGTTTTCTTAAAGCCACCTGAAAATATCTTCGAGAGGGTTTAATGTGAAATCTGGGAAAATATTTGCATTATTTTTGATGATCTCCTTTTTGTCGACAGGCTGTAGTGTGCCGTCAGATCCACTGACATCAGACAATATCGATGACAATATGGAGGTTGCTTATAAAAGAGCGGAGAGTTTTCTTTCCTTTAATAAGCCAGATTTTATAACCAATGATACAGTATCCCCTAACTGGTTGGCGGATGGGACTGGTTTTTGGTATCGCAGAAGTCTTGCCGATAACGAACATGAATTTGTGCGTGTTGATGTTGAGACCGGCAACCGGACACCCGCGTTTGATCAACAATTTATAACTGACGAAATTTTTCGTCTCATCAAACAGAAAACTTCTCCAGGTAAATTGCCTTTTTCGACATTCGATTATAACAGCTCAGGTGGAATTGATTTCCAGATAGGTGATACCCTGTTTGAATGTAATGCTGCCGAATGCGTTAGCCGAGAAAATACAAACATGCAGGAAAATGCTGGCGAAGTGAGGTCTTCGGATGGCAGTAATGCTATTTTTTTCAGAGAGAATAATCTTTGGGTCAGGACGGATAAGGGGGAAAGTCCGCTGACCTCTGATGGAGAAAAGAATAATACATATGGAATTTCGGTTGGAACTGATCTTTCTACCATTACCCGCAAACGTATGGGGGTTATAGACAAGCCGTTGGTCAGTTTCTCACCTAATGGGCGTTTCCTTTTTACCCAAAAGATTGATCAGCGAACAGTTGAACCACTGCATTTTCTTGAGAAAGCCCCGCGTGAAGGATCTCAACGCCCAAAGCTGCATTCAGTCCCTTATGCTTTTGCCCGTGATGAGCATAAACCGATTGGGCAATATATTGTGATCGATATTGAAACAGGCGAGATGATCGAAATAGATCTTCCCCCTACACCTGTTCTTTATGTGCCAAATCTGCATCCATTGCGTTCTGGGGAAGTTAAATGGTCTGATGATGGTCAGTATGTCTATTTCATCCGACGCTATGAGTTTGGAACAGGCTACGAAATTATTCGTGCAGAAGCCAAGACCGGCAAGACTGAAATTCTCGCCACACGAAAATCTGAGCGTGTGTCAGGCCCTTCATTGTCAATTGCCTCACCCGGTCTACTACATTTGATCGGGGCTGAGGGAATAGTTTGGTTCTCCGATGAAGATGGCTGGGGGCATCTGTATTATTCATCACATGATGGAAAAAAGCGGCAACTGACCAGCGGCAGTTGGAACGTCATCAATGTTCTTCATATCAACCAAGACCGTCGCGAAATATACTTTCTGCGGACCCTGTCAGAAGAAGAGGGCAACCCATATCACCGGATCATTTCCAGGCTCTCTATCGACGAAGGGACATTTGTGACATTGACCCCAGAGCATGGTCACCGTACCACAACAAATCTTGATTTTTCGCCCACGGGTGATGTCTTCTTAGATACTTACTCAAATGGTGATGTGCCGGGCAAGTCTGTCCTTAGGGATCATGATGGTCATTCTATTTCAGTCATTGAGACGGCGGATTTACGTTCCACGACTGGGCAGGAAGTATCTTTGCCGGAAGTATTCTCGGTCACAGCAGCCGATGGAAACACAACGTTGTGGGGAAAAATTCTCCGGCCATCAAACTTTGATCCCGACAAAAAATATCCTGTTGTTGATGCTATTTATCCGGGGCCTCAGATCAACCGTGTGAATTATGGCTTTTCTGGCAGAGGTACCGGTTTTTTTGACAGTTTTGGTGAACCACAAGCGTTGGCTGAACTTGGGTTTATTGTCATCATTATGGATGGTCGCGGCACGCCAATGCGTTCCAGAGATTTTCATTATCCGATTAGTCCCAGTTTGCTCGGCGAGGCAGGTTTTTTGTCTGATCATGTCACGGCAATCAAGGATTTGGCCACAACACGGCCTTGGATGGATTTGGATAGGGTAGGTATATATGGTCATTCAGGTGGGGGCTATGCAGCGGCCAGGGCCATCATGAAATATCCAGATTTTTTCAAGGTGGCGGTGTCCTCTGCGGGAAATCATGATCAACGAATATATTTACCTGTATGGGGTGAGTCATATTTGGGTCGTGATAACGGTGAAAATTATCGATTGGCATCAAATAGTGAACTTGCAGGAAATCTAGAAGGAGAGCTGTTACTTATTGTGGGCGATTTGGATGATAACGTACATCCGGCAGCAACATACCAATTGGTGGAAGCGTTGATTAAGGAGAATAAGGATTTTCATCTGTTGAGCTTACCAAATGGCAATCATGCCTATACAGTAAAATCAGCTCCAGAATATGCATATGTTACACGCCGCACATGGGACTTTTTCGTAGATCATTTATCTGGGGCCAAGCCACCTCGAAATTATAAAATCAGGAGTCATTTGCGATCAGCCTGGTGACGGTTTATTTGTAGCGGTTTATGATCAACCTAAATTAAAAGGGACGCCATTGTGTGAATGGCGTCCCTTTATGTTAGTTCAGGAATAGTAATTATTCAGTACTAAGTTTGTCGAGCAGTACCTTAACGGCTTTTTCGATTTGAGGGTCTTCACCAGTTGCAGCCTGGTCGGGATCAAGCCGAACCATATGGTCTGGTTCTAATTGGACATTTTCCAGATAATTACCCTCGATGTCCTGCATGCCGACTTGGGGGATGCCAAAACGCACATCACCTGAATGCAGGACCTCCCACCAAACAGCTGTCATGGTGCCAGGCACGGGCATGCCAACCAATTCTCCGAGACCGAGGGTTTTATATACATAAGGGAAACCGTGGCCATTGGAATAATTGCCTTCATTCATCACCACAATGGAGGGTTTTGTCCATTGATCCAGCGGATCACCTTTCCAGGCACGACCGCGTGTATCCATTTTGAAATATTCCCGACCACTAAACAGTTTGGCCAGGTCATTATGAAGCCAGCCGCCCGCATTCCAACGGGTGTCAATCACAACGGCTTCTGTATCAAAATGACGGCCCAGCAGATCTTCATAGGTGCTGCGGAAGGACGCATCATTCATGGCCGGAATATGAACATATCCCAAACGGCCGTCTGACAGCTTTGCCACATGAGCACGTCGTTTATCGACCCATCTGTTATACAGGAGACGATTTTCTGCGCCCAGACTGATGGGTTTGATCACTTCGTCAAAAGATTTGCCTTTTGCATCCTTGAAAGTCAGTCGTGTGCGCTGATTGATTTTGTTGTTCAGCAAACGATAAAGGTTGGTCTTTTTGTTAAGTTCAACGCCGTCAATGGCGGTCAGAGAAACGCCAGCTTTTACCTGGGATTCTTTCACGAAGAAAGGTCCGCCTTCCATGACCTCAAGAACCTTTAAGGGGCCATTGTTCTTGGTTAAGTCAAAGAATAATCCAAGTGCAGCGGTTTGGTCCGTGTTTTGTTGTTGATGCCTGTAATAAGCACCGGTATGGGATGCGTTTAGTTCGCCGAGCATTTCTTCCATCATCCTGGCAAAATCTTTATTGTTGCCCAGACTCGGAAGTTTAGCTGCATAGTCTTTTTTGATTTGATCCCAGTCAATGCCGTGCATATCCGGTCGATAAAATTTATTTTTTGTCTGACGCCAGATATGTTCAAAAAAGTAAGCCCGCTCAGCATCCGCATCAAGGCGCATTCTGGCATCCAATGCCACAGGTTTTTGGGAAGCGCTGTCGCCATTTAAGGCGAATTTCAATAATCTGCCATTGGACAGAACAAATAGCTCTTTGTCGTCAGCAGAAAGTTGTAAACCACTTTGACCTTGGCCCAACTTAGCGAGCAGAATTGTCTTTCTTTCGCGAATATTATGTAACCAAAGGTCATAACCAGCCTCGAATTTAGCCAGATAATATAATTTATCAGCCGTCTTGTTCAGGACGGCTCCTGCCAGATCGCTTGAATGTCCTGTCAACCGAACAGTTTGTTTTTCCAGTCGGTCCCATTCAATGTCGACCAGGTCAGCTGCTTTATCTTCTTCTTCAGATTTTTTCTTATCTTCTTTATTTTCCTTATCTTTTGTTTCAGATTTTTTCTCTTCTTTTTTTAGATCTTTTTCCAGTTCTTTTTTGAGGGCATATTCTTCTTTTGATAGCGTAAAGCGCTCAAATGCATCCCTGTTCAAAAAAGTTGCCAGAACATCATATTCTCTGCCCCATGAACCATGATCCCGTTGACCATATTTAGCAGAGGACCAGAAAATTGCATCGCCGCCTTTGTGCCATTGAGGGCCAGCATTATTGTAACCAGAAAGACTGATGTCCCGTGGTTCTTCTTTCCCTTCGGCATGGACAATTGCGATATTTTTAACAAAAAGACGTTTGCGTGCAGCAAAGTCAACCGTCAGCCATTGGCTGTCCGGTGACCAGTCAAAGTTGATATCACCGTCTGTATAAGAATAGTTATATTCCTTGCCCAGGACCTCGGTGACTTTCCCGGATTCAATATTCAGTACTTTCAGCGTATCGCGCCCAGATAAAAAGGCGACCTTCTTGCCATCCGGCGAATAAAGAGGCTGGAAGGATTCTGTTTTTGCCTCATGAAGAATTTTCTCTTCAATATCTGTTGCCGAGAAAAAGTATTTTTCATTGTCCGATTTAAGAGTGGCTTCTTTTAGAAGCCATTTGTCATTTTGCTCAGCGGCATAGACAATCTTCCGACCATCGGGATGAAAATCAACGGTTCGTTCCTGATACGGTGTATCGGTGATACGTTTTGTGGTTTTGAAATCTGTTGAGGTTACGAAAACCTCACCCCGGGCGACAAAAGCGATTTCTTTACCGGAAGGGGAGATGGAAAAACCGGCGATTTTGTCAGAAACATTGATGATTTGTTCTTCACGACCATGACGATCTGTGCCAACTTTGATCTTTAGCTTCTGAGGTTTTTCTCCGGCCTCGACAGTATAAACATCCCCGTGATGGATGAAGGCCATCATGTAATTTTTGGCAATGGACAGACTGCGAACAGGATGTTGTTTAAAGAAAGTAATCTGTTTCTTTTCACGATCTTTTAAATTCAGACGCCAGATATTAAAGGCACCGTTGCCTTCTTCCGAGGTATAAAACAGAACATTCCGATTACTCCAGACCGGGTTATGGTCTGCACCAGAAAAATCAGTGATTTTTTCGTGTTGATTTTTCTTGGCATTAAATACCCAGATATCACGGGCAAAGGCAGATGTGTCGTGTTTTCTAAGGTCGCTTTCAGGGGCTTTTTTTCTCAAGTAAGCCAACTGATTTCCGTCTGGGCTCCAGCGTGCTTCTTGGGCAGAGGATGTGAGCACCATGGTTGGTGTGCCGCCATCTATCCGAACATTATACAATTCAGGCAGACGTCGTGTGGGATAAAGGCTGCTATCGGCGGAATCTTTACGGGCAGAAGAAAAAGTAATTGATTTGCCATTCTTGGTGAAATCCGTCGGGATGTCATTGCTGCTATGAAACGTTAAACGTTTTGCCGTGCCGCCTGATGCGGGCATCACATAGACATCCAGATTTCCATGACGATTACTGGCAAAAGCAATGTTTTTTCCATCAGGTGACCATATGGGATGACCATCCCAGGCGGCATTAACCGTTATGGCTGTGGCTTCACCACCTTTAATGTCTGTGCGATAAATATCTCCTTGGAATGTGAAAAGGATACTTTTCCCATCAGGGGATATAGAAGCTTCAGAGAACCAATTGTTTTCTGAGGCATTCGAAACAGAGGTTATGACAACCAGATTAAAAATGAAAAGTAATAGATGCCGTAAATTCATCACTATAGTTTTCCTTATGAAACAAAATATTCCCGTAATGTCCATTTGATAGACTTCTTTGCTTACGTGAGGCTTACTGAATAGAGATTTATTCTGAAAATTTCTTTCTTCACCAAATAACAAGTTATAAAATTATTTTCACTTGAAATGGTTCAAATTGCGATGAACCGCACATATATATCGTTCAAACTTGACAGCATCATAGGATGAGGTCATATTCCGCATTAATGGATATTGGATCCAATTAGTATTTGCGTGTGGAATAATAGATTTCATCTTGCCAGAATCTTTTGCAAGAATGTTTTTCAAGTTACGAAAAAATATAAAATGAGCACAACAGAGCCAAGAAAAATAAACGTTAATGTGTTCATTTAACTGCCAAAATAATGAGGCGATATCGCTTATGGGAAGTTGCTATCTATACTCTAAGGAATGATATGATGAACAAACTCGCGAGACATTTTGCTGCAGGTACAAAAAAGCAAGTAATTTTTCTTTTGTCTTTTATGGTCATGCTGCTTCCAATGGCCCAGGTCGCCTACAGCCAACGGACAGTTGACTTCAGTAATCAACCAGAGGCGGGCGATGTGCTTGTGATCGGGCTGCGTGACATGGATGAGCTTCGTAAGGTCGCCCCATTTCTCAGCGATCAGGCCGTTGCAAATTTAGAGCGGGCAATTACAAGTTCTGGCTACAAGGTCAATCCTGGTGCTACGGACAGTTTCCGAGGCGGCGCTGGTGAATATGGCGAAATCCATCTTATCGGCTTACCTCAGGATGAGTTACAGCGTCGTGACTGGCAAGATTTTGGCGGCAGAGCCGCGGCACTCACGCTGGGATCACAAACCAAGCGGGTCGCCATTGTTGCTGAAGGGCTTTCCGTAGAGGCCGCCGTGTTAATTGGTGTTGGCGCAGATTTGAGGCAATATTCTTTCCTGAAATATAAAAATGGTGCCCAAGGACCCGTCGAAGGCACCTTTAACGTCATCCTGCAAGATGCCAAGGCTGCACAAGACCGCTATCAAGAGCGTGAAGCACATTTAGCCGATGCTGTTATCTGGGCGCGTGACCAGCAGAACGAACCGGCAAATGTTTTATATCCTGAGGAATTTGTAAAACGTGCCAAGGCGGCATTCCGCGGGGTATCAAATGTCTCGGTTAAAATCTTAGATGAAAAAGATATGAAACGCCTGAACATGAACGCAATTTTGGCTGTTGGTCAGGGCAGCGTGCGGCCGCCAAGATTGCTGGTTGTTGAATATAAAGGCGCTGACAAGAATAGCCGACCTGTAGTTTTTGCCGGCAAGGGGATCACTTTCGATACCGGTGGCATTTCCCTTAAAAAAAGTAGTGGTATGTGGCGCATGAAATATGACATGAGTGGTGCGTCATCTGTAACCGGTGCTGTTTTGTCTCTTGCCAAATCACGTGCGGCGGTAAATGCGGTAGCCATTGCGGCATTGGCCGAGAATATGCCAGATGGTGCCGCTCAACGCCCTGGCGATGTCATTAAAACAATGTCGGGCCTTACAGTAGAGGTGTTGAATACGGATGCGGAAGGTCGCCTCGTTTTATCCGATGCGCTGTGGTATGCGCAAGAGCGGTTTGAGCCAATATTGCTGGTGGATCTTGCGACATTGACCGGTGCGGCTGTGGGGGCGCTTGGCGTTGATTATGCGGCACTCTTCGCGCGGGATGATAATATTGCTGCCCGGTTGCACAAGGCCGGTGAAGAGACCGGTGAAGACCTATGGCGCTTGCCTCTGCATCCAAACCATTATGTTCAGATTGAATCGACGATCGCTGATATTAAAAACGCAGATACTGGTTCTCCTGGTGCGTCGACGGCGGCCGCTTTGCTTGGTTCTTTTGTGAAACCGGATACACCTTGGGCGCATCTTGATATTGCCGGTGTTGGCAGACGCGCTAAACCAACGACGGTATCACCAATCGGGGCCAGTGGCTTTGGTGTTATGCTTCTTGATCAATTGGCAAGGGACTATGCTGCGCAGAAGTAACCCGAAAGCTGGTTATAAAACAAATAGGTCGTAAGGTTCGCGTAAGTAGTCAGACTTATATGAACAATCGTTGATATTTTCTAGGGAGTCATAAATGTCTGAACAAGTCGATGATCATTCCACCTCTGCACGTGATGTGAAACAGCTGGGTATATTTGCCGGATTAACCAGCCTGTCATATGTATTCTGGGTTTGCGGTGGCATGGAGATGATTGAACGTCTCGCCTATTACGGTGTGCGCACCAGTTCCAGTCTTTATATAACCGATGCCAAGTCCCGCGGGGGCTTGGGTCTTGTTGAAAGTCAGTTGGGCGTGATCTTCTTGGTCTGGGCTTTGGTACAAACTTTTGTGCCGGTCTTTACGGGCGGTATATCTGACCGTATCGGCTATAAACAAACGATTTTTGCCTCAACGGTATTCAAGATCATTGGTTACCTGATTATGGGTTTTTTCCCGACCTATGCGGGTTTTCTGCTGGGTGCCGTTGTTCTGGCCTTTGGAACGGGTATTTTTAAACCGGGCATTCAGGGCACGGTTGTCAAATCCACCAACCGGCAAAATTCTTCCATCGCCTGGGGTGTCTTTTATCAGACAGTGAATATCGGCGGATGGCTGGGGCCTTTGGTGGCAGTTCAGCTGAGACAACTCTCCTGGGATTTGGTGTTTTTTGTTTGCGCGGCGATTATCTCGATCAATTTCTTCCTGTTATTGATCTACAAAGAACCGGGCAAAGAAGAAAGACTGGCACACAGAGCCAAAGTACGCGAGGGAAGCGTCAAAGAAAACAGTCTCTTCAAAGAGAGTTTAAAAGAATTTACCCGGCCGATCTTGCTTTGGTACATGGTGTTGTTTTCGGCCTTTTTCTTTATGCTTTATGCTCTTTGGGATGTGGGGCCGCTCTATTTCCGTGACTGGGTGGATACTTCCGTTATCGTTAAAGGTTTATTCGGTGAAAATGGCACAGACAGTGGTTTTTGGATCGGCGTTCTGGGCATGAGTAAAGATGGCAGTCGCCTTTTCCCGGAAGGACTTTTAAATCTGAATGCGATGCTGATAATGCTTGTGTGTTTCCTGGTGGCCGGTTGGAGTGCTAAATTAAAGGCGGCCAATTCCATGGCCATTGGGGCATTTCTGGCTTCTTCGACAATGCTGCTTTTTGCCAGTTCCAATTTTGCATGGATCATTGTCGTTGGTATCTTGATTTTTTCCATCGGGGAGATGTTATCATCCCCCAAGGCCAATGAATATCTGGGTAATATCGCGCCCGCAGACAAAAAAGCCATGTATCTGGGTTTTGTGAATTTCCCCATCGGTATCGGCTGGGCCGCAGAGAGTTTCTTAGGGCCATACCTGTACGGTAAATTTGGTTCCAAAGAACAAATCAGTCGCGCTACTTTGGAGGCACAGGGCATGTCCGCCACCGAAGTGGATAAAATCCCTGTTGGTGAAGCTTTTGAAACCCTTGTCAGTATGACGGGCCAGTCAGCGACCCAACTGACGGAACAGTTATATGCGGCCAATAATGTGGGTGTTGTCTGGTACGTGTTGTCAGCTGTGGGCTTTATCTCGGCATTTGGATTGTATCAATATGGCAGATGGATCTATCGCATTTCTCAAGATTAAGGATTCTCTTGAGAGATGAGGAGCCGTTTATTGACGATCGGTATGATCGATAATAGCCAACCTCTTCTACAATCCTAAGGTCATAGGATTAAATTTTACACCTTCAAAACCTAAAATGATGAAACCCGACATATTGTCGGGTTTTGTCGTTTTGAGAGTCTATTATCAATGGCATGTTTTATATTCTATTCAGGCAATGCTCGTTTACCTCTGAGTTGATTGTCCCTATCCAACCTGCGTAGTCAGCAAATTTTCTTGACAAAAGAGTCAGAAAAAGTGACAAATAGACCAAATTGGATCCAAGATCCAAAAAAATAGACGATCCATATTAAAAGGTTCGGCTCCTATACAGGCTCACCTAGAGCACGCTATTGCTGTAGCAAATATATGAAGGAACATAATTGAGTAAAATAATCGGAAAACCACACATCGTTTTCTTGACGATTTTATGTTTTGGGCTTGTTACTTATTTGGCGGCAGGTGTTGCCGGGGCGTTGGATTTTTCTGATCCGCAACATACTGAGGCGATACAGGAACGCCTTCAGGATATTCAGAAAAAATATAAAAATCCTGCACTCAACATCGGTGTTGTTTATCAGGGAAACCTGGTTCTGAATCAGGCTTATGGCGTGATGGACCTGAAGACAAACGAACCTGTTCCTGAGGATGCCATTTACCAAATCGCTTCTGTGACAAAAACCCTGGTCAGTGCTCTGGCGGCATCCATGATGGATGATGGGCTGATCGATCTGGATAAGCCGGTTGGCCTTTATGCTTCCCGACTGGATTTTCATAATGCCGATTGGGGGGCAAAAGTCACATTAAGGACTTTATTGACCCATAAGTCCGGGTTACCCGGTAATCCGGTAAATCGGGTCAATATTCCATCACCGGACACATTCCCCGAAGGCATGGACGCGACCATCGCCAAACCATATTCCATCGATGAATTTTATATTGGTGTAAAAAGTACACCCTTTGTTTTTGAGCCGGGTACCGCGGATCGTTATTCCAATATGGGCTATAATATCGCCGGGCATGTGTTGGCCCGTGCCGGGGGCTATAAGAATTTGGCCGAAGCTCTGGCGGACCGTGTATTTGGCCCCTTGGGGATGAAAGACAGTCAGATGGGTTTGGATGAAGAGGCCAAAAAGCGCTCTCCGACCCCATATGTCTATAGCGATGATCCCAGCATCAAAGGCGGCACCATCGGAAAGAGACAATATTATCAGGCACCCTATTGGCAATTCGGTGAGGCCACTGGTGGGGCAGGGGTGTCTTCAACAGTTGAGGATCTGGCAAAATATGTCGCTTACCTGATGATGGTGGATGAACATTCGGATGACATCATTTCTTATTCTTCTGTTCAGAAATTACTGACCCCGGACCATCAATATATTTACAAATCAGGATCAGTTTATGAGCGGGGACTTGGCTGGCAAATAGCTGAATTTGGTTCTTATGGAACAATTTATCAACATAATGGCCATAATGACGGGCATCACGCCTTTGTGGTTTTTTCCAGAGAACATCAGATTGGTATCGTCATTCTGACCAATGGGGCGCACGCGGGTATGGACATACTGGGCAATCGCTTGTTTTTGTATTTCATGAACCAGATTGCCGGGGATGACGGTCCTGGCGAATTGATTTCAAAGTAGCAGGGCCCCTCGATGTCAGACAGAACAGAATATAATCTGCAGGCATTACGCCAGTTATTGGGCACTGACCTGGCAGAATTTGCTGAAAATATCCCAACCATGATGGCCAGGGAATTGCTGATCAACGATACGGGTTTTATCAGCAGGCACCAGCTTTCCCGAAGCCTGCTGGAAAAATTCACACCAGACATGAAAGACTGGACATCGCCGGATGCCTTGCGGGCTATTTTGCCGGAAACGCCTTTCCATCGTACAAGAATGCAGCCAATTGCCGGTGCCCTGGCGGCTGTTAGTTGTCAGGCGTACCCTGAATTCAGTTATTATCCCTATATCCCGCTTGTCAGTCAGGTGGAAAGGCGAAAGTCGGTGCCTTTGATCATCGCGGTGCATGGATCCAGCAGAAATCCCAAAGATTACCGTGATCAATATGCCACCTATGCCGAAGAACATGGTTGTTTTGTGCTGGCGCCTTTGTTTCCCATGTCGCTGGATAATACTATTCCGGATGAAGAATATAAGTATCTGGATGGTGACCGCACCCGTTATGACCATGTGTTGTGGGCTATGGTGGATGAATTGGCCTCAGCGGCCAATGTCGATTTTTCCTGTATCATTCTGTTTGGGTTTTCCGGCGGGGCACAATTCGGGCACAGGTTGTTATATGTTTGTCCGGACAAAATCGATGCTTTGTCCATTGCGGCTCCCGGGTTTATTACCCTGGCATCAGACCAACATGATTGGTGGGTTGGGGTCCGGGATCTTGAACAACGTTTTGGACAGAAGTTTAATCCTGAAGCTTTACAAGATACCGCCATTCAATTGATCTGTGGCGCAGATGATCGCATTGACTATGAAATATATTCACAAGAAGAACTGAGATTAGGGGATGCGGATTACGCGCTTTACGGCCGTAACCGAACCGCACGTATTCAGGCGCTCAAAAAATCAATGGAACAGATCGGCCTTGCCCCTCAACTGGATTTTGTGGAAGGCACGGCCCATACATTGGCGCCCCTGATTGAAAGTTCAAAACCCTTCATCAGTGCCGTTTTAAAGCAAAATAATTTTTAACCCTTAAACCAGAAAGCCCTGTCATGTCTGTTATCCCTGCTGATAATAATTTTATGGTTTTTGCCGCTGTTGCCCTTCTCGCCTGGCTGGGCTTTGCAATGGAGAAAACCAAATACGGTAAGATCACAACAGGCATCGTCTGGACGGGCGGTTTGGCTATTCTGCTGTCAAACATTGGTGTGTTGCCGGAAAAAGCTCAGGCCTATAATTTTGTGAAAAGTTATCTGGTGCCATTGGCTATTCCGCTTTTGTTGATGAAGGTCAACCTGCAGGAAATATTTGCTGAAACCGGTAAAACCCTGATTGCTTTCGTGATAGGGGCCATCACTACAGTCATCGGCACAATCGTTGGTGTATGGATGTTTGATCTGGGGATACTGGAAAAGGAACTGGCAGGTATTTTTGCGGCCACATACATTGGTGGTACATTGAATTTCGCGGCAAGTTCTGAAGCACTGTCCGTAAAAGATGATGTTTTGCTTTCTGCTGCACTGGCCGCAGATTCACTGGCCGGAAAAGCATATCTGATGATTCTGGCTATTCTGCCAACGCTGGCCTTTATGCAAAGATGGTTCAAAACAGAGGAAGATGGCACCGCTGTATCTCCTGTAGTGGATACAGAAAAAAGCACTGAAACAGCTGTCCCGGATGTGTTGAGCATTTCAGGGGCATTGGCTCTGGCGATTACCATCTGTGCGGCTGGGTATACGGTGGCTCATTTGCTGAATTTAACGTCATATGGAATTTTATTTGTGACGGCTTTTTCTTTAATTCCCGGTACATTCTTTAAAAACACGACCGGCAAATTGCACGGGGCTTATGACATGGGCATGATCTGCGCCTTTCTGTTTTTCGCCGCCGTTGGTGCGGGGGCAAATATCTCCACACTTGTCGGGGTGGCGCCTGCCGTAATGGGATTGGCGGTTATTATTGTGGTTATTCACGCAGTCATTCTTTTCCCGGTCGCCAGATTAGCAAAGCTTTCTCTGGCAGAAACCATCACGGCGTCCAATGCCTGTATATTGGGCCCCACTACAGCCGCAGCACTTGCCGCCGCCCGGGGATGGCCACATCTGGTCACGCCGGGATTATTGGCCGGGTTATTTGGATATGCCACCGGCACATTCATCGGCGTGTTTCTGTACCAGCTTTTATAAATAAATTTCTAAGCTGTCGAAAGGGCAATGGTCCCTAACGCACGGACTTAGATATGATATTCCTGAGGACAAAATGTATTATTTATCAGAACAAACCGTATGTGATTTAGTGAAACAACCTGAAGTCACCGAAGCGATGGAAAAAGTGTATGTGGCGATGGCCACAGGTGACGCCGTCAATTTTCCAGTGGTGCGTGAAACGCTGGGTTATGCGGATGCAATTTTTGGCTTTAAATCGGGTTTTGATAAAACAGGGCCGACATTAGGTGTCAAGGCAGGAGGTTTCTGGCCGGGCAATAAAGCCAAGAACCTGCCAAATCATCAATCAACAGTGGTTCTGTTTGATGCGGATACGGGTGGTCCTTCGGCCTTTATTTGTGGGACATATCTGACGGCCCTGAGAACGGCGGCGGCCAGCGCAATTTCCATCAAATATCTGGCCCGTAAGAATGCGGAAGTATTGGGTATTCTCGGGGCAGGTGGGCAGTCAGTTCATCAGGTTCGTGCCGCTTTGCCTCAGCGGGATTTTAAAAAACTGATGATTAGTGACCAGTCAATGGAACAGGCCCAGGCCTTAAAAAGTGCCCTGGAAGATACTGGTCTGGAAATTGGCATTGCTTCTGTGGAAGATATGAGCCGGGCGTCAGATGTGATCATTACAGTGACCCCTTCTTTCAGTCCCATTATCAAGGCTGAATGGATCCAACCCGGTACACATCTGGCCTGTATGGGCGCAGATACCAAAGGCAAAAACGAAGTAGATGCCGAGATTGTTGCTAAGGCCCGTTTGTTTGGTGATGAAAATGCCCAGGCCATTGGTATCGGGGAATGTCAGCATGCCTTCGCGCAGGGAAAAATCAAACAGCAAGACATCATTACAATTGGCAAAGTCATTAACAAAAGCCATCCGGGCCGGACCGATGATGAACAGATTACCCTGTTCGATAGCACAGGTGTTGGCCTGCAGGATTTGGGTGCGGCTCAGCTGGCCCTGGATATGGCCATTGAACAGAACAAAGTCACCATACTTGATTAATTGCATGATCGGGAATTAAAACATGACCACTTCATCCTATAAAACCATCGATGAATTGCCCACGCCCAGCTTGATTTTGGATCTGGACAAAATGAACCATAACATCAAGCGTCTGTCCGATCACATTGGTGGGCTAGGGGGCAAATTACGTCCCCATGTTAAAACCCATAAATCCATTGAGGTGGCCCGTAAAGTAATCGAAGGTGGTAATGTGGGGGGCATTACGGTTTCCACGCTGCACGAAGCAGACTATTTCTTTGAAAATGGCATCACTGACATCATGTATGCGGTGGGTATTGCGCCCAACAAATTTGCCCATGTGGCCGACTTGATGGCCAAAGGCTGTGATCTGAAAGTTGTATTGGACAGCCAGGAAATGGCCCGGCAGATTGCCCAAGAAGGCGAAAAGCGTGGCATTGCCTATAAGGTGTTGATCGAACTGGATACCGATGGACACCGTTCAGGGGCCTGCCCGGAATCTGATGAGTTGTTGGAGATTGCCAGAACCCTGCATAACAGCAAGGGATGTGAATTAATGGGTCTGATGACCCACGCAGGTGAATCTTATAACTGCCGCACGCCAGAGAGCCTGTTGGCCATGTCCCGCCAGGAACGTGACCGGACCGTGAATGCGGCAAAACGTTTTGCTGAGGCTGGCCTGCCTTGTCCCATAGTCTCAATTGGTTCGACACCAACGGCCTTTGGCATTGATGATCTGGAGGGCGTGACCGAAGTTCGTGCCGGGGTTTATACCTTTTTTGATCTGGTGATGTCCGGTGTGGGTGTTTGTAGCCCTGATGATATTGCCATCAGTGTTCTGGCCAGTGTGATTGGTTATCAGAAAGAAAAAAGCTGGGCCATCACGGATGGGGGCTGGATGGCCATGTCCCGTGATCGGGGCACGGCTAATCAGGATGTCGATTATGGCTATGGCATGGTTGTGGGTAAAGATGGCCAACGCATAGGTGATCTGAAAGTGATTCAGGCCAATCAGGAACATGGTGTGATTGGGGATCCTGACCATGATCTGCCTTATGATGATTTACCAATGGGCGGTATGGTGCGCATCCTGCCCAATCATGCCTGTGCCACCTCCGCACAATATTCAAAATATTATGTTGTTAAAGGATCAGACGTCATCGGCGAATGGGACCGCATTAACGGCTGGTAAGACCCTTACTTTGTTCAGCTGAAGCAGACTAAATGACCGATGGGTTTACTCACCGGGCAAGTGCGTTTGCTTACAGCATCATTCCTTTGATGACTTATGGCGAGAAGAGAGCCTGTCACGGCGGCCGGTTACAAGGTCGTGTGCTTAGTGATTCCCTTTTGATCATTGATGGCGCTGCAATCTGCATCTTTGATGTCGGATATTGTATCAAATTTGCTTGTATTATGGCAATCTGGGGTCATCAGTACCAAAATTTACTTGACAAAAGGAGCAAAAATAGTGAAAAACAAGACAAATAAGATATTGGATCCAAGATCCAAAAAAGAAACGAGAGATATTTTGACAGCACGCTCACGTCCAAAAACAGCAGGAAACTGGCTAGTTTCACAGCTGCGGGAAGCCATCATATCTGGTGAGCTTGTCGCGGGAAGTGCGATTCGTCAGGACATGCTTGCAGAAAAATACGAAGTCAGTCGTATGCCTGTGCGTCAGGCCCTGGATGTGTTGGCTGCGGAAGGATGGGTTGTTCAACGACCTCATAAAGGGGCAGTTGTTGCTGATCTGAATGCCGATGATGTCATTGAATTGTTCGAGGTTCGTACCTCATTGGAAAAGCTGGCGATTGCCAGATCATTTCCAAACCTGACCGAAGAACAAATCGAAGATATTGAAGTAGCCTGGAATGCTTATCAGGAAGGCGATGGAGACAGTTTGGTTTTGCACCAGCAATTTCATTTAGCCCTTTATGCCGCAGCAGGTCCGCGCTTGATCAGACTATTAATGCAACAGCTGGATGCAGCCCAGCGATATCTGCGTTTTGAATCTTCTGAAATACAAAATTCTGACGCGGACCAAGCGGAGCATATCGCGCTCATCGAAGCAGCCAAAGCGCGGGATGTCGCAAAAGGCATCGAAATCATCGAAGCACACGTGTCCGAAGGTGGGCATGGCATTGCCGAGAAAATACTTAAACGTGGAACGGACCCTGATGGATAGGGTCCTTATGTAATGCACTCAGTGTGAGTGCCGAGGGAGGAGTCATTATGACCGTCAAAAAAGAAATGAAAAAATTGTTATTAGGCAGTGCCTGCGCATTCGCCTTGATGATACCAAATATAACCTTTGCCCAGGAAACAGAGGGTGAAGATATAATGGTGGAGCTGGATGAAATCACCGTAACAGGTTCAAGGATCGTCCGTACTTCTCCAGATACTTTATTTCCAACGACGGTTATTGACTCTGAGTTTGTTCAAAAAGGTGGCTTCTTCGGAATTGCAGATGCGATTGCTGATATGCCAAGTTTTGCCTCAACAGGTAACAGCGATACAGATTTCAACCAATCCAACACAGATATCGGTCTTTCTTTTGTGGACCTTTTTGGACTGGGTTCACAACGTACGCTGACATTGGTCAATGGTCGCCGGGTGGTTTCATCATCATCGCCTCAGCCAAATCGTTCTACGGGTTCATCCGGTTTACAGGTGGACCTGAATACAATTCCGACAGCTTTGATTGACAGAGTTGAGGTTCTGACAGTTGGCGGTGCGCCGGTATATGGTGCGGATGCGATTGCCGGTACAGTGAATGTGATCCTGAAAGATAATTTTGAGGGTCTGGAAGTTGATTTACAAGGCGGATTGTCCGAAGAAGGCGATGCGGGCAATATCCGGGCACGTTCTACCTACGGCGTCAATTTTGATGATGACAGAGGTAACGTGGTCTTTGCGGTGGAATATTCACGCCGTAATGGTTTGCTTCAAACTGATCGTCCGGGAGCAAATGGTGTGCAAGTTTCTGATCCGGCCATTAACTCGGATCCGAATTTCTTCAACAATCTGGACCCTATTAACATTTTTGTTGATGATACGGCGATTATTGGTGCCTCTCAATTTGGTTCACCAGCTATCCCTGCCTTTACGGGTGG
>Ga0207422_1003113_pt1 | contig 17939 bp, 13 predicted proteins | sample MarCyaLeptolynsp_FD_187757 | JGI IMG/M metagenome (GOLD analysis project Ga0207422, IMG submission 187757) | Marine cyanobacterial communities from Panama - species 1 Leptolyngbya sp. (SPAdes) | ecosystem: Environmental > Aquatic > Marine > Unclassified | place: Panama: Panama City | collected...
AACTGAATTTGGGTTTACCGTGTCTGATACGGATGATGAGAATTCAGATCAAGTAGGTACTTCTATTACAATTTCTGTAACTTCAGCAGCTACCGGTTCTGTTACTTCTTTGACAATTTCAGGAACACGCGCAAAAAGTGGTGGATGGAATTTCAATCCCAATAAACAAAAGGTTAAATTCACTCCGGGATATTAATTTTATCAGTTTTATTAAATGTTTGATTATAACAGTACTTCTTATAACGAATTACTTAAGAGTTTTCGCGAAAATACAACCTCCAAAAAAGTCATTATTTTTGCCGGAAAGTTTGCAGAAAACCGTAAATACGCAATTTCACAATTTGAAAGAGAAACTTTAGGTGATACCACAAAGATCTCTCTTTCTGAGTACGTTACTTCATTTGAGAACGAATCTTTTGAAAAAATAGATTCTTTATTTGAAGAACTTAAAGATGAAAAATCATTAATTATATTTACGGATGCTGAACAGCTTTGTGGTGTCTACACCGGTCATACCTATTCGGTTGTTAAGTACGCTACACCTCAGGAAAAATATTTCATAAAAAAGCTCAAAGAACTTCGTTGTTCAGCAATACTTGAATTTGAGAATGAAGATCATCTTGATCGAACCATTCAGAGAGCTGCTGATGCGGTTGTAAAATTCCCAGTTCCTTCTTCATTTCTGGAAAAAGTATTTTTCTGGATAACTCAAGTAAGGGTTAACGGATCAAGCCTTCCCTCCCGTCGTCCGGTTTAAACCATGAATTCTGAAAATATTAGTCCTGCCAAAAATTCCATTTGGCAGGATATTAAAGCTTCACTTGCCGGAAGCGATAGAGACTTTACCCAAGGAAGTATTGGGAGGGCAATTCTTATCCTATCTATTCCTATGGTACTGGAGATGCTGATGGAATCAGTGTTTGCAGTCGTCGATATCTTTTTTGTTTCAAAATTAGGTGCTGAAGCGATTGCAACTGTAGGGATTACGGAATCTTTGATGACACTAATCTACGCAATTGCCATTGGTTTTGCGATGGCAACTACCGCCGTAGTTGCTAGACGTTTCGGGGAAAAAGAATATGATAAGTCTGCTGTAACTGCTATTCAGGCTATATTCGCAGCTCTTTTGGCATCAGCTCCTATAGCTATACTTGGGGGGTTCTTTGCTCCGGAACTCTTATCACTTATGGGGGCTGAAGGTGACATAATTGGTGAGTTTTCTATTTATACCACCATTATGTTCAGTACTAATTTTGTAATCATGTTGATTTTTATAATCAACGCAATTTTTAGAGGTGCCGGAGATGCGAATGTAGCTATGAAGTCTCTTTGGATTGCTAACGGAATTAATATTGTACTGGATCCTCTTTTAATCTTTGGATACTGGATCTTTCCTGAACTCGGTATTGCAGGAGCTGCAATTGCCACTTCAATCGGTCGTGGAATTGGAGTAGTTTATCAGCTTTATAAATTATTCGATGGTACTACCAGAATTAATATCCTTAGGGAACATCTTAGAATTCGCTGGGATATTATGTGGAATCTGATCAGAGTTTCTTTGGGAGGAATTGGTCAATTCATAATCGCTACAAGTAGTTGGATTGGTTTGGTTCGGATTATCGCAGAATTTGGAAGTATTTCATTAGCCGGATACACTATCGCTGTTAGGATTCTGATCTTTTCTATACTTCCATCGTGGGGAATGAGCAATGCCGCCGCAACATTAGTGGGACAAAATTTAGGGGCTAATAAACCTGAAAGAGCTGAAAAATCCACCTGGATCTCAGCATTTGCAAATATGATATTTCTTGGATTGGTAGGAATTCTTTTTTATACAAATGCTGAACTTCTTATTAGAATATTTACCGCTGAACCTGAGATCATTGAAATAGGTGCTCAATGTTTACGAATTATGAGTTATGGATATCTTGCATATGCTTTCGGAATGGTAATTATTCAGGCGTTTAATGGAGCCGGTGATACCTTCACTCCTACTCTTATTAATCTGGTGTGTTTTTGGTTGATTGAAATCCCTCTCGCTTACTTTTTAGCTATGGAATTAGGATTTGCCGAAGAAGGTGTTTTTTATTCTATTGTAGTAGCTGAAACTTTATTGGGAATAATTGGTTTTATATTATTCAAACGAGGAAAATGGAAAACAACACAGGTCTAAATGAAAGTTAAAATCAGTCTTGAAACATCAGGTCGCAGAGGGAAAGAAGTAACTGTAATTAGGAATATTCAACATAATCCTCAGCACATCGAGAAAATTGCAAAAAAACTGAAAGGTCAGTTAGGAACCGGAGGAACGGTTAAAGGTAAAACAATCGAGATTCAGGGGAACCACGTTGAAAGAGTGAAACCCCTGCTCGAAAAAGAAGGGATGACCTTTTAAAGAGAAACCTTATTCTCTTGTTTTGGATCAAGGTCATACAATGAAGAAGCTGTAGCCTGAACGGTCTTGTACCATTCATTACCATACTTATCATTGATAGTATAAAAATCAGCAAAATCAGGTTTACGAAGTGTCATCTTCCATTCCTGAGTCTTTGACTTAAAGGTTGGATCTATATGAAGTAGTTCATGATATAAAACCATTTCCTTAGTTTTAGTATCAAGCATATCCCATAGCTCTCCTGAAACCTCGATCAAATAATCATTGCCAGAATAATATTTGACTTCTCTTGTTGCTTTCATGCATTTTGCAGCCCTTTGTTTTGAGATATTTGGATATACTAAAAAATAACCAATCTCTGCAGGACCAAAATCCATATTGTTCTTTTTAATTACATCCTGAGCAATTTTCTCTATCTCAGGAGATTCCATTAGTTGCTTATCGGTTGTAATTGTTTCTACGGGCTTCAGTAAGTCGTCGTTGGTCATTTTTTAGTGATCTTTGGAAGAATAATTGATGTAGCTACGATTGAGTATTCAAATTGCTCTCCTTCTATCAAATCAGGATCTTTACCTGCATCCTCAGCATAATGTTTTGCTTGTTCTTCAGTAAGCTTCTTTTTAGAAATAGTACCAAAAATTGTCGCTTGTTTACCATTTGAATCAGTAGGAATGAAGAAACTGTAATCTTTAAATGTAACGCGAGCAGTTCTTTCACCATCAGTAGCAATAAAGAAACATCCTTTCTTTTGACAAACTTCAGAAACTTCCGATGTTATTACTACATCTTTTTCTTTCTCAGTTTCTATCAATGATATTGCTGATTCAAGGGAAATAGGATTTCTCTCACCCTCATTAACACTTCCAAATATTTCTACTTTTTTTGTTTCTTTTACTGGTTCAGAAAGTCTTATCACTTCTTTTTGTTCCTGAGCCGTAACATTAAAACTAATTGCAGATACAATCAGTAATAGGAGAATTTTCTTCATTATTCTTTATTAAATTTTTATTGACTACAAAAATACAAATTACTGAAACCATTGTTAACCTTGATTGTTAATTATTCTATATTCAATAAAAAAAATTGCGAACTCTTTTAGCTGCTTTATTCGGATTTGGTTTTTCTATTTTTACCGAAGGATTTTCGAGAATTATCATCTCCTTTTTCCATAAACAATCATTTGTTTTTTTTGGTATTGATAGTCTTCCCGGAATTTCCTGGATTACAATAATTTATTTTGTTTCTACAATATCAAGCTGGTTAGGTGCTATGTTAGCCCAAAGTATAGCTCACAAAAAAAGTAAATCAGCTTTATATTTCTTCATTTTATTTTTATTTGTTTGGATACTTTTTGAACTGATAGTTACCTATCGTGTAGTACCATTATGGTATTTAATAAGTTTTCCTATCACCTCACTTTTTGGGGTTTTCTTAGCTCACAAAACATATAATTTAAATTCAGATGCGATCAAAAATACTACTTCTTAGTTTCTTGTTATTTGGATGTTCATCAGAAATAAGGTTTGATTTAAAGCCTTTAAATACCCCTGCAAGTAATTTCTCTTCATTATCAAGACTTTATACTGATAATACTGGTACCGTATTTATGAGTTGGGTAGAACAAAGAAATGATTCCGCTCATCTTTACTATTCAAAATTTATAGAAAACGAATGGATACAAAAAAAATACATTTCAGGTTCTGATAGCTGGTTTGTTAATTGGGCTGATTTCCCATCATTGATTGCCAAAGATGGAGAAGTATCTAATGCACACTGGCTTCAAAAAGTACCGGGAGGAACTTATGCTTATCAGGTAGTGGTAGCATCTACTACGGATAATTGGGTAAGAAATGAAACTCCTCATAAAGATAACACTCCTACTGAACACGGGTTTGTTAGTATGATTCCTATTAGTGATTCAACATTTATGAGTATTTGGCTTGATGGAAGAAATACTGGTGGTCATGGTCATGCTTCACATTCAGAAGGAAGTTTATCAACAGCTATGACCTTACGGTCTGCTATTCTGAATCAGGATCTTGAGATAAAGTCTCAGCACTTAGTTGATCCTTCTGTTTGTGACTGTTGTGGTACTGCAGCTGTAAAAACAAATGATGGATATTTAGTTGCTTACCGAAACAGAACTGAAAATGAAGTAAGGGATATTTATGTATCAAAATTTAGAAATGGCGAATGGTCAGAACCGACAATTGTCCATAATGATAATTGGGAAATTGCCGCTTGCCCGGTAAATGGTCCCGCTTTAGCATCAAATAATGATAACGTAGCTATTGCCTGGTATACAGGTGCAAATGAAGCCAGTAAAGTTAAAATAGCTCTTTCAAAAAATAGCGGGAATAGCTTTGAAGCCCCCTTGGTCATTGACGGAGCTAATTCTTTAGGCAGAGTTGATGTAGATTTTATAGAAACCGATTTGATAGCTGTGAGCTGGATGAAAAGAAGTTCAGAAGATCGCGCAAAAGCAGATTTTGAAGTAATTATTATTGACGATAAAATGAATGTACTGACTCAAAAAACAATTGCTAAAATGTCTTCAAGTAGAAAATCAGGTTTTCCGCAGATAACAGCTAAGAATGGAAATCTCATCGCATCATGGACTTCTCTTGATAACGATGAGGTCGAAAATATAGAAACAGTTCTGATTCAGCTAAACTAATTATTCAGATAAAAGCTGGGGGAAATTATTGAAGTTCATCAGCTCAGCAATTTTAATCCCTATATCAGTATTATCATGCCAACCGGTAAATTCTATCGCATGAGGACCGTAAGCCATCATTGGTATTGGTACGGCTGTATGATAATCAGTTACCCACTCAACACGAAGTTGATTCGGGTCATCGGAGGAGTTTAACATAGTCATCCCTCCCGTTTCATGATCTGCAGTTAACACAACTAATGTTTCTCCATCCTGCTTAGCAAAATCAAGGATAATTTTCATTGCATCATCAAGATCTTTCACCTCTCTTACAGCATATTCTGCATTATTTCCATGTCCTGCCCAATCAATCTGACTACCCTCGACCATTAGAAAAAAGCCATTCTCGCTGCCTTTTAATTTTTCAAGAGCAACAGAGGTCATCTCTGCTGTTGTTGGTGATCTGTCAACACTTTCAATTCCTGAATTTGCAAATAAACCCAGTAAGTGGTTTCCTGTAGCTGATTTCATTTGCTCAGCATTATCTACATAATCGTAACCATTAGCTTCAAATTCTTCTATTAAGTTACGATCATCTTTTCTCGAGCTACCACTCTCATTTTGAGGTATAAAGAATTCACGTCCACCACCAAAAAATATCTCAACACCAGAATTAACATATTGTTCAGCAATTCCTGTCTGATTTCCTCTTGAGGAAACATGAGAAGCAAAACTCGCCGGGGTAGCATGTGTAATAGTAGATGTTGCGACTAATCCTGTTAGCATACCTCTTTCTTCAGCAAGTTCAAGAATTGTTTTACAATGAGTACCATCCGGCAGATAAGCAATCATTCCATTATTTGTCTTCATTCCACAAGAATAAGCGGTAGCCCCTGCAGCGGAATCAGTAATTAATGAATTTGAAGCATGCGTCTTAACAATTCCTGTCACAGGCATAGTTTGTAAAGCTAAATAATTGTCAGCACCAACATCATTTAATTGCCCAGATGATAATTGAGCTATACCTGTTCCATCAGCAATAACTAATATCACATTTTTAATAGTTTTGTCAGAAACAAGCTCTAAACGTTCGTGATTAGAAGTACTTGTGGTAGTATTTACTTTAACTTCTTGTCCGCGATTACATGCGAGTAATAATAAAAATGATAATACAATTAAATTCTTCATTGATAAATTTTTTCAGGAAATATAGAGCCCTTAAAATTATCCTGTTGTTAAGTTATTTGTTTATTTTTGGTATGAACGATTTGATTAATCCCCAAAGCCCTTTTGCTGGTTTTCTTGAGTTCTGAGCTCTTTCTGCAGCAATCTGCATGCGTTCAGGAACTTCATAACCATCCTTTAACTTTGATTTCAAAGCTTTCTCTTTTTCTTTCCGCTCTTTTGCTTTTCGTTCAGTTTTAGAAAGTTTCTTAGGAGCAGGTTTGGATTTCTTTACGGGCTTAAATGGCTTCTTATTAGTTTTAGTTCTTGTTTGTTTCTGTTTATTTCCAACAAGTTCGACTGAAACCTTACCTTCTTTATCAACCTCAATAGAAACTGTTTTCTTTTTGTGAGTTCCTTCTTTTAAAGGATCTACTTTTTCTTGACTTTTCTTTTTGCTGGACGTGTTATTCTTTTTGAGTTGATTTGTAGGAGCATGCTTGGAGGTTTTTTGTTTCTTAGGATCTACTTTTTCATCAGGTAGCTCTAAAACTTTTAATTCCTTTCCTACTTTTGACTTTATCGGATCAAAAAACTTCTGGTCTGCTTTACTAACTAGAGTTACTGCTATTCCTTCTTTATCATAACGACCGGTTCTGCCGATTCTATGAATGTAATCATCAACTGTTTTCGGAACGTCATAATTAATTATCAAGGAAACATTGTCAATATCTATTCCTCTTGCAAGGACATCAGTTGCAACAATAACAGGTACTGTTCCATTTTTAAAAGCTCTTAATGATGCTGTTCTTTCTTCCTGTGTTCTATCTCCATGAATACTTCCTGCATTTATACCCTTTTTATTCAGGAGTCGCTCCAACTCATTAGTTCCTTTTTTTGTGGCGGAAAATACAATACAGGAACTCCATTCTAATTCATCGAGTAAATATTGAACTGCTCCGAGTTTTTTTCTTGGCGGGGCATGATAAGCTCTTTGATCAACCTGTTTTGATGTTGTGGATACCTCAATCTCAATTTTGACCGGATCTTTCATGATACTTTGCATCAGTTTCTGCAATTCTTTCGGCATTGTTGCGGAAAAAAGCATCGTATGTCTTTCAGATGGCAATTTATCGATTATATGATTCACATCCGGAAGAAATCCCATATCCAACATTCTATCAGCTTCATCCAAGACCAAAAAACGGATATGTTCAAAATCAATGTCCAATACCTTCATTTGATCTATCAGTCGACCAGGAGTTGCTACAATTATATCAACACCTGCACGTATTGCTGAAGCCTGTTGAGCAAAATTCTCACCACCAATAATTGTCGCAGAAGTGATTCCAGAATGGTATCCCAGTGCAAAAATCTGTTCGTCAATTTGCTGAGCGAGTTCTCTTGTTGGTGTAAGTATAAGTGCTTTAGTTCCCTCAGATGGGTTTCTAAGAATTAATTCTATGATAGGAATTACAAATGCGCCTGTTTTTCCGGTTCCGGTTTGTGCCGCCCCTAAAACGTCCTTTCCCTGAAGTGCTTCCGGGATGCTTTTTTCTTGAATTGGAGTAGGTTCTTTATAACCTATATCGCTTAAACCCATTTTCAGTGAGTCATGAAGCTCTAAATCGTCAAAAGTCAAAGTGTATATATCTTTATAAGTTCAAAATCATTAGAATATACACAGAATGTAGAGAATTTATATTCCACATTGGTTCTAATTTCCCCTACTTTTACGTTTAATCTAATTTCAATCAAAAAAATACTATGACTTTTAGAAATTCATCGAGATTTATCCTGGCTATTTTGCTATTTGGTGGCATTGCTTGTGATTCATCCAATTCATCTGTTAGTAAAGATGTAAAATTATCAACCGATCAAGACAGTATTAGTTTTGCGCTTGGGTATCAAAATGGTGACTTCCTCGCAAGAGAAGGTGCTACTGAGTTCAGCTATGATGCATACATAGCAGGATTTATAAATGGAATTGAGCAAAACGAAACATTAGATCAAGCTACCAGAAATTCTTTAATTAATGACTTTCGCATTCAACTAACGCAAATAATTAAAGATAAAAACAAAGAAGAAGGCGAAGCTTTTTTAGCTGAGAACAGAACTAAGGAAGGTATTCAGGAAACACCATCTGGTTTACAGTATAAGGTAATTGAAGAAGGTACCGGGGAGTCTCCAACTGCTGAAAACACAGTAGTAATAAATTATGAAGGAACCTTAATTAATGGAGATAAATTTGACAGTTCTTATGATCGTGGACAGCCTACAGAGTTACAGGTTGGAAGATTTGTACCGGGTTTTGCAGAAGGATTACAACTTATGAGTGAAGGAGCTACATATATGTTTTATATCCCTTCAGATTTGGCATACGGTGAGAATCCACGTCCAGGAGGTCCAATTAAACCAAACAGTACGTTAATTTTTAAAGTGGAAATGATAAGCATCAAATAACTAGATTTATTTTCCATAAAAAAAGCCCGTATGTAATCATACGGGCTTTAATTTTAGCTAAATTTCTTAGCTTAAGAATTCAAATTAAGTAATAATAGAATTCTTGTAGTACTTTCGATACTTGCTTCTGTCATTTGTCCAGATTCAGCATCATTAGCTGAAGTAAATAGCCCAGACTCAAAATTAGTAAATACATCTAAAGCAATATCAGCAGATAATGCACTTACTATAGAATCGTCAAATATTGTTTTAACACCAGTTGCGGCATTAATTGATGCATTAACATTTAAAATAAATTCAGAGTTTACAGAAGAGTCATTTCCCATAGATTCTTCAACACTATTCTGAAAATCTTCAAACGCTGCTTCAATATCTGCTTTAACACCTAGTGCTGCTCTTACGTCAGTCATAAGCTGAACGCTCGCATTATTGATTTCATCTTGAGTTTGTTCGCTCATTGCTGAAGCCTGTGCTTCTGCTTCTACAGCCGCGCTAACTGCAATTGCTGTCATAATAGATACTTGAGAACGTGTTTCATTTTCTACACTTTCACTTGCACTATCAATATTATTAAGCATTAAACGAGCCCATAAACTAATCGCAGCTGAAGCATTATTAGCTTCTACTTCAGCGCTTGCAAAAGCATTCGCCGATGTTTCTAAGAACAGTTCAACAGCTTGTTCTTCTTCTTCAGTATTAGAAGCTTCATCAAGGTCAGATTCTAAACGTGCTTGTGCATCAACTAAAATATCGATTGTTGCTTCAAGCTTATCCTGACCATTCTGTTCAACTTCATTCGCAAAGAAATCTGCTCTTGCTTCTGCAGAAGCAGCTATTGCTGTTGCATATTCTGCTGTTACAGATGCATTATCTCTGATTTCAGAGCTGTTATTAGAAGTAATTACGGTTTCTATATCTGATTTTAATACTAAATCAGAATTTCCGTCAGCTACAATCTCTGCAAATACATTAGTCTCTGCAGTTGATTCTATATCTAACGGTTTGAGAATAATTTCTGATCCATTTTCCACTTCTGTAGAAATGAAACCCATCATTTCTTCACCCTGACTTTCAGCCATCACCACAAAATTTTGTGCAGCATTAGCATCAAATGTCAAAGTAAATTCTCCTTGAGCATTAGTAGTTGTTTCAACACCATCAAGTGCTTGTATAGAACCATTAGAAGTAATAGTTGCCATCGTAACCACTGTTCCCTCAGGAAGTGACTTGGCTTGTGATTGCTCTACAGAACCATTCACGGTTGCAGAGTCGCTATTATTATTTGAATCTGAGCATGCAAAGCCAAATACTGCAAGCATCAGAATTAACGTTGATAATATTTTTGATTTGTTAGTCAACATATAAATTATTTTTATTTCGATTAACTGTTGACTTCAACACTGACTAGCTAACAATGTTCCAAAATCCGTATTAGAAATAATTAAACCTACTATTCTATATTGTGCAGCATTTAATAATAAACCTTGATCTATAACTGAAAATAATGACGTTAAGAATTTTTATAGGTTTTTTTGAAAAGAATAACAGATATTAGTTTTAATAAAAAAATAGGAAACTGAGTATCATTCAGCTCCCTATAAATACGTTGGCTTTTTCGGGGTACAAATCAAAGCTATTCTGTTTATTCAGAATAGCTTTTTTATTTATTGACTTCTTTTAAAATTTTATCAGATAAGCCACTCTTTCTTTTTCCCGCATTTTGTAATGTATATTTAAAAACCTTCCTGTAACCAATTACATGAGTAGAAAACCTTGCTCTTGTTACACCAGTATATAATAATTCTTTAGATAGAGCCGGATTTACCCTATCTGAAAGGCATAGTATAACATGATCAAACTCTGAACCCTGACTTTTATGAACTGTTATGGCATAAGCCATGTCAAAGTATTTTAATTGATCCGGGTAGAAAGAACGTTCATTACTAAAATAAACTTTTATCTCACCTTCAAGAATAAAACAAGTACCTATTTCACCATTACTTAAATTATTTGAATAGTCATTTTGAGTAATTATAATTTTTTTCCCATCATACCATTCAACATCATTCGGAATTCCCTTTTTTTTCTTGATGTTTTGGTCTATTAAATTGTTCCATTTCTTTGTGCCAAAAACACCATGCTTATTTGAACAAATAACCTGTGTATTTAATTGGTCTTGAATTAAATCAACAGCATATTCTTCAATAATCTGACTTATCAATTCAGAAGAAGGTTCAGAAACACTTATTGAATTAAATTTATCTACTACCTGATTTAACAAAAGTTCATCTTGTTCGTTAATTGCTTTAGCAAATTCGTTGATTCCGGAAAACTCTTTGGTACGGTATGATTTTTCAAACAAAACAATATTATCATTGATAATATTATTGGAAAAACCACCTTTAACATCATGACCTAAATTGTTCAATAACTGTTTAATAGATTGGCTATAAGAATTATTAGCTTCTGAACAAATATCCCCTAAAACAGAACCGGCTTCCACAGAAGAGAGCTGATCTTTATCTCCGAGAAGTATCAGTTTTGTATTTCCTTTAATTGCTCTTATAAGCCCAATCCATAACCTTAAATCAAGCATAGAGGCTTCATCTATAATGATCACATCATAAGGTAACTTCTTGTCTTTACCGAAAGTAAACTCTCCATTTTTTCTGGCACCAAGTAAACGATGTATTGTAATTCCCTGAATTACTCTTTCTTCAGAAATTTTAACATTCAATCGTTCTGCTGCTTTACCTGTCGGAGCCGCCATCCCAATAGATAAATCTGAATTCACGGTTAGTAAAGATTTTACTATCTGTTGAATAGTATAAGTTTTTCCTGTGCCGGGACCTCCGGATATAATCAAAAAATCATTCAGAACGGATAAAATAACGGCTATTTTCTGGAAATCAATTTTGTTGTCAGAGTTTATTAATCCTTTATATCGTTTAAGTAATTTCGCGACGGAAATATTTTGAGTGGCAATAATTTTCTCTTTCAACCATTCTATTAACTCCTGTTCGTAATTCCAGAACTTTTGAAGGTATACTCGGTTTTCTTCTAGAATTAAAGGAACATAGTCTCCAGGGTTTCCAATAACTACTGATTTTGAGATCAAATCCGTAAGAGTATCCTTCTTTAGTTCTGAAATACCTAAAAGATTCGCTAATTCAGAATCTTTAAAACTATCTATATGGGTACAAATATTACCGTTAAGCTGATCCTTTATCACCAACACCGAAAGAAAAAGTAAATCCTGATGAATTTGAGGGTCAACACGATAAAGAAACTCTGCAAATTCATACTCAACGACTCCAATTTCTCCCAGTTGCTTAAGTTTTTTGAGTATCTCAACGGTTTTAGTCTCCAAGTTTATCCTCCAGAGTGTTTTCGAGTTTATTTAATGACTCGGTAGAAGGTTTATCGAAGAAAACTCCCTGCCCTTTTCTGTTGATATCTATACCTCGTAAAAACAGATAAATTACTCCTCCAAAAACAGTCTCAAAATCAGTGTCAGGATTTCTGGATTCCAAAAACTTCTTCAATGCCAGAGAATATATATAATATTGAATATCGTAGAATGAAGACTTCATTGCAGAGATTAGTGTTTCTTCAGCATAATCTTCTTCAGTTTCACCTAAGTAATTACTCTTATAATCTAATATGAAGTATTTTCCTTTATATCTGAAAATCAGATCGATAAAGCCTTTCATAAATCCTGAAATCTTATCTTCTGAAAGGTTTGAGTTTTTATTTTCTGACTGTACCCTTACTACACTCAACAGTTCTTTTACTGAGAGATTAGCTACAGGAAAATGGAACTCCATCTCTTTTAAAACATCATCTTGATGGAGATCACAAAGGCGCAGATCATTCGTTATGAAAATATTTAAGCATTCTGATATCCAGTCTTTGAGAAAGGGTTTCAAATCAGCATCAAAACCTAAATTATTTACTTGATCATCGATAATTTTATCATGATTGGCATTATTTGAAAATTCAATTTCTTCAAAAATATAATGCAACAAATTTCCGGTGTCTTTTCCTTTAGGAAATGAATGCTTAGTTATAGAATCTGTTGAATTTATATCATCTTCCCCACTTTCCGAGATCAAATCGAATTCGTCTGATGCTCTATATGTATCCTGCTTTTTTTCTGATGTAAGCGAGCTAAAACTTATAAGCCTTGAAAAGTTATACAGATCTGCTCGTTCATTTTTTAAATTATCAAGCCTGACCGATTCAGAATCACGCTGTTGTAATCTATTGGTTAATTTTTCAAATTGAGCAAGTTCAGAATTTGAGTCTGTGTATGAGATGTAATCAGTTTCTGATAATTCAATCAATTTTGATACGAAATTTTCCTCTGTTCCTCCTTTCGGTTTAATAACATCATCTGCAACTGAAACTGTAGCATAAAGTGGTGACTTCACTAAGTCAGAATGCAATCCGAAAGGAATGAAACACGCAAATTTTGACCTTGTAAGTGCAACATAATTAAGTCGAAGTTGATCTGCTAATGTCTCTTTTTTACTCTGAACCAGTATTTCATCAGGTAAATTTTGTCTTAAATCAATACTCAAATCATTTTTTGAATTATGAAATTCAGTAAGATTAATACCTTTTGAGTTCTTTCTTTCAAAGGACTCCCACAGATCCGGAAGAAAGGTTATCCCGTATTCAAGCCCCTTACTGGAATGAAGTGTACAAATGGTCACGCTTTCTTTTTCACTTTCAATTCTGATGAATTCTTCATCAGAAGCAACAGAATTATCATTAATCCTATGTTTATGATAACGAATTAAAGATACGGGGGTCAGTTTTCTATTTCTCTCTTCATCAGATAATAACTCCAAAATATGGTCAAGATCCGTAAGCAGTCTTTCTGAATCGTGAAGCCCGGCAAGTTTTTTTCGTATATCAAAAAATGAGTCTAATTTTTGAAAAGCTGCATTAATTCCATTTTTTTCAAATTCGGTATGAGCAGCAGCAAAAACTCGTTCTATTCTAAGCCAGTTTTCAGAGTCTTCTTTAAAATTATTAAAATTACTGCTTTTAAAATTTATCAGAGAAGTTATAAGTCCAGCTCTTACAAGATCAGAGTTTTCATTATCATTAATACACCTGAATAAAACTAATAATTCTTCGCTCAGGGAGGTTTTAAATACAGATTCTTTACTTTTCACAGAGCTTCTGATTCCTAACCTTGATAGCTCCGTTTTCAAAATATCGATCCATTTTCTTGTTCGGATAAGAATTGCGATATCTGATAAATGAATATCCTCGCCTTTAATCTCAAAAGAATTAGTTATCAACTCTTGAATCTGTTTAGCAACATATGTAGCAACAGACACTCTGTAATCGTCTTTATTTTTGCCATCAGCGTCACATTTTACAAACTTCAGATTTGGAATTTTTTGATGTGAAAGATTCGGTTCTTCATTTTTTTTACTCTCCGGAAACTGAGCGGGTCTGAATTTCGGCTCTTCCAATAAAAAAGGATTCTTTGAAAAGGAATACAGTGTATTTACCGCTGTGATCATTCCATTGCTGGAACGGTAATTATTATTTAGTGAATACTTTTTTTGTTCACCGACGTTCTTGGTAGCTTTAAAATAGGTAAACAAATCTGCCCCTCTGAAGCTGTAAATAGCTTGTTTGGGATCACCGATCATAAATAAAGCAGAACTGCTTTTTGAGAAGATCTTTTGAAAAATGGAATACTGAACAGGGTCTGTATCTTGAAACTCATCTACTAATGCTAAAGGAAATTTATCAGCTATTTTAGATTGGAGCTTTGGATTAAGGTTGCTTTCCACCACCTGAAGTAAATCATCAAAACTTAGTGCATTCTCATTTTTTTTTATTTCATTGAATGATTTTTCAATTTTTGTTATCGCACGCTTTAGTTCGAAAACCCAAACCATATCAGCATGCTGGATTAATTCCAGATATTCATCAACCAAATAACAAAAAGCAGGCATTTCAACTGAAAACGCATTTTTTGTTTTGGTTTTGATTGTCGATGCAGAAAAGTTAGTAAGCTTATCAAAACCTGTAATTGATATGGTTCCACTATCTAAAAACCTTTCCATACTCATAAACCAACCATCAAAAAGATTAGTCTTATAAGTATTGCCATATAATTTACCGGAATTAAAAATATCACTAATTTTCTCTTTGTCAGTATTCCATTGATCATTGAGTCTAATGAAAAGATCTTTAGCTTTATTTAGAAATTTTTCAATTTCTTTTTCTGATAATGAATCCGGATTGAGTTTTGCATATGGTTTACCGAGATAATTCTTTACAACCTTACTTAAATTATCAGGATTAAATTTCTGACTTTGCAGGTATTCAAGAATCCCTCTATTGGCAGGATCATAAGAATAATCTTTTACTAAAGATCTCCAGTATCCGTCAACAGCATCCTGTATAGCCTCTGAAGTGTCTTTCAAAATTGTATAATCTGCCTGAACTCCAAATTCAAGACTATACTCTCTTAGTAATTTCTGGCAAAATCCGTGTATAGTTGAAATTACTGCCTCATCAAAGGAAAAAAGTGCCTCTTTTAATCTTGATATCCCTTGTTCATCAATTGTAATTCTTATTGTATTCAGAAAATCATCATCTGATTGATGATCACTTTCAACAAATGAGATACATTCTTCTATTCTTTTTCTGATTCTCTGACGTAATTCAGTGGTAGCATCTTCTGTGTAAGTTAGTGTTAGAATTTGGGACGGCTTCCATCCTTTCTCTATAATTGCACGGATGTAAAGAGAGGTTATGCTATACGTTTTTCCTGTTCCTGCGCTGGCTTCAACAAGATTGAATCCTTTATAATCTATCTCAAAAACATTCAAAGGTTTCATTTTACGATACCGGAAGCTTTTAAGATTGGTTCCCAGAATTGTATTGCTCGATTTTGAAATTCTTTTGTATACAGAAACCCTTCGTCAGGATAGATTTTATCGTTGTAGAAATTCTGATTCTCAGAAATAACAAACTCTGATTTGTTGTCCCATTTCTTCAATGCTTTTTCAATAGCGGTATTAACGTCATCGCCATTTAAAATTTTTTCAGCAAATTCTTTGCTTGTTTCAGGTGGATAAAATGAAAGTGCCCCTTCTTTGTAGTCATTCATAAACCAATCAGACAGAACTGACAATTCTTCCTGATAATATTCGGAGTCGGCTTCTAAAGCTATTTTCTGAAGTGATTTATTACCTTTGAAATAATAGATATAGCTTGAAAAATGGCCTTGGGAAAGAACAGCTAAATGATTAATCCAAAACTCAATCAGGTTCTTTGCTTTTAAGTCTCCTAACCTTAGTTGTATCCTGTCTGTTCCAAAAATTTTATCAACCGTGCCAGACAACGTATAATTTTCATACTCTACTTCTGTGTCAATAGAAGATCTTATCCCAATATTGTGTTCAGATTTTAACTTTTCAAGTTGAAGAATCAGCGATTTATTTTCAAAATATGACTCATCACCAGGAAAACCCTCAGGAATCAAATTTCTAATCCGAGTTATAGTATTGAGCTCATTTAGTGAGATATCATTTAAAAAAGCTTCCGCTAAAAAATCTTTCAATGTATATTTATCCAACCCCTCCAGTTTAAAAAACTCTCTTGAGTCCGGTTCCAAATCCGACTCAAAATTTCTAACAGATAACCAGTTTACACAGATATATTTTGCAGGATCTGAATAAAATGAAATCAGATCTTTCAAATAAATAACTGATCTATCATCTTCTGCTTTAGGAAGTTTGGAATCAATGACTCCATGCTTTATCGAGTCTTTTTTATTCAATTCGCCAATTTGTCTATGATATGCAGAATAGGATTTGGGTTCATTTTCATCAAAATAAATCGGATCGAATCCATGTAATTTGTGCTCTATTACAGGTATTTCGAGCCCCTTGTTCTTTGCTTCGTATAACAACTGTTGTAATAATACAGAAGGATCTTTTCTTGTTTCTGAATGCTGATCAAAGCCAGTGTAACTAATATGAAGAAAATCTCTGGCAGCTTGAATCATATCATAAAACAGGTAATGTTGCTCCCACCGGTCAATTCGATCTCCTTGTTTCGGATACTTTTCAATTAAATCGAATTCAGGCCTGGTTTTTACGGATGGTAAAACGCCTTCATCTAAACCCAGTATGCCAACAAACTGATAAGGAATATTACGATTCGGGACATACTCGCTTAAGGATACTCCATGACCGAATCCTGAAGTAGTGCTACTTTGATTTTGTATTTCTCCCTTAAGCCAGGAATAGAAAACAGAGAATGATACTTTTCTTTTAAGATCTGAAACTTCTATCTGATCAATAAGCGTATTGAGTAATGCAATAAGGCCTGATATACCTTCTTCTTTTTTACTGAAAAATTGCTCAACTAAGAACTCAACATTATTTAACCATTTTTTAACAGGATATATGCCTGATAGTAAATTGCTGTAGTTTTGCAGTTGCGATGTAAATGTTGATAATTTAGCTATTAAAGTCAGGCTTTCTGAAGTGAATATTTTTTCGTAAACAGATTTATTTGCAAATGAGTTGTATGTTTCTGGCTCCATTGCATAGCCTGCAAACAAACGATCTATTCCATTAAATAAAGAAAACGTGGATCCTGTAAGTCCTCTGTGTACATGAAGTTCAACTATCCATTCCCGGATTATTGAAAAATCCTCTGCAGATATTTCTAATTTTTTAGAGATTAAAGGATTTTCAAGAAGATCCAGAACCTCTGTAATTTTAAATTCAGATTTTAAAAGTCGAAGTAACTGGATTAATGTTTGTGAAGAATACTCTATATCCTGTTTAAATGTTTTAGAAACCGGAATCGCAGATCCAAGTGCTTCACTTTCTAAAACTTCGGTAATGATTGTAGAATATTTATTGATATCAGGTACAAGTATCAAACAATCTTCCGGTTTCAAATTTGGTTGGCTATTAAGTCGGGAAAGTAATGTATCTTTGAGAACCTCTACTTCTCTTCTTGGATTATGACATGAGTTTACCCTAAAGTTATCTCGTAAATCTGTAGCCTCTATTTTTCTAAGATCTGTACCTGTGATAATTTTTTTTAGTGCACCTAAATAAGACGTTGAGTCATTTTCTTCTCTAATTTTTTCTTCTTTAAATTGATCATTAGTTACTGAATTCAAAACTACTTTTTTATTGTTGTTAGCAGCTTTCAGTAGTTTGGATGAAAAAGCAGATTCTGAGTTCGATAACTCTATTTCTG
>Ga0207422_1003115_pt1 | contig 17935 bp, 10 predicted proteins | sample MarCyaLeptolynsp_FD_187757 | JGI IMG/M metagenome (GOLD analysis project Ga0207422, IMG submission 187757) | Marine cyanobacterial communities from Panama - species 1 Leptolyngbya sp. (SPAdes) | ecosystem: Environmental > Aquatic > Marine > Unclassified | place: Panama: Panama City | collected...
TGGATTCACTTGCGTTAACCATTTCCAGCTCTGCTCGACGGGGTTCCCGGTCGGGTTCCGAGTTACCGCCTTTTCTCCCATGCTGGCTACAATGGGATGTCAACCCCATTGCAGTGGGGGATGCTGTTACTCCCGCATCAGGGAGGGGTGGAATTTCACCACCACGAAAACTCAGTTGTCAAGGTTCAGTTGGGATTGCTCCCTGGGTCAACCTTGCCAGCTGTCCCCAGGCACATTTGCCTGTTTAGGCTGAACGAATCGCACGACTTGTTGGAAACTAGTACTCTGCCAGCAAAGCAGCCAGATTTGGGCAGGGTCCCTACCGGTTGGGTTAAACCGGACTTGTTGGAAACCCTACTTTATTGGACGCAGCTTGAGAGAGCTTATAAACCCTACCGGTTGGGTTAAACCGGACTTGTTGGAAACGAGGGGAGTGCATGGTTGCATCTGGCTATGGATGCCCTCAGTCACTACCGGTTGGGTTAAACCGGACTTGTTGGAAACCCAAGGAATGCGGCCATTACCCCGTACTCCGATCGCGCTTTCCTACCGGTTGGGTTAAACCGGACTTGTTGGAAACCTTCTTCCAACTGTTCGAGGCTGATGGTGTAGGGCTGGCCCTACCGGTTGGGTTAAACCGGACTTGTTGTAAACTATCAGGCGATGGTGCCTCAACAGCCCAACGAATCAGACCCTACCGGTTGGGTTAAACCGGACTTGTTGTAAACTTCAAAATCTTCACAACGCGATCGCGCTTACGTTTCAACCCCTACCGGTTGGGTTGAACCGGACTTGTTGGAAACAATGGGCGAAAGCGGCTCAGGCTATCCAGCCAGCCCTTCCCTACCGGTTGGGTTGAACCGGACTTGTTGGAAACGGAACGCAAGGACGGAGGGCGGAGGACGGAAGAAAGAGGAAAGAAAGAGCGTTAACTGAGATCGTTCTGATGGTGATTAATGCTTTGTTTATCAGGTGACAATTACAAACGGTGAAAACGAAAATTAGTACATTTCATCAATCAATCTTCTGGATAGCGTTTGAGCATCTGTTTTAGTTGTCGTTTTGGGCAAAAGTAATTGTCACTTGATATTTGTTCTTGTCCTCAATCTTTTCCTCCCTCCTCCGTCCTCAATCTTCCGTCCTCCGTCTTCAATCTTCCGTCCATCCCATAATCGGGCTGAGAATGCAGGAACCGGGTTTCTTTAAGAAACCCGGTTCCTTGACTTCGATGAGTTCTTAGTGGAGGCTTTAGCTCTATCCGACAGAGGCTAGCACAGCGAAGCATCGGTTAGCCTTAGCTGGCTTTTGGCGGGAAGAAAAGTGTTAGTCGACATTGTTCCGATCGCAATTCATCTTTTCTCTGTCCCAACTCTCCTCCTCCGTCCTCCGCCCTCATTCCTCCGTCCTTATTTTGGCGGGATGCAGCTGCAGAACGCCTCCAGGGACTCTGCCTCCAGAGCTACATCCACTAGATCTTCCAATTGTTGCAGGTTCAAGCCTTCTAAAAGGGGAGCGGCTTTTGCTGCCGCTTCACCAAACCGATGCTGCAGGATCCGCACCAAGGGCCGCTGAGCAGCGAGTCCCTGAATTTCTTGATACCAGGGCGATTCGTATAATACAGTCATATCCCACCTCATGATTTGTTGGACTAGGGGAATGGTCAAAACAAAGCTGGCAAAAAACGCCAGGAGGGTTTCCAGTTCGCTCAGATGTTCGTCAGCCCGCAACTGCTGCAAAGCTCGCTGAACCATGGGCACCTCACCGCCGTGCTTCAAAATCGGGACGAAGGGCAACAACGGCGACAGGTTTTGTTGAAAGACCAGGTTGGCATCCACCTCCCACAGGTTGATAACGCGATAATCTTGACGCGCTTTCAGCCCCATAAACTCTGACTCATAGCGACTGGGGACAACCATCGTGGCTGGAGGCTGCAGGATGTTAATCAGGACAGGGTAAACAGGTAAATGATACCGCTCTTCTGCCAATGCTGCATAGGCTCTCACTCTCAGAGGCAGATCCTTCTTATAGCGCAATTGTAACTCGTTCAGCACCATGAAGTCGCCGTATTGTGGACTGGAAGCGCGCACCAGCACATCGCTCTCCCGCCCAATCCACTGAAACTCAGAAGAGAGAATGTCCCTTGCTGTGACGGTGGGGTTTTGAGTGACCCAGCGCACCCAGTTCGTCGGAGAGAGACCAATCAAGCGTTTGCCACCCAAGTCTGCTTTCTTTTTCGTCATTGGATCTCCAGGAATTAAACTGTTTCTCTTGAGAAACAAAAGTAGCCTATCCTGGAATGGGGTAGCAGGCAAGGATGGGTTGGAAAATCTCTGAGTTCGTAGTGAAGGCTTTACAAGGACGGAGGGCGGAGGACGGAAGAGGGAAGAAAGAAAGAGTGTTCATTGAGAGTGCTCTGATGCCAATTCATCCTTTTCCCTTTCCCAAACTCTTTCCCTCCGTCCTCCGTCCTCGTTCCTCCGTCTTCCGTCCTGATATAGCAGTAGTCATATCGGTTAGGACAAAATTGAGAGCGCGCTTCGCACGCTCTCAATTTTGTCTGTCCTAACGAGCTTGTCTATTGCTATATTAGTGCGATCGCTGCTGGAGCTTCTTTTGGGAGGGGGCAGTTTTGCTCGACACCCGTCTTTTCAGATTGGAACCGGTTAAATCGGCATTTTTGAGATTGGCATTATTCAGTTTTGCGTTACGGAAGTCCACTTTGGTGAGGTTAGCGCCGCTGAGGTTGGTGTTGTAGAGCCGCGCTTCTCTCAAGTTGGCTTTGGACAGGTCGGCTTCGCTGAAGTCGGCATTGCTGAGGTCGGCTCCTCCCTGTCCTTTACCTTGGGCGGTTTGGGTTGCCTGCTCTGACCGATCGAAGGGAGAAAAGTTTGCGCCGCACAAATTGGCCCGACACAGGCAAGCGCCGCGCAGATCGGCTTTGTCAAATTTTGCCCCTGTGAGGTTGGCCTGGGTGAGGTTGGCTTCCCTCATGTAAGCTCTGCGGAAATCGGCCCATCTCAAGTCGGCCCATCTCAGGTCGGCCATGTTGAGATTGCTCATGTTGAAATAGGTCCCGCTGACGGTTGCTTCGCTAAAGTTGGCTCGGATCAGATTGGCTTCGTTGAAGTTGGCTCCAACGAGGTTCGCCCATCTTAAGTCAGCCCAACGCAGATTTGCCAGAGTGAGATTGGCACCTGACAAGATCGCACCTGTGAGATCTGCATAGCAGAGGTCGGCCCCGCTCAGATTGACACCACTGAGATTCGCGCCGCTGAGGTTGACCCCATTCAGATCGGCACCTCTAAAATTTACCTCTACGGCTGTGGTGGTTTGCTGGCAATATTGGTTCCATCTGGATACATCTTGCTTTAGCAGGGAGAGAAGCTCGCGATCGGTCACAGACGCCTCCTTGAACCGACAAGGGAACACAAAATAGGGACTGAGTCCATCAAACGATGGAATAGGTAGACGCGCTGTGGGGATTTTAGATTTTAGATTTTGGATTTTGGATTGATACTCCTGATGCAGGTACTACTTTTTGTAGATTCAAAACAAAATATTCGGTTGAAGGGAATTACACAGGATTGATTTTCGGTGCAGCCTATCGCCGTAAAATTTAGCGTGGGCTTGATGTCATTCTCTCTGCTCATGAAGCCAGGAAATATAGTCAAAAATCCTCGCTTTTTAAGAGGGAATTCAGGTAGATCCAGAGCGTTACGCTACTTATATTGAAACCTTTCAAACAGAGACTTAAACCTCCCGTATTCTGCCCTTCAACAAATGGCTACTCAGGCAGATAGAGAATATAGAAAAATGAACCCCATCCAAAACGCTGGCATTCAGAGCTGAAGTATCAATACCCATGACAGGGTAGTGTTATGGATTGTATCCATTAGACTGATGCAATCTTACCGAGAAAGAAGCGGGAAAACCTGCGTATTTTTCAGTAAAGTTTATGCAGGTCTTATCGATCGATTCATTGTCTATCCTCTCTAATTTCTTAGCTTTTCTTTTTATTCTGCTTAGCAGAAATATCCTGTTTTTTTTAGCAGGTACCGATCGTTAACTTGATTACGGAAATATTTCCCATTTGTCTAATTTTTATCAAAAATAGCAAAACCCTGGCTAGATTTTTTATTCCTAAAATCCTTCACGATCCTGGAATAAATACGGCCTTAATTCTACTGCAATTTGGGATGTTGTCGTTTTCCTGGACCAAACTCAGCCAGGGAGTTCTGCAAAACCTGGTCGATTTTGCTCTCCAGTAATGAATAGTATGGCAGGGAGCACACAATTTGGGAGATTAGCGCTTTCTTCGGAGCACTCATGAACTGACACAGTTAATTTAGTGCTATAGAAATCAGGTCGCCGAAAAGGCTATAATCCTGACTCGATAGACTTTGGCAGTACTAAAGTGCCAACTACGAATCTGCACAACTTTAGGGGTGTCAGACCGCTAATCTTCGTTATTATTTGCTAGCACAAATAACCGTTCAAGTCATGGAGTCATAATTGCTTAGCACAAATTCAGGGGATATGGAGTGCCCCGATAAATTTATTTGTACTAGCGATTGTGGCGATTGCGATTCAGCCATTCTTTCATGTAGTGGCTTGACAAGTCTACAATTGGGCCTTAGTTACTTAAGGGATGCCCTGGAACTTGAAGCCGAAGATCCCAATTCGTCTTGCGATTGACCAATGCCAGACTCCTCATCTTGCTTTCTTGACACGAATTGGAAGGTTAGTGGGCGCTAACCCCCATTTCTTCGTGCTAGAGCAGAAAAATGGGTTATTTTGAAAGCCTTGCTCCGCAAGGCTTTCAAAATAACCTTCCAAGTCGTGTTCTTGACTTGCATCTCTCCTTTTCCTCATGACTGGACTATTCATCATCATGAGACTCATTCGGAAATTGGAGTGGAAGCCCCTCTTCTGGGGGGCTTCCACTCCAGTCCTCGGACAGGGCTATTGGAAAATTGGCAGCCGGAAATTTTTTGCCAATTTTAGGACTACCCTTGTTTGAATTGTATAAAATATGAATGAGGATACTGGATTCCCGCGGGTAAAACAAAACTATGGCCAAGCGATCGTTACGAGCGTCAGAGGAAGGAATTAGGAGAGCCAAACGAGCATTTAGCTTGAAAGGATGGACGCAAGAATATTTATCTGCTCAGGTTGGACTGCATACTCGCCAGCCGATTTGGCGCTTCTTTACAGGCCGACCGGTCGATCGCCATGTGTTCATCGAAATTTGCTTTAATCTGGATCTCGATCCAGAAGATATTGCCACTGAACCTGCAGCAGAGGAGACGACGAAAGAGATTGCAGTTGATGTGGATGCTCTCGTGGCCAGAGCGCGATCGCAACACGCCGAGAAAATCCAAAATCAGTGCGGTACTCTGCGTTTGTTAGACATCGCTCGTCCGGTCGAGCTAGACGATCTCTATGTCGATGTCAATATCCTTGAAGAAACCAGCAACCAGATCTGGTTAGATATGTCTGACATTGAAAACCTTGGCCATAGAGAGTTTGAGCGCATTGGGCAAAAGCGAGAACGACAACCCGCTTTACAAGCGCTGGAAGACTATACCAAGTTGTTCGTTTTAGGCAAACCTGGAGCCGGCAAAACCACCTTTTTGCAATTTATTGCGGTTCAATGCAATTTGGGCCATTTCAAACCCAACCAGGTGCCCATTTTTATTAGACTCAAAGACTTTGCTGAAGAAGCAAGAGATACAGAAAAATTTGACTTTTTGAACTATGTCTATCAAGAATTTGGGGATTATGGCATTTCGCAACCCGACGTTGAAACTATCTTGTCCCAGGGACGAGGATTGATCTTGTTGGATGGCTTAGATGAAGTGCAAGAAGCAGACCATGAAGAAACCATCAAACAGCTGCGAAAATTTTCCAGTAAATTTTTTAAGAATCAGATTGTTATCACATGCCGAATCGCTGCTTCTCAGTACCGATTTCAGGGATTTACAGAAGTCGAAATCGCTGATTTCAGCCAACCACAAATCGAAAAGTTTGTACAGAAATGGTTTGCAGCGCTTGCCAGGAATGCTAGCCCAACGGAAGAAGATAGAGCGGCTCAATTTATTGAAAAGCTCAACCTTCCTGAAAATCAACCGATTCGAGAACTGGTTTCGATTCCTCTTTTATTGAGTCTCACCTGTCTGGGATTTCAGGCTAAAGGTGACTTTCCGACCAAACGTTCGGAACTCTATAAACAAGGATTGCAATTGCTGTTGAGTCGATGGGACGAAGCGAGAGGGATTAAGCGGGATGACATTTATCGCAATTTATCTCTGAGCGAAAAGATTGAGTTGCTGGCTCAGGTAGCAAGCATTATGTTTACCAAGGGGAACTACTTCTTTGAAGCGAGTAAAGTGCAGCAACTGATTGAAGATTGTTTGTCGAATGTAGACCAACGAAAAACCCCTTCTTTGGGTTCTAATCAGCAACTGGATGGCAACGCAGTCTTGAAATCAATTGAAGCTCAACATGGTATTTTAATTGAACGAGCTCGGGGAATTTATTCATTCTCTCATTTAACGTTTCAAGAGTATTTGACTGCCAAAAAGATTGTTTCTACAGCAAATTCAGCTTCATTAGAGCAGCTCGTTGAGCATGTTGCTGAAAGACGCTGGCAAGAAGTATTTTTGTTGGTTGCTGAGATGCTGCCCAATACTGGCGATTTTTTGCAGTTGATGAAACAGCGGGTGGATGCGATCGCAGCCGCTGATGAGCAACTGCAACAATTGCTCACCTGGATCGACCAAAAAACATCGATGGCTGATTGCTCCTACCATCAGACAGCAATACGTGCCTTTTACTTCACTTTAACTCTGCCTCCAGATCTGCCCATTGCCAGCGACCTTGCTCTAGCAATGGCTGCCGATTCCCAACTTGTTGCTGACCCTTCCAGCGAACTGGGTCTCGATCTGGCGCTGAATTATGCCCTGGCTGTCGTCCGAACCGTGAATGCAACGCTGTTTTTTAATCGTTATGATTCCCTACTCCTTGCCCTCGATTTTAACCATTTTCCCCAACTTGAACCGGCATTAAAAGTGTCTCTGCAGACCCTCACAGAACAACTCCCCGATCGATCCGAGGATAGGGAAGCATTAGAAGCGTGGTGGCAAACCCACGGTCAATCATGGACCGAACAGCTAACCCAAATCGTGCTCGATCATCGTACCCTTGGCCATCAATGGCAATTCACGCCCCCCCAAAAAGAACGCCTCAAACAATACTATGATGCTAATCAATTATTATTAGCTTGCCTTGATAAAAGCTCTCAGTTAGAGGCTGAAACTCGGGACAGACTGAAAGAAACCATCCTACGACCAATTGCAAAAGGCTAGAGAGTGGTGGTCATTGAAGGGAGAAGTCAGAGAGCACTTATTGCAAGGGCAAGCTTAATCGGACAGTTGTTTGTTTCCGAGGAACGCTCTCGATTTCCAAGGCCCCTCCTGCCAACTCAACTAACCGTCTGCTCAACGCTAACCCCAATCCAGAGCCCTGGTGCTCGTACAGTTTGCGATCGAATTGAATACAGGCTGCGACGTTGGCAATTTGCTCGGCGGTCATGCCGCGACCGCGATCGCACACTTGCAAAAGGAATGTGTCTTCGTCATGCTGGCTGGTAACATCGACTTGCGTCCCCTTCGAAGAAAATTTGAAGGCATTATTAATCAGTTCGTTGGCCATTTTCGATAACCACTTATCTGCCAGTGGTAAAGAGGATTCGTGGAGAGCCAAATTCAGATCTGCCGAGCGATTTGATGTTTTTGCTTGCTGTCTGGCTGCCGCCTGGATGGTTTCCTGAGTTGAGGGAGTTTCTCCCTGCAGAAGTTCATCCGCCTGTTCTGGGTTAGTTGACACCATCTCCAACTTTGCATAGAGCAGGAAATTTTGGATCGAACGATGCAAACGAACCGCAGACATTTTGATATCGTTCGCCATCCCCAAAATCCCATCAGGGGTTATTTCATCGCACTCGAGCTTCAGCAAATCCGCGTTCCCCATAATGCCATTCAACGGCGTTAGCAATTCATGGGGTAGAGATAAAGTCAGATTGTGACGCAACTGAGACACCTTCTTCTCAGCATCCTGCTTTATCCGTCTCTGTTTCTTCAGGCGAATCGAAACAGCTCCCAGCAATTCAGCCATGGTAAAGGGTTTCGTCAGATAATCATCTGCCCCCAACTCAATACCCTCACGATAGTTCACCTTGCCAGATTTAGCCGTCAAGAAGATAAACCCTATTTCTCGAGTCGATGACTGTCTCTGGAGCTGCTCCAAAACGCCATACCCATCCAGATTGGGCATCATAATGTCACAAATAATCAGATCGGGCAGCTTCTCCTTTGCCCGTTGTACTCCCAGCAGACCATCTTCTGCTTCGAAAAGTTCAAATCCCTTAGGTTGCAAAATCTCGCAGATAATTTCGCGTACGCGAGGATCGTCTTCAACAACTAGAATTTTTGCCATTGCTCCGTTTGTGAATTTTTTGAACTATCCTATTTGGTAGCATTTCAAGCGATGAGAGGATAGCAAGTCGACGGCCCTCGTGAAATCAGTGCGGCTCAGGAAGTCAGTTTTTGAAGTTACAACAATACTCTTTTAATCCGCTGTCCATAAAACAACCGAATTTCTCACCTGGTCTCTCTGATTTGAACGATTCCAGACAACTCCTTAAGGTGTCAGACTTTTAGCCGGAATCTAACGAAAATAGCCTGCAACCAAGTTGCGTTAAAACTGTGCCGAACCTCATGTAACACAACATCGCATTTGTACAGATCAAAAGCCTGCACCCAGTTGACAGCTCGAACCAGAATAGCAATGACGAGCAGGAGATTACCTAAGCGGGTATAGTTTAATCTGAGCGGGATCCGGGGGCCAGCAATCAAAAGATAACTGGATTCTAGTATTCACTTCTCAAACTTTATTTTGGTTCAAGCTTGTAGTCTATCAAACTAAAAATCCTTAGTTTACCTAAAGACTATGTTCTCTCTATACTTACAAATTATAGAGAGTTGCAGCAGATTTTTAGTCATACATTTGGCGTATTTTTAGCATTTTAGAGAACGAGAACGAGAAAAATGCAGGTTTCAAAAGTATCACTCTGATGGCGCTTTCGATTGGCAAAGCTATTGTATCAGAAGTCTCAGTCGAGCATTCTGGCTGCATTAGGCACAAATTGCTGTCAGATTCTGGCTATCTCTGACAAAGTTCTCAAACTCTTCGGCGGGTAGAGGACGACTGAAAAAATAGCCTTGAATGGCATCGCATTGATGTTGCATGAAAAAGCTAAGTTCTGCTTCCGTTTCCACCCCTTCAGCAATTGTTTTGAGCTTCATTTGATGAGCCATTTCAATAATGGCCTGCGCGATCGCAGCATTCTTATGATTGGTGTTAATGTTGCGGACAAAGCAGCGATCGATTTTTAAAATATCAAAAGGAAATTTTTGCAGATAACCCAAAGAAGAGTAGCCAGTGCCGAAATCATCAATCGCGATTTGTATCCCCATTGCCTTTAATGCTTCCAGACTTCGAATCGCCATATCTGGATGTTCCACCAGGGTACTTTCTGTCAGTTCTAACTCCAGAGTTGTCGGATTGAGATCGGTGTCTCTCAAAATTCCAGACAATTGTTGGGACAGCTTGGGTTGATTGAACTGACGAGCCGAAAGGTTTGCTGCAATGGTCAAACAATCTAACCCCCGATCCTGCCATACTTTAGCTTGTTTGCAAGCACTCCACAGCACCCATTCTCCAATGGAGTCGATCAAACCCGTTTCCTCTGCAAGGGGAATAAACGTCCCCGGCGAAACAACACCGCGCTCAGGATGATGCCAACGCAAAAGTGCTTCTGCGCCAACGACCTTCGCCGTTTTTAAATTCACCTTAGGTTGATAATAGAGCTGCAATTCCTCCCGCTTGAGGGCAGAGCGCAGATCGGTCTCCAGCGCCAGTTGTGCCAGTGTAACGATACGATTCTCGGCCTGGTAAAACCGATATTGATTTTTGCCCTGCTGTTGGGCCAGAAACAAGGCATTACGACTTCTTGAAAGCAGTTTCTCTAACTGGGTACCATCGTGAGGGAAAACCGAGATCCCAATGTTAGCCGGGAGAACAAACTGATGGTTCTTGAGGGAAAAAGGTTGAGCCAGATTGTCTAGAAGCGTTTGAGCAATATCAGCTGCAGTTTGCCGGTTTTCGACCGGACCCAGGACAATTGCAAATTCATTCGTATTGAGTTTTGCCACAAGGTTGCGATCGCCAATGCTGGCAAACAGACGTTCAACAATGCTATTGAACAATAAAGCACTCAATTCATTGCCCAAAGATTCCTCAACCTGGTCAAATCGATCGAACTGCAAACAGAGAATAGGGACGATCGACGCTTTCGTTTCGCCTTCTCCAGGCGGCTCCATTTCCCATTGCTGGAGGAGTCGATCGAATCGTTCTTGTAGAGTCAGTTGATGAGATAAAGTTTCACTGTCAGCATGAAGCAAATGATTCAACCTTGCTTTGATTTGCTGAAGCTGACTGGCATACCCTGCTTCTAATCGCTGAATTTGGGCAGTATAGTGCTTTTGCACGGAAGCCCGTTTTGCTAGTCGGACATTAACCGTTTCCAGCAACTCTAACATGGTGAAGGGTTTGGTCAGGTAATCGTCTGCCCCCAGATTCATCCCGATTCGCATATCCGCTTTGCCAGCCTTGGCTGTGAGGAAAATGAAGGGAATGTTTTCTGTGACTGAATTTTGTTTTAACTGCTCTAACACACCATGACCGTTAAGCTTGGGCATCATAATATCGCAGAGAATCAGGGCTGGCAGATGTTGTTGAGCTAACTGCAATCCAAGGGCACCATCTTCTGCCTGAATGACCTCAAACCCTTCAGCATCTAAGATTTCGACGATGATATCGCGGATACGATCTTCATTTTCAATGATGAGAATTTTATTCACTATTTTTCTCCCCTATTACCGTCAAGGAATGAGCCTGGAATATGGGAACTAAGTTTTGCAGAGAATCACTAAACCCAACTTAAATCGATCCCTGACATGGGACGTTGAGTGCCTAAACAAGCACGTCAACAGGTAGATTATAATACTTTCTGACCAAAATCGCAAGGGTTGCATTATTTCTTTATTGTTTTATTTTTTACTTCAAAAAGACTTGGTATTCAGTAAGAGAAATTACCTATTTCTGGGATTCTTTGCCAATAGCGCTCTAAAAATAAGCATTTTGACAGTTTGGTAATGCCAGAAGCAACGTTGCCATGATGATTGCATATAACAGGTTTTGCTTAGCATTTTTACTTATATATGAATTATGGCAACAGGCATGTCGTTTTTCTGGATTTTGTTTGCTAATCTCCATGTAGTGGGTCCAGCATTATGGCTATTCGCTCAGAACAGCTCTCTTGCACCCCAAAACATCGCTCGCGTTTGAAGAATAGGTTTAATTCAGCAAGCACGCTAATAAGACAATCTTGCCGAATCCAGTTTTGTTCCTGATAACGATAGAGTGCAAGAGCATTTGCAAGCCTACAGAGGCAAAAGAAGGATGCTCTTTTGTCCCAGCCTGCTGCTATTCTTGAGCGGCGCTTTGGATTGGAATCGCGATCGTAAATTTTGTGCCCGAGCCGATTTCACTCTCTACTGCGATCGTGCCACCACACAATTCCACAGACCGTTTAACAATCGCCAGTCCCAAACCATTACCAGGAATATTGCCAACATTTTTGCAACGATGAAAGGATTCAAATAAATGCTGTTGGTCTTCTGGAGGAATCCCAATTCCCTGGTCTCGAACCTCGAACCAGAGTTCGCTTGCTTTCCAGGAAAGTACAAGCTCTACTGTGCTGTCTGGAGGCGAGTACTTGATTGCATTTGAGAGTAGATTGCCAAAAATATGTCGTAGTAATTTCTCGTCCAGAAAAGGACGCATTTCCTCGTATATAGGTTGTTCTGAATGGGTGAAGGCGAGTTGATGTTGTTTACCGATTCCAGTTTGCAACTCTTCAACCAGTGAGTGGCAGAATTGCATCAGATCGATCGGTGCGGGGTTCACTTCTAGTTTCCCTGCCTCTGCTTTACCAAGGGTGAGGATATCGTCTAACATCCGCGTCATATGTTGCACCGAGTCGTGAATCCGATCCAGATAGAGCACTTTTTTTTCTTCATCCCAGGTGTGACCGTAATGCTTGAGCAATTCTGACGATCCTAAAATTGCCGATAAAGGAGTACGAAACTCGTGGGAGGTCATTACGACAAAACGAGATTTGAGTTCGTTGAGTTCTTTTTCTTTCTCCAGGGCTTTGAGCAGTTCTTCTTCTGCCTGTTTGCGCTGAGTGATTTCGCGGACAATTGCCATGACTTCATCTTTACTGCTGACCGCAAAACGAGCTTCCCAATAGGTGACGCTGTCGTCGTCCCCCGACAATTGATACTCAAAAGTTTGTAGTTCGCCAGTTTCCAGCGAACGCTCTACGGCATCAAGCGTTCGCTGTGCAACGGGTTCCGGTAGTACTTCGACGACCTTTTTGCCAATCAAGTTGTCTAACGGTACCGGCAATTGACCATTTTTGGTGGCTTTGTAATTGACAAAGGTCCCATTGCGACTGATACGAAACATAGAATCTGGAATCGCTGCCAGCAACGCACGGTTGGTCGCGATACTACCCAGCAATGCTTGCTCGGCTTGTTTGCGTTCAACAATTTTCTGTTGCAATGCCTCATTACTGCGCTGCAATTCAGCAGTCCTCTGTTTGACCTTGGTTTCCAGATCTTGATTCAGCTGTTGCAGGGTTTCTTCTGCCTGGACTCGTTGTAGAGCATTGGCGAAGGTTTCTCCAATTAGACGTAAGAGCGCGATCGCATCCTCTGACCAGATTTTGGGACTCCGAACCGAATCAAACCCAACAAACCCAATCATGCCACCACTTAAGACCATAGGAACCACAAGTAATGACAAAATGTCTTGCATTTGAAAATGAATCTTATCGATGTTTGCCAGCACTGGAAGATTGTTCACCTCAGTAATGTGAACAATCTCGCCTCGTTGAAGTTTTTCAGAGAACCAGGGTAGCTCAGCATGAAGGGCTATTTCCTGCAAGTTGTGAATTTGCGATCTTATGCCCTCAGCACACCATTCATGGGTATTATTGATGGTCAAACCGTCTGGATTAAACAGAAAAACGTAGCTGCGGTCAATCCCGGCGAATTGGCCGATTTGCCCCAGTGCCCAGCGGATGCCAGAATCAATTTCTGTAGAGTCCAGGTTGACAAAATAACTTGAAATGCTAGCAATCAGACGTTCAAAGGTGTTGCGATAGCGTAAGGCTTCCTCGGCTTCCTTACGTTCGTTAATATCAGTAATGGTGCCGACGTACCCTTTCATGTCACCTGATTCGCTCCGTTCGGGAACAGCCTGACCGACCACCCAGGTTATTTTGCCATCAGGCCGCTGAAATCTATACTCTGCACGGAAAGGAGAATGTGTTTGCGCTGCTACATTCCAATCGGCGCTCACCTGCTTGCGATCGCTGGGATGGATAGCCTGGAGCCATCCCATTCCTAATGCTGTTTCCAACTCAATACCCGCAATTTCTTGCCAGCGTTGGTTAACATACCAGCAGTCTCCCTGAGCATCTGTGCGAAAGATACCCACTGGAGACATTTTCGCCAGGGTATAGTATTGCTGTTCGCTTTGCTGGAGGGTTGCCTCTGCTTGTTTGGTAACTGTGAGATCGGTAACAATACCCTGGTAATTTTTAACATTACCATACCAATCGCGAATGACCTGCCGCCGATCTCTGACATAATGAATTTCTCCTGATGGTGTCACAATACGGTACTTGATCTCGATCAGATCTCGATCGAGATTACCGTTGAAAAACACTTCACCAACTTGCGCTCGGTCATCAGGATGAATACAGCTCAGGAAACGCTCTGGATAGTTGGCAGAAAAATAGGTTTTTGGACGTCCGAAGCTCTCTTCTATGGCTGGATTGAAATAAATCGGCTGGAAATTAGCATTTAGTAGATAAAGACCATCGGACAAATGTTCTACCAGAGAGCCATAATGCGTCTCTGAATCGTTGAATTCCCTGGCCTCTTCTGGGGAACTCCTGAATTCGGCCTGCGATCGCAGATCGCGATCGCAAGCCGAATGCCTATGACGAAGACGTTCGCACTCAACGCTTCCAGCCCGGAGAAAATCAATCTCCTGCTGCAGCGACCTGATTTTGAGTCGGTTCTCGATTTGCAAAACGTTCTGAATACTATCCATTGTCACCAGTCCCACAATCTGATCGCGATCGTTCGTAATTGGCAGGTATTGAATGCAATGTTGGCAAAAAAGCTCCATGGCAACAGCGATGTCGCTGAAGTCGCATTCTTTAAGCGCGATCGTCTGCCGCGTCATAACATCGGCAACTTTGGTGGTCTCAAACCGAATTCCTTGAGCTGACAACCCGAGTAAATCCTGGCTGGTTAATAGACCAACCAACCGTTCTGACTCGATCGCCAAAACGCAGCTGGGGGTAGTTTCACATTGCAAGCCTGCATCAAACAGCTCTTCCCCAGAGGGGAAACCGCAGTCGCTACTTTGACTCAGCAGAGCAGCAGCTTCAGTGAGCGAAGCTTGAGGAGAAACAGTCAGCAGATGACGTCCGATCGTCCTTTTTGGAGACACAGAAGTTATAGGGGAACCCTCAAATGCCATAGTCTACCTGCGCTCTGCAGCTTACAAGAAATCCACAGTGATTGAAAATCAGCCAAATCGCTTATACCACTCTCACCTGAGTCATTCTTGCGCGCATTATTTCCGACTTAAACACAATCCCCTAAGATCCAGTATGCCCGTCTTTGGGCTAAAAATTTAGCCCTTAATCATTTTTCGCGATTCGTAGGCGTGTGACACGCCTAAAATTGTGTAAATTCGTAGTTGGCACTTTAGTGCTTCTAGAGTCTATCGAGTAAGGATTACATTCTTTTTCGCAACCTAATTCTATTGCACCAAATGAGCTATGTCAGTCCAGTAGTAGTCATTAGCAATTCGCGATTAGCAGCGAGCAGTTCGCGATTAGCGGTTATACCTCTGCAAAATTGATCTCTAAGGTGTAGATGCTATCCATTAGGCAAAAATCCGTAGGACTTTTACCCGCTCAGACATCCACTCGATCTCCAACTTCTCCATTTTGGAACAAACGCATGTGGGTTTGGACGAGATCTGCGTCAAGGATAGTGTGTCGATAAGGGAGAACAAAATGGTATCCAATACAAAGTCTTTCAGTGCAAGGCGACTTTGAAAGCAGGCTTCAGCTAACAAGGTCTCAACCCAATCTAACGTATTGCTATATCAATATTTAGGGCAACTAATCAGCAAGAATTTTGGCGCATGGGTGGAACCTGTACGTTCAGAAATCCTGATTTGTTTAATCGCGACTGGAAAATTATTTTCCGCAGAGCGGACCCAATACCCATTGCACTTTCAGCCTGGGAAAAGGAAAGTTAGCGTCCTTGCTGGGCGCGCTAACCTTCCAAGGCGCGTCCCTCTAATATGCAGACAATCGTGTTTACTGTCCGTTCTTTTGGGTAGTGGTAAACAAATAATGATTTTAAGCGCGCAGGTTCTACCTGCGTGCTTAAAAATCATTACCTCTATAGGAATACCTTCTTTTGCATCAATGGGTGTCGTTTTTGCTGGGCTGCGGCTTCAGATCCCAAGCAACGCCAATAATACGATCGGCGACTTCGCTGACCTGCTTTCGGATTTGAGCAATTAGCTCTGGATAGCCGCCCTCTGTCTGGTCGTACCAGGCAGCCCGCCAGAGAATATCAAGCTGAGCATTGATACGATGCAATTGATGACTGCATTCGGTTATCTCCTGGCTGGCACTGGTACTAGAATAAATGGGTTGTTTTTCTTCTGTATTCATTGTCACAATCTATTCCTTCCTGATTTTAAGGTGTCTTGGGCTTGCGTTGACGTTGAGGTTGCAGCCACCCTGCCTCCGAAGAGTCAGGAAACGGCAATCGCATCCAACATTATTTTCAATTCACTGCTAATTAGCGAGTGGTTGCTAAAGAAACAATATCGCATTCTTGCTGCTTTTAAAAGCACTGGGCGCTAATTTTTGTAGAATAGGGGATGTCGATTCAGGACTCACGCTTGTCACAGCCCAGGAAAAAGAAAAAAGGGAAGATCGCTCTGCGGCCTCTAGCGCGGTTCTTCAGGGACACGCTGATGCGGTATGAGACCAATGTGAGACACTTCTGTCTGAGTGCAAACATCAGCACAAGCACGGGCTATGCGATTGCCAACGGCCATCACGAACCCAACCGCAAAACATTTCGGCTTCTGGCAGAGGGTTTGTCTGCTCTGACGGGCGAAACCATTACTGTTGCACAGCTAGAAACCTTGATTGATGATGGTTTGCCTGAGGCAATAGAGGAGTCCGAGACTGTCCCAGAGCAGGAATCTCTTTTATACCAACTCCAGGACACGCTGCGCGATCTGCAAGATATTCTGTCTCATCTGGAAACACTGGGATGGTTAAGTACAGACTTTGTTCCGAAGCTCTATCCCCAAAACAACCAAAACCTATCTTGTGAGGGAGATGCCCCTGTGTCTAAGCCGCGAAGCGTGATTGCCGCATTTATTGTTCACACACTCAAAATGCGAGACATCGATCGCGATACATTTGCAACCTGGGCAGACCTAGCGCGATCGCGCCTCGACCAAATGATCGACGACGGGGAAGAACCCACCCCAGAGGAATATCAGCAACTGTCCAAAGCCCTGAACCAGGGTGGCTTCCAGTGCAATGCCGCCTTGCTCAAAGAAGCCTGGGACGATCAACGCATTCCGCCAAAAAATGAAGAAGACCCCAACAGCAGCGGCGAAGCGGACCCCAGCGACAATGACCCCGATGCGAACGGCAATGGTGAAAAAGGCCCCAACAGCAACGGTGAAGAAAACCCCAGTGGTGCCGCTTCTTAGCGGCAAGCCAACAAGCAAAAGAGTTTGCTTCAGCAATTCCCACGTCAGAAGTCAGCAAATCTTGAGAACAAGCGAGGTTTACGATCTTTAATCCATTGTTCAATCGCCGCGATCGCACAAACGCCCTCTGATATCAAGTCAGAAACATTGATATCAATTTGCAGTGTTGTGACACGCCTACAAGTGTGTAAATTCGTAGTTAGCACTGTAGTGCGGCCGAGATCTATCGAGTCAGGATTTGCATAAATTCGTAGTTAGCACTGTAGTTGTAGTGCGGCCGAAGTCTATCGAGCCAGGATTTGCATAAATTCGTAGTTAGCACTGTAGTGCGGCCGAGGTCTATCGAGTCAGGATTATAGCCTTTTCGATACCCTAACTCTATTGCACCAAATTAACTGTGTCAGCTCAGTAGACTGGGTTTCTCGTTCCCAAGCAGAGCATAGGAACACAGTCCAGGAAGCTCCAGCCTCCTATGGCCTCCATTGAAAACTCAAAAACCTCACGCCTCTAAATAGGCATTAACAGGTGGGGTAGTGACCCGAGCAATTCTTCCCTCACTGCCCCCGCCCCCTCCGCTTCCCCTACCGCTCCCTCGCCCCATCAGGAGCAAACAACCACAATCCGCCAGCGCATGGGATTGCGAATCGCCCCCACATTCCGACGAATCGCGTAGGCCAGGTCCTCCGTCGGTGTCACAATGGTGAGCGTCCGGGTGGCATCATTATATTGCAGCGTACAATACCTCAACATCATCAACACGCTCGCCTTCTGCAGCCGATTGAAATTATTAGGTGACAATTAAATTGGCGGGCGACGACAACTAAACTGGCGGGTAGTACAGATTTATCTCTAGCCGCCTAGAGGCCGAATCAAAAAGACACTAGAGAGACCTCCAAAGCGGAAACAGGGG
>Ga0207422_1003118_pt1 | contig 17921 bp, 11 predicted proteins | sample MarCyaLeptolynsp_FD_187757 | JGI IMG/M metagenome (GOLD analysis project Ga0207422, IMG submission 187757) | Marine cyanobacterial communities from Panama - species 1 Leptolyngbya sp. (SPAdes) | ecosystem: Environmental > Aquatic > Marine > Unclassified | place: Panama: Panama City | collected...
CCATGGACACGATCGTCGGCTCCAAAGTCTACAGTGTGAGTGACAAGATCCGGATCCGGATCTTTACGCGATCACTGGAGGAGTACCGGAAGTTTCTGCCGCCGACGCGAACAAGACCCAATCCCTGGACCGAACAACTCTTCGATCTCATCGATTTTTATCTCGGGCTTGAGATCGAATATGAAATTGAACTTGCGCTTCCAAAACGATGCGCCTCCTCTGTCCGGATGGACAGTACCAGCTCCGCGACCCTCGGACATATCGGCTGGCTGAAGCCGATGGATGATGCTTCTGAAGACGAAGACACAATCGACGACGAAGAAGAAATGTTGACCGATACCCGGTTCCGTCCGGTTCGTCGGCATACCACCGTTTATCAATAGGTCTCCAATTTGAAAGGCCGGTGCCATGAGTGACATTCTGGTTGAAACAGTTGCCAACAAACTCACCACAGTCAGTTATGACTGTCTCGAAAAAGCCATGCGGCTGACCAAGAGTTCCGGTCACCGGCACCTGGAAATTCTGCATTGGCTCTATTACCTCGCGCGCGATGAAAATACGGACTTTGTCCACATCCTGCGCCATTTCGGAATTGATGTTGGCGATGTTCACGGCGATCTTCAAAAGGCGATCGCCGATCTGAAGATCAATCAGACCGAACTTCCGTCGATGGCGACCCCGTTCCAGGAAGCGCTGGAGCGGGCCTGGTTCGAAGGAACGCTTCGCTACGGCGACTACAAGATCCGCTCTGCCTATGTCCTGATCGCCGCGATGGGCGACAAGACAACCTGGCGGCAGTTCCGCAGCTATTCCCCCTCCCTTGAGGGACTGAACCGTGACGTGCTCGTGCGCGACCTCGACAAGATCGCCGGGACGTCAAGCGAAGTCGGGGCGCGCCCGATCGATGGCTCCGGACCGAAAACTGCAACGGCACCGGGTGCAGAAGCTGCGGAAGCCGCGCCCGGTAGCGGTGTCGGAGAAGATGCCCTTTCCCAGTTCACGGTCGACTTTACCGCACGCGCCCGTGCTGAGGAGTTCGACCCAATTGTCGGCCGCGATGAAGAGATCCGCCAGGTCATCGATGTTCTGATGCGCCGCCGCCAAAACAATCCGATCCTGACCGGTGAGGCCGGCGTCGGCAAAACAGCAATCGTTGAGGGGTTCGCTCAGAAGATCGTCGCAGGCGACGTGCCGCCCGCGCTATTGGGTACCCGGCTCTGTTCGCTTGACCTGGGCCTGCTGCAAGCCGGGGCTTCCGTCAAAGGTGAGTTCGAAAAGCGGCTTCGTGCCGTCATCGACGCCGTGCATGCCTCCATCGTGCCGACGATCCTCTTTATCGACGAGGCGCACACGCTGATTGGCGCCGGTGGCGCAGCGGGAACGGGGGATGCCGCCAACCTGCTCAAGCCGGCGCTCGCGCGTGGAACGCTGCGTACGGTCGCGGCGACGACATGGTCCGAGTATCGCCAGCATTTTGAAAAAGACCCGGCCCTCACTCGCCGGTTCCAGCCGGTCCAGGTCGACGAGCCGGATGAGGAAAAATGCTTTGCTATGGTGCGCGGATTGCTCGGCCCCATGGAAGACCATCACCAGGTGCGCATTCTGGACAGTGCCGTCAAATCCGCGGTCTCGCTTTCTCATCGCTACATTCCGGCCCGGCAACTGCCCGACAAGGCTGTCAGCGTTCTGGATACCGCGTCTGCACGGGTCAACATCTCGCAAGCGGCGCAGCCCGCCAAACTGTCGGACCTCGTTGCACGCAAAGGGTTTCTCGAAACCGAGAAAAGCGCCCTGACCAACGACACCGAACTCGGGATGGAGCATCAGGAACAGCTGGATGCGCTCAACGAGGCTATTGAAGCAACGGAACGCGACATTGAGAAAGTCAAAGAAGAGTGGGAGCGCGAGCGTGGCCTTGTTGCCGCGATACGCCGGCTGAACGCTGCTCTTTCGCAGCTCAAGGGCGGTGATCCCGCCCCTCACCCTGAAAGCGCGGAAATCGAAGACCCGGAACATGACGGCCCGGCGCTGGTCTCGATCGATGACATTGAACTCGACCTTGATGTCGACCTGGAAGACGAAGACGCCATTCGCGCGGCCCTTCACGAAAAGCGATCAGAGCTTTCCGAGATCCCCGAAGACGAACGCATGGTCTATGCCTATGTCGACGATGAAGCCGTTGCGAGCATCATTTCGGACTGGACCGGGATTCCGGTCGGCCGGATGGTGCAGGATGAAATGGCGACCATTCTCAACCTGACGGACAGCCTGAACAAGCGCGTCATCGGTCAGGCGCACGGCCTTGCGATGATTGCCAAACGCATCGAGACAAGCCGCGCCCAGCTGGGCAATCCGGACAAGCCGATCGGCGTGTTTATGCTGTGCGGTCCTTCCGGCGTCGGCAAGACGGAAACCGCACTCGCGCTCGCAGAAACGCTCTACGGCGGCGAGGACAGCCTGATTACCATCAACATGTCTGAATTCCAGGAAGCGCATTCCGTCTCGGGTTTGAAAGGCGCGCCTCCGGGTTATGTCGGCTATGGCGAGGGCGGGCGCCTGACGGAGGCAGTTCGTCGCAAACCCTATTCCGTCGTTCTGCTGGACGAAGTGGAGAAGGCGCATCCGGACGTCCATGAAATCTTCTTCCAGGTCTTTGACAAGGGGTGGATGGAAGACGGCATGGGCCGGAAGATCGACTTCCGCAACACGCTGATCCTGCTGACGTCGAATGTCGGCACGGAAACGATCATGAACGCGGCGAGCCATATGCTGGACGCACCCGTCTCAAGCGACCCGGACCTTGCCGCTACGGATCCGAATGCTCCGGACGCTGAAGAGCTGGCAGAAGCTCTGCGCCCTGCCCTTCTGGACGTGTTTCCCCCGGCGTTACTTGGCCGTATCGTGACGATCCCCTACTATCCGCTGTCGCCATCCATGCTCGGTTTCATCATTCGCCTGCAGCTCAACCGCATCGTCAAGCGCGTGAAACAGAACCGGGATGCGGAGCTGACATTCGGGGACGATGTCATTGCCCATATCGTTTCGCTGTGCCGCGACCCGGATAGTGGTGGACGCATGATCGACAACATTCTGACCAACGATCTCCTGCCCAAGCTCTCCAGAGCGTTCCTGACCGCGCAGATGAACGGAGAGGAACTGACTTCAGTGGCGATAACCGCTGGAGAAGAGGGTCTTGAGATCGCGCCCGGCAACGACTGACACACGCAAGCGGCCCCATTGGCGGTGCTCCGGCACCGCCATTTTCAGTGGCGGTCTTATTTGGAAACGAGCCACGCCGGTTGTGTAAATCGAACGCATTTCACCATGCAAGCGCAAATCCGATTGCGATCTGGCCCTATTGACTGCCCGAAAGAACCTCACCGATCACGCCCTGATAGGCCTTGAGATCCTTGCTCGCGACGGATTGAGGGGCGTCCGCACCGGTCTCCATTTCGAAGGACAGCGGATCAGCAGGTTCACCCCGCTGGCGGATTTCGAAGTGAAGGTGCGGCCCCGTTGACAACCCTGTAGTCCCGACATAGCCGATCAGGTCCCCTGCCTGGACAACCGAGCCCAGTTCGATGCCGTCGGCATATTCATGCATGTGCGCGTAGCGGCTGGTGATGCCGTCCTTGTGGCTCAGTTCTATGAAGTTTCCGTAGCCACCGCGCACATCCTTGTAGGTGACCTTTCCGGAGAACGCGGCGCGGATCGGTGTGCCGGTCGGCGCAGCCCAGTCCACGCCGGCATGCAACCGGGAAACTTTCTTGATAGGGTGAAAGCGCATGCCGAATTTCGATGTCAGGACACCCTTCACCGGCACAAGCATGGCACCGGACAGACTGATCTTGCCGCCCTCACTGACGCATGCGAATCCCCTGTTTCCCGGTGCCTTGAGAACATAGCAGCGCACCGACCAGTTATCTCCGGTACGCACACCGGCAAACAGAACCCGGCCGCCACCGCGTTTTTCGTCACGCGCCATGTCGCTGAATACAAGAGTGAAGCGTTCGTCCGGCTTTATCGCCCGCTTCAGATCGGTGGTGGGTGCCAGGTAGGCGATTGCTTCTCCGACGATCGACGCGGGAACGGCGTTGCGGACGGCGGTGGCGTAAAGACCGTCGATCAGCCTGTGAGTCTTGCCTGAGTCGCCACCTGAATCGCCGGCCTTATCGCCCGCGATCTTTTCCTGCACGATCTCTTTGCCGAACCAGGGATCAGCGCCGTGAATGTAACCCTGTCCCTCGCGTGTCGCAGAGTAGGCGGCGGTTCCGACGTAGCCCTCTGCGGAATAGAGGGATAGCTGAACCGGCCGGTAGTAATCTCCAATGCGCCCAACACGATTGGGAAGTCGCACACCGCGTATGGCGATCTTGTCGCCCGCGACCAGATCGGATCTGTCGAACTCCGTCTTTAGGAAATCAGCGAGATCAGTCGAGATATCCGCGTCAAACCCGTTGTCTTTGAGGAGGGTGAGAACCGGAACTCCTTTCGTGATTGCCTTGCGAAGTTCGATGCGGCTGGGCCCCTGCCCGATCGGACGTTCCGTCAGGTAGAGATCGAGCGTATCCGTTGACGGTTTCAGGAACACCGGCAGATCGGATGAACCGGCATCGCTATCCGCACCCGGCTCATCAACGACCAGTCCATCAGTTTCTTCACCACCGCCGAAATTGCCGAACTGAAAGTCGGCCTCACTGCCTGGTGCGCGGATCACCAGATCGCCATCGTCGTTCAGCATCCTGCTGTCCAGGACAAATGCACTTAGCGACGGCAAAGCGGTCACACCGCTGGATTTCGAACTTTCCGGAACAGCGCGTTCAGACAATTGTATGCGCTCCACCGACGCGCCGTCGTTCAACAGAACCGGATCACCAGCGAGCGGAATGACAGCAGACACCGCCATATCGAAGAAAGGATCGGCAGGAACGTCCAGATCTTCGGCTGTGCCATCATCGCCCGTCAGCGTGGCATCTGTATTTTCGGTTTCACCCTGCTGATCCAGGGACGCGGTTTCGACATCTTCCTGGTTGTGGTCCGCCTCGATGTCCGTAGCAGGCGGTGCATCGGTGGTCCTGACCAAGGTCTCTTCCGGCGCCGAAAGAGAGATTGCGCCTGAGGATATCAGATGTGCGATCGCCCCAATACCGCCGCCAATGACCAGGAAGGAAAGCGCCAGTACTCCGTAAATCACGAAGGGTGAACTTGCGCGTTTCTCTTCTCTTGCACGAGGTGGCTGCGGCTGCGCGGCTGGTTCCGGCGCGACCGGAGCCGCCACGGGCTTGCCCGCAGGACGGATTACCGTGCGGTCAAATTCGGGCCTGTGTGCACCATTGTTGTTGTCCGACCACTGAACCATCGTTCACCCTTGGCTACAGCAGTTTCTCTTTGTTTTCAGCTGCAAGACCGATCATGCCGGATGAGGCCTTCAGATGCAAAACCATGCGTTCGTAAACACTGTGCGACGCGCTCAGCGGGGAAACTCGACGAGGTTGGACTTTTGCCCTGCGCTCTCCGCCGAGGCCCCATCTTGATCCCTTTCCATATATATTTCAGGCACATCCAGCGTGTGGACGGATATGTCCGTGCTCAGTCCCCGCAGCTGTCCGATCCAGATTTCCTTAAGCGGATAACGGTTGGGCAGTCCATCTGCCACCGACTGGCTGAGTGCAAGGCGGACTTTTTTGTCCTTGGCAACGGATTCGACCCTGCTGGCCGTGTTCACTGTCGTCCCCATAACAGTGAAAGAACGCCGGTGCTCGCCGCCGATATCACCAACCAGAACCGGTCCTGCGTTCAGAGCAATCCTGAGGTCCAGCTCCGCTTCGCCGGTTATCTGTCTGATATCATCGAGGCTGCCGATAATCTCGTGGGCGGCATCAACCGCCGCCTTCTCTGGATTGTCCACCGTGTTCGGTGCGTTCCAGACCGCCATGATTGCATCGCCTATGTATTTGTCGATGTAACCCTGGTGTTTCGTGATTGTCTGTCCGATCCTGTCAAAGCAGGCATTGACCACGCGCACGACATCGCGGTCAGGCAGTTTTTCAGACATCTTTGTGAAGCCGACAATGTCGATGAAGGCGACCACGACATGCCGTGTGTCACCGCCGAGTTCCGGCAACTGCTCGGATGTCGCCATGTGCCTGATCACGTCTGGTGCCAGATAGTGCCCGAACAGCCGTACAAGCGATCTCTGCCGCCGTTGCAGGATGCTGACCTTGCCGACCGCAGCCGTCACCATCGCCATCACACAGCTGACAGGAGCCACGCCCGGCGCAATGAGGATGCCGGCTTCAAGGCCGGCCAAGCTCACGCCGAGACCCGCGCCAACACCCAAGACCGCGATCAGCGGCAGGACCATAAGCGGAAAAAAGAGTCCCGCAACCGCGCCGGCGATCGCAAAGGCGACAGACATCGCAGTAAGAAGCCCGCGCGGTGGTCCAACCGCATAACGGTCCGACAGCGCTGCCCCGATCACGTCCGCCAAAATGAAGACGCCGGCGGTCTGGGGCTGAACCCGAGGTCTGCCTCCGGGCCCTGTTTCAACAGCTTCCGAGGCAACATGAGGTAGGAACCGGTCTGAATAGAGATGTTCGTCCTCAAAGGGCAACAAGCCTCCGAACAGAACGATCCGGCCGGATGAAAACTCCTTCAGCCTGGCGCGCCCTTCCTCGCTTTGACTGAGCGTCAGGACATCGATCAGCGACATATAGGGCAAAGATGTTGCCAATCTCGAATTGGGTATCGAGACGAAGGCATCCGACACGTTCGCCCCTGCAGCCCCCAGCAGGGCATCGATCAGATGGGGAGAGTCGTTGAGTGGCAATTGGGGCACATGTTTGCGCACGATGCCATCATTGTCGGTAGACACGATCACTGACCGAACGCCGCCTGCACCGATGGCGGCGGTGAAGCTGCGATGCGGAACTCCGATTTCCGTGTGTGCGATAAAGACCTTGCCCCTGTTCCGGTACGCAAAGCTCTGGAAGGGCCTGTCAAAACCGCTGAGGCGCGCTTCTCCGGTGCTGGGATCGACAAAGGAATCGGCGCTGTAGGCAAACACGAAATCAAAGCCGAGCGCTGTCGCGCCAGCGTCGAGAACAGCCTGTCCCGCCTCGGCCATAACCGGTGTCATCAGGACACGGGGAATGCGAGACAGACGTTCTGAGTCGAGCGACGCCTGATCGAGTCCGACCACGGCCACCGGGGACGAAGAGGTCAGACCTCGATCAATGAAACTGGCGCGGACCTGGAAAAGACGGTCCGTCACCCAGCCTTCCCAGATAGCCTTGTTCGCGGACAAACCGACAACAAGTCCTGCCAAAGATGCGACGACGGCAATCAGCAGGACCAGTTGTTTTCGGCCGAGGGCCGAATCCGCGACTCGGCCGTTTGACTTCATTTCACGAGAACGACCGCAGTTTTGCGCCCGACTTGCGCCGGATCAATCGTGATTTTGCGCATTTCGACACCAAAATCAGGTGCCTTTCCTTGCAGAAAGAGCTCGACTTCTACAGCGTCTTCATCACTTTCACGCTCCGGCATTTCGGTAACGATGTTGTCGAGCACGTCAAACCGGATTGGCTCACCACCGCCGAACGAAACGAAGACCGAACCGTATTGATCTTTGGCACTGTCGTCGAAACGAAGCATGAGGGATGCCGCTTTCTTGTTCTCCAGCGTCAGTCCGCGAAGCGTGACCGTCAATCCCTTGTCTGCGGTGCTTGAGCTCGATCCGCTGTCAGCCTGCAGGCAATTGCCAGCGCGCAGGACCTTTTCTTCACCGCCATCAATCACGAAACCACCAGACGATACCGTCAACGTACCGGCCTTGATCCGTACTTCCTGACAGGCCGAATAGTCCAGAAGATCGACGTGTCCGGCAGCACCCAGGTCAATCACGTCACCAGGCATCAGTTCTGAAAACGCAGACACGGACACCCCTTCAGACCTGTCAAGGACAAGCGCAATGGGATCTGCCAATGCGGCGCTGGACACAATTGTGCCTAATCCGAGTGCGGCGACCAAACCGGTCGTTTTCAGACTTCGTTTTGCAAATCGACTAAACAAATCTTTCATGACGGTCTCCAGGGTCAATGGTTTGTTGCGCTTGGACTCACCCGGAGTCCGAGCGCCAATCTGTGTTCGAATAATACCAGAAAATCACGAATTGAATGTGGCCTTGGTCACATAAACGCGAATTGGACTTTTCGACCTAGGTCCAGCCCCCCTAATTTGGTTGGATTGGCGCAGCAAACGGCGATGAGCTGCCAGGAAAAGCGCGACAAGCGGGCGGTCTGCCCGGTTGAAGGGTTTGACGTAGCAGATCGAAGCCGTTCTCGCGTTCCGGATGGATAAAGGACTTTGCCCGGCAACGTTTTTGCAAGTCTTTGAAAACCGAACGGTTTCCCGCAGCTTTGCGCCTCGTGCCCCAACGAATTCATCTTTACCAAATCATCCAGATTAGCGGGTTCTGAGCCTAACCCGCAGGTTCGGTGTAGACCCCCGTTATCCCGACCGCCTCTGCAGATTTTCCGATCAAACTCAGCAGTTTCGGTGCAAGCGCGGGATCCAGCGGCCTCCCCTCCATGGCGGACAGGACGCCAACAAGCTGAGGCATGGTTTCACGGGATCGAATCAGCACGATGTGGTCGGCGCCGAACGGCAAGGCTGCGCGGAGATTGAGCACATAGGGCGCGTCAGCCTTTAGTTTGGTATCCAATCCCAGCGGGTCTGCCTTCCTGTTCGGTGCAAGAAGGCGCACCGTACCATCCGCCTCCAGCGCGAAAACGGCCATGAAGCCACCTTCTTCGGACCGAAGTCCAACCCTGAGCGGTGATCCCTCCGGAATGTGCCCAACAGCAGGCTTCAGCGTGCCCTCGACTGGTTTACGTTCGCGCGAGAGCGCGTAGAGTTCGGACAGGAACAACCATTTGGAGACAACCTGGGAAAAACGGTCTGCGTTTCCGGCACTGTTTCGCAGGACGATGTCTCCAAATTTCGTCAGGACATCGCCTTCCTCGACATCCCAGAACAGATCGGCATTGCCATCGTTAACGATCTCCACAGCTCCGCCGTGGCGCTCCTTCAGATTCTTCAGGACCGGCAGCGCGATATCGGTGCTCGCCGAAATCGTCAGTCCGGCTGTGCCGCGTTCCAGGATGTTGTCCTTCACTCTTGGAAGAACCGCGGCGCGGGTGCCGCCCCCGACTGTCAGGCTCGGCGTCTGCCGCCCCTCGGTCGCCACACGCACGGTTTCCTTGAGAAACAGGGTCAGTTCCTCCATTGAAATGCCGCCGTCACGATCAAGGTCGGCCCGGCCTTCAACCCCGCGCGCAAATGACCAGCTCAACGCGCCCCTTGGCTCACCCGCGATCATGAGTTCGGGTATCACCTGGCCGTCCACCGTCGCGCCGACGTAAATAACGTTGGAAAGCTCCTGCAGATCGGACGCGTCTTCGCTGTGCTGCTTCAAAAGCGGATGGCTTGGTTGCGATCTCAGCAGATCGTCTTCAAATGGAGGCAAGCCGACCAGCCGCGTACCAAGGCGCACAATTCTGGGATCAATCGACCGTGTCATCGTGCCGGAATGGCAGCTGTCCGCCAGAACCAGCACGCTCCGGTCGCCGGCGGCACGAAGCATGGCAGCTAGATCATCGTCGCGCAGGCGCTCCGCATTGCCGGGCGCGGTAACGTCAAATCCTGCGAGCAAGAAGACTTCATCAAACCCGTCCGCTTCGGACCCTTTGACCCATTCCTCCTCCTGTGCGCCGTGCCCGGCGTAGGACAGCACGAGGACATCGTCAGCTGCGGACCGTTCGATCAGTCCTTGCCAGGCAGTCAGTATGGCTTCTCTTGTGGCAGCGGCATCGTAAAGTGTTTCAAGGTCCTCAACGCCAGCGGCTTGCAGGGTTTCCGCAATGTCCCTAGCATCGTTCACCGCTCCCTTGAGCGGTGAAACGTGCTCATAGGCGTCGATCCCGATTACCAGCGCCCGCCATTCTCCCGCTGCAACTGCCTGGGGCGCAAGAAGCAGCGGAAATGCGAGTGCAAGGGATCGCAGCGCCCTGAAACCCAGGGCCGCTTTCAAGAGTATAGTCATGGGTAGCCTCACCTGACGGTGCGATTTAACCCCAGGAGCCGCCGCCGCCGCCGCCAGGTCCACCACCACCGCCGCCGCCGCCACCGCCGCCATTGTCGTTGTCGCGGATGAGCGGGTCGTTGATCGGGTCGGAAACCGGAGTTGCGCGGGCAGGCGCGGAGGAGGTCGTCGTGGCAACGGAAGGCGTTGCTGCGATTGGCTCGGCACCCGTGGAGACGGTCGGCTGAGTGGCGCATCCTGCAAGGAATAGGGCCATCAAGCCTGCTGAAGGTAACGCTAGTCTAATGTGTTTCATCTATTCCTCCTTAAGAAATCAGAACAAATCATATCTGGGACGACTCTGTTCCCACTGATACTTGACGAGAGCGATCAGGGCTTCGTCGCCCTGAACCGGTGTGAGATCAGAACTATTGAAAAACTTGTTCAATGCATCTCTCGTCTTTCGGCCGGGCTGGCCGTCGACCGGACCGGGTTCGAACCCGAGGTCGGTCAACGCCTGTTGCAAGACCATTGCCTTCAGGCGATTGTTTGCGCCCTTCAGGTCTTCACGACCTTTTCCGGCTGCCGAAGAGGACGGATCGACGATGGCCGCCATGGCCAGCATTCTGATCCGGTCGCGCCCTGCGGCCTCACCGGATTGTTGTCCGAGCATCCAAGCGGTGTTGTAAGCGCCCCAGGCATCGCCGCGTTCAGCGCTTTCCCGGAACCATCTGGTCGCCTCTTCCGCGCTCTTCTCGACACCCTGGCCATTGAAATAAAGCAGACCGATTGCCGTTCCGGCAGCAGGATGACCACCTTCATGGGCTTTCTTGAACCAGCCGAGTGCCGCATCGAAATCCTGCGGTGTACCCAGTCCATCGCGGTAGAGCGTGCCCATGTTCAGATAGCCGTATATGTCTTCACGGGACGCTGACCGATTGTAATAGTAGACTGCACGGTCGACGTTTTCTTCCACATGGTTGCCATTGAGGTAAAAGCCACCGATTGCATTGAAAGAAAAGGTGTGACCGGCTTCCACGGACTGCAGAAGTTTTTCTAAGCCGGCCTTTTCATTCTGTTCGGTTCCTTCACCCTTGATTTGCGCCATACCCAGGGAGTGGAGTGCATATGCATCCCCCCTCTCGGCTGCCTTGCTGTAAAGCTCGACCGCTTTCTCGCGATCGCGGTCCCGGCCGGCACCAAGGAAATACATCCGGCCCAGCACCTGTCCTGCACGCACATGGCCCATCTGGTATGCCTGCTGGAAATAGTCGGCGGCCTGTGTCAGATCACCTGCTGCAAAAGCACCGCGTCCGCGCTGAAACACAAAACGCCCAATCTCCGGATAGGCTGCCATCGCCTCGGCACACGCCTTGTCCACGGCGGCTGAATCAATGTCGTTGGCGAGCCGGCCTTCGGTCACCGCCTGCAGATCGAACGGCTGCGTCGCCAGTTGATCGCATTGGGTCACGCGCGGCTGCACGATTTGGGTCAGCGTTTCGCCGGCGCCGCCACCTTCGGCAGGTAGTTCCAGGGTGAAGCGCCTTGCTTCTGTTTCCGAACCGATCTGCGGCCGTACGGTCAGGCTGGACAGGCCGGACATGGGAAACCGGTCGCCGGGGCGCAAAAGCCGCCCGTCGGAGGACAGTTGCAGATCGCTGTCGACAGACACCACCTTCAACCAATCGTCCGTCGCCGGCAAACCTTCGTCCGGTGCATCTGCATAGACTTGCACCGGACCGACGCCTATGTCGGCCTCGACAGCTGAACCTTTTGACGTTTGCGACAGCCAGGCGATCAACTGTTCAAGGCGTTCCCTGCGCTCTCTTTCCTTCGCTCCGTCGTCTGGAGCCGGCGCTGATTGAACAACCGTGATGGAGGCGATTGCAGAGGCCGAACCACCCCAATCATCCTTGACCTGATAGCCAATGAGTTCGACGTCACCGGCACCTGACCCATCGGGCAAAAATTGAAGGCTCGCCAATTCCACTGCGTCCAGCGTGTCGCCTTCGCCGACTGTTCTGCCGTCGGGGAGCCGAAGCACCCCCTTTTCCGGCGACAGCGTCAGGGTCGCGACGATCGCGCCACCTTCCGGCTGAACAGGTTCGGGTATGGAGAGCGGGCTGGCGTCACTTCCCAGGGGCACACTTACCCGGTGATGCGCCGTGACGATGGGTTCGGGTTTCGGCGGCACAAAGTAGAAGTTCGTGACCAAGGTCGAATCTTCATAGGGAATTTGCTGACCGCCGGTCTTGCGGACGACCTCGTCGCGCACCTTGGTCATCAGGTCCTTGATTTCGAGCGAAGGATCCAATGCATTGGTAACGACGGAAGAGGTGAACGGGCTCAAGGGCCCCTCTCCGTCATATGCGACCTGTCCGGGCCGCGTCGCATAGGAAATGAAACTCCCCAGCTTGTTCGGAATTCTACGCAATCCGCGGGTCTTGCCAAGCGCGTATTCCTGCTCGCCCCAGAAAAGACTTCCAATCTCGAACGGATTGTCCCGGCAGGCATCGAGCATCACTATTTGCAGGCTGGACGCTGCCTTCATGTAGTCCAACAGATGCGAGACCTTAAGGCTTTCGAACTCCAGATCGTATTGGGACGCCAGCTTGGCATCGACCGGCAACAGAAAGTTCGATTCGCCAACCTGAAGCGCGTGGCCGGAATAGTAGAACAGCGCCGTATCGCCGTCGTTCAGCTCGCGCAGGAACCTGCGAACCACTTTTTCCAGCTCTTTCTTGCTGAGATTCGTGCCCACGGTGACGTCGAAATCCGCTTCGCGCAGAACGCGCGTGATTTCTTTCGTGTCATTGACCGGGTTCACGAGGGGTTCGACGAATTCGTAGTCCTGGTTTCCGATCACGAGCGCAACCCTGCGACCGGGATCTTCCGCCGTTGAGGCCATCGCCGGGGTCAAGATGGCCAGCACTCCGAAGGCTGCACCAATTGCACCGCCTCTTGCGGCGCGGCGCAAGCTCGTGACGGGGCCTGTCACACTCTCTTTTGCGGACCGCATCAAAGCTGGCAGATTTTTCCGTTTTTGCATATCGTCCTCAGCGCCATGTCGTGCATGGTAAAGTCGCATGAATTTTGAAGTCTGGCTGTGACGAACCTCACAGCTTTGTCGATCCGCCCCGTGGATCGGATTATTAGCCCAAATAACCTTAAGTAAAGTGATGCACACTTGCACAAACTAGGCAAGCGCGCGATCAATTTAAACACCCGACTTTTTTCGACTTTTTGAACCTTCGCACGGAAAATTCATTGAAAATCGCAGGGGCAATTGTTGTATTTGCAGCATGCGATCCCGCCTGTTCACGAGCCGACGAGCACATTTTACATGACAGAAGAGCTCAAAATCCGCCGCCTGAGCGAAGTCGAAATCGATGTCCCGCTGGAAATGGCCATGCAGGAAGGCTGGAATCCGGGACTGGAGGATGGCCCCGCCTTCATGGCAGCTGATCCTGAGGGATTCCTTTGCGGTGAGATCGACGGAAAGCTGATTACGGTCATCTCCGCCGTCCGTTACGGCGATTCCTTCGGTTTCATCGGATTCTACATCTGCAAACGCGAGTTCAGAGCCCGCGGTTACGGGCATCAGATCTGGGCTCGGGCGATGTCCCACCTCGGGCCAAGGCTGATCGGGTTGGATGCCGTGAACGAACAGACGGCCAGCTACGCCGAACACGGGTTCAAGTCCGTCTACCGAAACATCCGTCAGACAGGTGTCTCGCTTTGCGATGCGCCGATGGATCCGCGCATCGCACCTCTGGGTCATGGTCTCTTTTCCGCAGTCAATGCCTATGACAGGCGGTTCTTCCCCGCGCAGCGCGAAGCGTTCCTGAAACTCTGGGCGGCACCGATGCTCGAAACGCGTCGGGGCTTTGCGTTTGTCGAAAACGGAGAGGTCAAGGGATATGGCGTTTTGCGGGCTTGCCATGAAGGCTTCAAGATTGGCCCCCTTTTCGCAGACACACCTGAGATCGCCGATAAGCTCTTCCGGACACTCGCTGGTCAGGTCAAGGGGCAGTTCATCATTCTGGACACGCCGGAACCGAATGCCGCGGCCCTGCTTCTGGCAGAAAAATATGAATTGTCGCCGGAGTTCGAAACCTACCGCATGTATAGGGGCGCGGTTCCCGAACTCCCGCTCGATCAGATCTACGGAATTACCACATTTGAGTTAGGCTGACGCTTGCGCACATTTGGCCTCAGTGTTCAACACTCTGATAGGCGAGCATTGCACCAGCGAGGTCTTCCAGTGCTGCACCGACAGACTTGAACATGGTGATTTCTTCGTCCGTTCCGCGTCCAGCGTGATCACCACGGCACAAATCATATAGATCGGCACGAATGTCACCCTTCGAGATCAGTCCCGACTGCAGCGGTTGGACGATATCCCCGCCCTCCACCAGACACCCGGCGCGCGTGTCGACGTAGATTTCAGCGCGTTTGATAAGTTCATCGTCGCTCTCGCGCATTGTCGGCTTGAACGCACCGACAAGATCGACATGAGCGCCCGCTTTCAGCAGATCGCCCTTGATCAATGGTTCGCTCGACAGGGTTGCTGCGCTGACGATGTCGGCCTCGCCGAGAGCCTCTCGCAGACTGACTGCCGCCTCGATCCTGATCGGAAAAAGCGCACGCATCTCCTGAGCAAAGTGTTCTGTCTTTTCCCTTGACCTTCCCCAGATCGTCACGTGTTCGATTGACCGGATGGCCATGTGCGCAGCGATCAGGTTCGGGGCAAGACGGCCGGTCCCAAGAACAAGAAGATGGCGAGCGTCGGAACGCGCAAGGTAGCGCGCTGCGAGCGCAGAGGCTGCCGCCGTTCGACGCGCGGTCAGTTCTCCGCCATCGATCATGGCCAACATTTCTCCTGTTCTTGCATCTGACAGGAGATACTGCCCATGCACGGCAGGCAGGTTGCGCTCGGCATTTCCCGGAACGACGTTCACGACCTTCACGCCTGCATAGCCGCCGGGGACCCAGGCAGGCATGAGCAACAGTGTTCCTGCCGGCTCTCCGGGGATTTCAAAGTCGTGATGATGCCGTGTCGGCATAACGCAGCCTGAACGGAACATTTCCGCCAAGGCGTCAATCAGGTCAGGAAACGGAAGCGCATCGCGCGTTTGTTCTTCAGAAAGCAGCAGCATAAAAGATCATTCAAATTACAGTAATCACGGTTAGACCAAATCACATAAGAAGGTCCGGACCAAGCTATCTTCCGAAAAGAAATACGACTTTACCTGTAAATTCACGACAAGTCGAAGATCATCATGACGTAGGCCGCGAAGAGCGTCAGATGGACAGCGCCCTGCAGATAGCTCGTCGTCTTCGTCGCGAATGTGATCAGGCTGACCACAAGGGTCAGGGCGAGCAAGACGATCTCCGGGTAGTCCAATCCGAGTTCAATCCTGTGTCCGGTTACCCAACTGACCACCAGAACGGCCGGCACCGTCAAACCGATGGTCGACACTGCGGCGCCGAGACAGATGTTGACCGCGCGCTGAAGCTTGTTTTCCAAAGCCGCCCGCAGACCGCTCATTCCTTCCGGCATCAGCACAAGCGCTGCAACAATGAAGCCGCTGAGTGCCAGAGGCGCTCCAATTCCTGCGATGCCGAATTCAACGTAGAGGGCAAGTTTCTTGGACAGCAGAATGATCGGTACCAGCGCTCCGAACAGACCGGCGACATGAAACGGTATCGACCTGACAACAGTTCCATGATGCTCGTCACCATCGTCGCCTGCATCCGGTTGACGGAAAATGTCACTGTGCGTGACGGTCTGCATGGCCAGAAAGACGCCATATAACAGAACGGACATCACGACCTCGAAGCTTGCCTGCAAGGGGGACAGTTCACCGCCCGGTGCGGAATGGGTCATGCGCGGCAGAACCAGAGCGAAGACCGCCAGCGGAACAAGAACCGCCAGAAACGCATTCGCGCCCTGAAGATTGTAGGTCTGGTTCTTGTGCCGCAGCCCACCGGCAAGCAGACACAGGCCGATCAGGCCGTTCAGCACGATCATGATTACCGAAAACATCGTATCGCGCGCCATCGTCGGCGCGGCCTCGCCAGAGACCATGATCGCCACGATCAGTGCGACTTCAATCCCGACCACGGCAAGCGTGAGGATCAAGGTACCAAACGGCTCACCCAGGATCGTTGCCAGACACTCCGCGTGTCTGACCACCGAAAAGGCACACCACATGACCGTGAGGAAAATAACCGCGAGCAGAGCGAGCGACGGTCCGACGCCGATGGCCTCGGGTTTCAAAACATCACCGGAGGCGATGAACGCTGCGAAAACAAGGAACCCGGCGAGGCTGGGCAATTCGGATCTGAAAATGGACACTGAAACCACCGTTCCGTTGCGGGAAACTGCGTGGAACACATTTAGCCGTTCTCTGCCTCAGATGACCACACAGAAAACCGGTTGAAACAAAAAAATGGCCGACGCGATACGCCGGCCAATGAATGTCCAGTTATTATTCCGTCAGATCGCAAGATACTCCTGACGCAGTTCTTCGTTGTCGAGAACTTCCTGTGCCGTGCCGTCAAAAACGACCTCGCCCATGTCAAGAATGACGGCGCGGTCAGCCAGATGCAGCGCGGCGATCGCGTTCTGCTCCACAATGATCGTGGTGATGCCGAGTTCCTTGACACCCTCGAGGATACGCTCGATTTCCTGAACGATCACTGGAGCCAAACCTTCATAGGGTTCGTCCAGAAGAAGCAGTTTGATGTCGCGGGCAAGGATCCGCGCGACAGCCAGCATCTGCTGTTCGCCACCCGACATGGTTACCGCTTCCTGCGCGCGACGCTCGGCCAGCCGCGGAAAGTGGTCATAGATCCGCTCGATCGACCAGCCTTTTGGCTCGGCGATCTGCGACAGTTCCAGGTTTTCCTGCACCGTCAAACCCTGGATGATACGCCGGTCCTCCGGCACAAGCCCGACGCCGACACGGGCAGCCTGATAGCTCTGCATATCGTGAAGCGGCTGGTGGTCGAGCCAGATCTCACCATGTGTCAGATTGGGATCGTCCATCCGGGCAATCGTGCGGAGCGTTGAGGTCTTGCCAGCGCCGTTGCGTCCGAGCAACGCAAGGATTTCACCCTCGCGGACATCGAAGCTGATCCCCTGAACAATATAGCTTTCGCCATAATAGGAGTGCAGGTCCCAGGCCGAGAAGTAGGCTGGCGCTGTTCCCCGCGCCTTCTGGGGTTTGACCGCAGGTGCTGTTTTGCCTGCAAACTGATCTTCGAGAATGCTCACAGGTGTGCTCCTCCGAGATAGGCTTCCTGAACGCGCGGATCGCCCTTGATGTCTTCCGGCTTGCCCTCCGCAATGATCGCGCCCTGGGCAAGGACGGTTACCTTGTCGGCGAGCGAGAACACGACATGCATGTCGTGCTCAATGACAACTTTGGTGATGCCGCGATCACCAATCCGCTTCAAAAGGTCGATCGTGTTGTTGGTATCGGCCCTGGACATGCCGGCGGTCGGCTCGTCCAGAAGCAGCAGTTTCGGATCCTGCGACAGGCACATGGCCAGTTCCAGGCGGCGCTTGTCACCGCGCGAAAGGCTGTCTGCGACCATATCCCTCTTTTCAACCAGGCCGACGTCTTCCAGCATATGAAGCGCCTTGTCGCGGACTTCCGTGTCCTTGCCGACATCTGCGAATGCATGCAATTTGAATTCGCCATCGCGTTTTGCCAGTGCCGGAATCATGATGTTTTCCATCAGCGTCAGATCTCCGAAGATCTCCGGCGTCTGGAACACGCGCGAGATACCGACCTGGTTGATCTCGTAAGGCTTCATTCCGGTCAGC
>Ga0207422_1003120_pt1 | contig 17908 bp, 6 predicted proteins | sample MarCyaLeptolynsp_FD_187757 | JGI IMG/M metagenome (GOLD analysis project Ga0207422, IMG submission 187757) | Marine cyanobacterial communities from Panama - species 1 Leptolyngbya sp. (SPAdes) | ecosystem: Environmental > Aquatic > Marine > Unclassified | place: Panama: Panama City | collected...
TTTAGCCTAGAAGATGGTCTCAAACTAATAGCTATGCGAGGCAAATTGATGCAGAAGTTACCCTCCGGTGGTGAGATGGTATCGGTAATGGCATCAGAAGATCGGGTAACAGAGGCCATAAAAGAATATACTTCCCAAGTCACAATTGCAGCAGTTAATGGACCAGAAAGTATCGTAATTTCCGGTGAGAGTGGAGCCATAACAAAAATTTGTAATTTCTTTGAATCCGCTGGAATCAAGACCAAAAAACTACAAGTATCCCATGCCTTCCACTCCCCATTGATGGAAGCAATGTTAACAGAATTTGAAACAGTAGCCAAACAGGTTACATATAATCAACCAAAAATACCGCTAATATCAAATGTGACAGGTACTGAAGTAGGTGCAGAAATAACCACTGCTGAATATTGGGTGGGTCATGTGTGTCAACCAGTAAGATTTGCTCAGAGTATGAAAACTCTAGAAGAGCAAGGATATGAAACATTCCTGGAAATCGGACCTAAACCAATATTGTTAGGAATGGGCAGGCAATGTGTAACAGAAGATGTAGGAGAATGGTTGCCTTCATTGCGTCCGGGTAAAATCCCCCTCCCGTCCCCCTTGGAAAGGGGGAAATTACAGGATGCTGAGCTTTTCAAGGATGAATGGCAACAAATGCTATCAAGCCTAGGAAAATTTTATGTAAAAGGAGTAAAAATAGATTGGTCAGGATTTGACTCTGATTATAGTCGTCAGAAAGTAGAGTTGCCCACATATCCATTCCAACGGAAACGTTATTGGGTAGAAACCAACAACAACTTCTTACCTCAACAGCAATTTTCCCAAGGGAAAAACCTCCATCCCCTATTAGGTCAAAAGCTAAATTGTGCAGGGGAACAACAAATATTTGCATCCCAAATAGGAGAAAACTCACCCAACTATCTCAAAGACCACCGAGTATTTGAGCGAGCACTATTTCCCACAACAGGCTACCTAGAAATAGCAATAGCAGCAGGAAATCGCCAATTCAAAACATCCCAGATAGTAATAGAAGACCTAACCATCAGTAGGGGATGGATACTACCCACAGGAGAGTTGACAAATGCCCAAACCATACTCACCCCCACAGAAAACTCATCCTATAAGTTTCAAATATATTCTCAAGTTGAACAACAGGAGTGGAGACTTCACACTACAGGAGAAATCAGAAAAGAGTCAAACCCTCCTACTCAGACAAAAGTTGACCTGGAAAAATACAAGAGTGAATGTAATAAAAAAATAGAAGTCAAACAATATTATCAAAAATCTCAACAATTAGGGATAGACTACAGGAAGACCTTCCAAGGCATTCAAGAATTGTGGTCAGGTTCAAATCAAGCATTAGGTTATATTAAACTCCACGAAGAATTGGTAACACAAACAAACGACTATTATTTCCATCCAGCACTATTAGATGGAGTCTTGCAAGTAATATCTCTAGCAGTCCCGCCAAAAGAGAATGATAAAACTTATCTGTCAGTAGGAATAGAAGAATTCAAACTATATAAGAATCCAGGGCTGAGTATATGGGCCTACGCATCAGTAACCAGTCCCAAAGTGGAAACTCCAAAAAGTTTGACTGCTATGGTGACCATAGTAACTCCTTCAGGAGAAATAATTGCCAACATCAAAGGTTTACAAATCAAACTAGCCACAAAACAGACCCTACTGAGAACAGAAACCGAATCAATAGAAAATTGGTTGTATGAAGTAGAGTGGAGAAACAAAGGTATTTTAGGTAAACTACTACCACCAGATTTCCTCATACCTCCTGTAGAAATTAACCAACAATTAACTCCAACTCTGACAGAATTAGTAACTCAAGTAGATAATCAAACAACAGCCTCTGTTCAAACAAGCTTAGAAGAATTAAGCAGAGATTATATAATACAGGCATTACAGTCAATGGGTTGGTCATACAAACCCACAGAAAGCTTTGCATTTGATGTAGCAGCCCAAAAATTAGGTGTAGTTCCTACCCATCGACAACTATTTAAGCGTTTGCTGCAAATATTAACAGAGTCAGGAATACTCAAGTCAAATAATAATCAGGAGTGGGAAGTCGCACAAACCTTACCTGAAGTCAACCCGAATGAAAAGATAGGTGGTTTACAGAATAAATATCCAGAAGACACAGCAGCATTGACACTACTGGAGCGTTGTTCGTCTAAACTAAGTGGGGTATTACGAGGAGCAATAGACCCAGTAGAGTTAGTGTTCCCTAAAGGAGATTTGACCACAGCGAGTAAACTGTATGAAGAGTCAACAGTAGCGAAAGTGATGAACACAATAGTAGAAAAATCCATCACCAAAGCTATAGAAAAATTACCCAAAAGCCGAGGCATACGGTTGTTGGAAATAGGAGGGGGAACAGGAGGGACAACCAGCTATATCCTACCTCATCTAAATCAAGGGCAAACCGAATATACATTCACGGATATAGGGGCATTATTTACAGCCAAAGCTCAAGAGAAATTCCAGGATTATAAGTTCATAAAGTATGAAACTTTAGACATAGAAGTAGACCCGACAACTCAAGGATTTGAGCCTCATCAATATGATGTAATTATTGCAGCTAATGTACTTCATGCAACTACAGATATGAAGCAGACATTGTCTCATGTGCGAGAACTCTTGGCAGATGGGGGAATGTTGGTGTTATTTGAAGCAACAGCTAAAACAATATGGGTAGATTTAATATTTGGACTGTTAGAAGGATGGTGGAAATTCAGGGATTATGAATTACGACCAGATCATCCTTTGTTGAGTAGAGACCAATGGCGTCAACTGTTGAGAGAAACGGGTTTTACGGAAGTAGTGAGTATGCCAGAAGTGGAGGGAATGGCAGGAACACTGTCAGAGCAAACGGTAATTGTAGCTCAAGGGTCTCACAGGAAGTTAGAAGAAAGAAATGATGGTTCTAAGAGTTGGTTGATACTGGCAGACTCTCAGGGAGTAGGGCAGAAATTAGCGACCTTACTCCGCTCTGAAGGAGAGGTTTGTACTTTAGTATTTGCGGGAGAAAAGTATCAACAAATAGCTCCCGGAGAGTTTAGTATTAATCCTAATCAGGCTAAAGATTTTGAGGAGTTAATAGAGACAGTAGCAGGGAAGTCACCATCATTGTATGGAGTGGTACAATGTTGGACTACTGAAGCCGGAGTGGGTCAAGGGATTAATTCTGAGGAGCTAGGAAGTTTATCGAAGTTAGGGTGTGGCACAACTCTATCTTTAGTACAAGCATTGGTGAAAGGCGGGTTATTAACTTTCCCTCGATTATGGTTGGTGACAAATGGTGCTCAGGCGGTGCCTTCTAATAATTCAGCGATCCCAGGACTAGCTCAATCTTCGGTGTGGGGAATGGGGAAAGTGATTAGCTTGGAACATCCAGAGTTGAACTGTACTCGTATAGATTTAGACCCAGAGGAGACTTATGAGGGTCAGGCTGATGCGTTATTTAAAGAAATTTGGTCGGAGGATAGGGAAGACCAGGTAGCATGGCGTGGGGATAGTCGTTATGTGGCTCGGTTGGTGGGTAGTCTTCATCGGCAACCCGTGGCACAACAGTTGGTGCCATCACAACCATTCAAACTAGGAAGTTCCCAAAAGGGTAGTTTGGATAACTTAATTCTAGAAGCAGTTACTAGACGCTCACCAGGAGAAGGGGAAGTAGAAATTAGAGTTAAAGCAACAGGATTGAATTTTCGTGACGTTCTCATAGCCTTGGATATTTATCCAGGAGAGCCTGTAATGGGAGCAGACTGTGCGGGTGAAGTAGTAGCTGTAGGACTGCAAGTCAGAGATTTTCAAGTGGGTGACTTAGTTATAGCTCTGGCTCCTGACTGCTTTAGTCAGTATGTAACTGTTGATGCTACCTATGTAGTTATAAAGCCAGAAAATCTGAGCTTTGAAGAAGCAGCATCTATTCCAAGTAATTTTTTAACAGCTTATTATACTTTGCATCATTTGGCTAAGATTCAGGCTGGCGATCGCGTTTTAATCCATGCAGCAGCAGGAGGTACGGGAATGGCTGCTGTTAAAATTGCACAGCAAGCAGGAGCTGAGGTTTTGGCTACGGCAAGTCCTCCCAAATGGGAAGCATTACGAAATCTGGGTGTTAAACATATTATGAATTCCCGGACATTAGAATTTGCTGACCAGGTGATGGAAATAACTCAAGATCAAGGAGTGGATATTGTTCTCAATTCCCTGACTTCTGGGGAATTTATTAGCAAGAGTATGTCAGTAGTAACTCAGGGTGGTCGGTTTGTGGAAATCGCCAAGCGAGGAGTATGGGATTCAAGCCAAGTAGCAGCAGTCAGACCGGATGTATCTTATTTTGTGGTGGATTTAGTCAAAAAGTCAATAGAGCAACCGGGATTAATCAATTCTATGTTGCAATGGTTGAAAGAGAAATTCGGCAATGGTTTACTACAACCATCACCAATAAGGGTATTTCCAATAGAGGAAGTCATTGATGCCTTCCGTTATATGCAGCAAGCCAAACATATAGGCAAGATTGTGGTGACTCAAACACAACTTGCTGATGGTAAGACTCAAAAGCCTTTAAGTTTCCGTTCTGGAGCTAGCTATTTGATTACAGGAGGTATGGGAGGTTTAGGCTTACTGGTAGCTAATTGGATGGTGTCTTTGGGTGCTAAACATTTAATATTGTTAGGACGCCGTTCACCGGATGATGCTGCCATCAAAAAAATAACACAGTTAGAGATGGCAGGAGCGGAAGTGGTAGTGGAAAAAGCCGATGTATCTGATTGGGAATCAATGAGAGGCGTGTGGCAGAGAATTGAGGAGTCAAATAGACCCTTAGGAGGAGTGATTCATTCGGCGGGGATGTTATCAGATGGAGTGCTACAAAACCAGAGTTGGTCTAGTTTTGAGCGGGTTATGGCACCAAAAGTGCAGGGTGCTTGGCATTTGCATCAATTGAGTCTAAATCAATCATTGGACTTTTTTGTGCTGTTTTCTTCGGTAGCATCTCTACTCGGTTCCCCTGGCCAGGGAAATCATTCCTCTGCTAATGCTTTTCTTGATGGTTTGGCTCATTATCGTCGAACTATGGGGTTGCCGGGATTGAGTATTCATTGGGGTGCAGTTTCTCAAGTGGGAGAGGCTGCGGAACGAGGAGCAGATTTAAGGGTAGGTAAGCAGGGGATGGGTGTAATATCTCCGGCTCAGGTATTGGAGTTTTTAGAACTATTTATGAGTGGTTCCGATGTGGAAGTAGGGGTCGCACCTATTGACTGGTCAGGGTGGCAGAAGAAAGTGGCGCAGCAGCCATTTTTAGCGGATTGGCAGGAAACTATATTGGAGGTGGCAGAACCATCGAAGTCAGATTTTCTGTCAAAGTTGGAGGCTACACCACCTAATGAGCGTCGCTTGTTGTTGGTGGCTCATGTGCGTCATCAGGTGGCTCAAGTTTTGGGAATTAGTCATCCTGAATCAATTGCTTTGGAAACAGGGTTTTTTGATTTGGGTATGGACTCTTTGACTTCTGTGGAGTTGAGGAATAAGTTGCAAAGTAGTTTGAATTGTTCGGTATCTTCGACTCTGGTTTTTGATTATCCAAAGCTTAATAAGCTAGTAGATTACTTAGCCCAAGAATTAAACTTAATAGGTCTTCAACCAGAGGGTACTGAGTTGCGATCACCTAACTTAGATGAAGAAAAGTCATCCGAGTTATCAGACACTAGCCCACTGACAGAAGTTGAATTAGAAGCATCATTTCTTAGAGAAATTGAAGAATTAGAAAAATTAATTTAAAAATAATAGGTTTTGTGGTTCAACCTGGAAATTATATCAAACACCCACACTACTTACTACTTGTAAACTTACTTTATTAAGACAACATGAATGAGAAACAAACACAAAAAAAAGAACGAAACTTACCTTTAGAAAGAGCGATTAAAGCCCTCAAAGATGCACGCTCCAAACTAGAAAGGTACGAAAATCAAAGCAAGGAACCAATCGCCATAATTGGAATGGGTTGCCGTATTCCAGGAGGCGCATCTACCCCTGAAGTCTTCTGGGAACTTTTACAAAACGGAGTAGATGCTATTACTGAAGTGCCACCAGACCGATGGCCTGTTGATGAATATTACGACTCTGACCCTAGCGCTCCAGGTAAGATGTCTACTCGTTATGGATGCTTCATGGAGCGAATACAAGAGTTTGATCCCAATTTCTTTGGTATTTCTCCCAAAGAAACAATTCATCTAGACCCTCAACAGCGATTACTTCTAGAAGTGAGTTGGGAAGCCTTAGAGCGTTCAGGAATTAATCCTCAAAAACTTACAGGAAGCTCTACTGGTGTCTTTGTTGCCATTTATAGTAATGACTATGCTCAAAATATATTATTAACTCAAGGTTTTGAACAAATTGATGCTTATCTAGGTTCAGGAAATAGCCCCAGTGCAGCATCAGGAAGAATTTCTTACTTTCTGGGGCTCAAAGGACCCAGTTTGGCAGTAGATACAGCTTGTTCCTCTTCCCTAGTGAGTATCCATTTAGCTACGACCAGTTTAAGAAATAGAGAGTGTAATTTAGCTCTAGCGGGAGGAGTACATGCAATAATATCTCCAGGGTCTAGCATCTTTTTGTCTAAGGCAGGAATGTTATCTCCCGATGGTCGTTCCAAGGCTTTTGATGCTACCGCAGATGGATTTGCCCGTGGTGAAGGATGTGGGATGGTCATACTCAAGCGTTTTTCTGATGCTGTAGCCGATGGGGATAATATTCTGGCTGTGATTCGTGGAACTGCCATTAACCAAGATGGTGATACCAGTGGATTGACTGTACCTAATGGCCCATCTCAGCAAGCAGTAATTCGTCAAGCCATGGAAAATGCAGGAGTAGATCCAGCTAGTATTAGTTATATAGAAACTCATGGCACAGGAACTTCCTTGGGAGACCCTATTGAAGTAGGAGCAATAGGAGCAGTATTTGGAAAAACTCACTCTCAAGAGCAACCTGTAATCATTGGTTCAGTCAAGACTAATATTGGTCACTTGGAGGCAGCAGCAGGAATTGCCGGTTTAATGAAGGTGGTTTTGCAACTACAATATCAGAAAATAGCTCCATCACTGCATTTCAAGCAGCCAAATCCTTATATTGATTGGGACCAATTACCAGTACAAGTCGCGACTAAGCTGACCTCTTGGTTGACAAATGGTAAAAGTCGCATAGCTGGGGTTAGTTCTTTTGGTATTAATGGCACTAATGCTCATGTAGTTATAGAAGAAGTTCCCTCTCAAGTCAAAATTCATAATAATATTGAACGTCCAGTTCATTTATTAACTCTGTCAGCCAAAACAGAAAAGGCTTTAGAAGATTTAGTTAGTAATTATCAAAATTATCTAGAAACTAATCCCGAGTTAGCCCTAGCAGATGTATGTTATACAGCCTCTACAGGCAGAGACCATTTTAATCATCGACTAGGGGCGATCGCATCTTCCCCTACAGAATTAATGGAGAAACTGCTGGGATGGAAAACTCAGACAGAATTAGTAGGAGTGTTTTCAGGACAACCAAATAGGGAAGTTCCCAAGATAGCCTTTCTCTTCACAGGCCAAGGTTCCCAGTATATAAATATGGGAAGGCAACTGTATGAACAAGCACCAACTTTCCGTCAAGATTTAGAGGAATGCGATCAAATTCTCCAACCCTATCTGGAAACATCCATATTAGAAATCATTCACCCTAAAGATTCACAAAAGTCAAGTATTTTAGACCAAACAGCTTACACTCAACCTGCTTTATTTGCCTTGGAATACGCCCTCTTTAAATTATGGGAATCATGGGGAATTAAACCTAATGTAGTCATGGGTCACAGCGTCGGAGAATATGTAGCAGCAACTGTTGCAGGAGTATTTAGCCTAGAAGATGGTCTCAAACTAATAGCTATGCGAGGCAAATTGATGCAGAAGTTACCCTCCGGTGGTGAGATGGTATCGGTAATGGCATCAGAATCTCAGGTAACAGAGGCTATAAAAGAATATACTTCCCAAGTAACAATAGCAGCAGTTAACGGACCAGAAAGTATCGTAATTTCTGGTGAGAGTGGAGCTATAGCAAAGATTTGTAATTTCTTTGAATTAGAAGGAGTTAAAACTAAACACTTACAAGTATCCCATGCTTTCCATTCCCCATTGATGGAACCAATGTTAGGAGAATTTGAAAAAATAGCCAAGGAAATCACATATAATCGACCAAAAATACCACTAATATCAAATGTGACAGGTACTGAAGTAGGTGCAGAAATAACCACTGCACAATATTGGGTACGTCATGTGTGTCAACCAGTAAAATTTGCCCAGAGTATGAAAACTCTGGAAGAGCAAGGATACGAAACATTCCTGGAAATAGGACCAAAACCAATATTGCTAGGAATGGGCAGGCAATGTGTAACAGAAGACAGAGGAGAATGGTTGCCTTCATTACGTCCAGGAATGGATGAATGGCAACAAATGTTATCAAGCTTAGGACAATTATATGTAAAAGGAGTAAAAATAGATTGGTCAGGGTTTGACTCTGATTATAATCGCCAGAAAGTAGCATTACCCACATATCCATTCCAACGGGAACGTTATTGGGTGGAAACCAACAACAACTTCTGGCCTCAACAGCAATTGTCAACAGACCAAAATCTGCACCCTCTATTAGGTCAAAAGCTAAATTGTGCAGGGGAACAACAGATATTTGCATCACAAATAGGAGAAAACTCACCCAACTATCTGAAGGACTACCGAGTATTTAAGCGAACGCTATTTCCCACAACAGGCTACCTAGAAATAGCAATAGCAGCAGGAGATAGCCAATTCAAAACATCCCAGATAGTAATAGAAGACCTAAACATAACTAGAGGATGGGTACTACCAACAGGAGAGTTGACAAATGCCCAAACCATACTTACTCCAACAGATAACCAAAGCTATAAGTTTCAAATATATTCTCAAGTTGAACAACAGGAGTGGAGACTCCACACCACAGGAAAAATCAGAAAAGAGTCAACTCCCCCGAATCAGACAAAAGTAGACCTAGAAAAATACAAGAGTGAATGTCATCAAAAAATAGAAGTAAAAGAACATTATCAAAAATGTCAACAAGTAGGGATAGACTATGGTCAGACCTTCCAAGGCATTCAAGAATTGTGGTCAGGTTCAAACCAAGCATTAGGTTATATCAAACTGCCCGAAGAATTGATAACACAAACAAACGACTATTATTTCCATCCAGCAGTATTAGATGCAGCCTTCCAAGTAATGTCTGTGGCACTGCCGCCAACGCCTAAAGACAAAACTTATCTGCCAGTAGTAATAGAAGAATTCAGAGTATATAAGAATCCAGGGCTGAGTCTATGGGCCTACGCATCAGTAACCAGTCCCGAAGTGGAAATTCTAGAAAGTTTGACTGCTATTGTCACCATAGTAACTCCTTCAGGAGAAATAATTGCCAACCTCAAAGGTTTACAACTCAAACTAGTAACAAAACAGACTATATTGGGAACAGAAATTGAATCAATTTTAGAAGAATTAAAATCAGTTTCCCAGAGCGAACGAGAAAAAATATTAATTGTTTATATCCAAAAAAAAGCAGCTCGAGTATTAGCAATAAAAAATCATCTAATTGATATACACCAACCACTAAATCAAATGGGACTAGATTCTATAATGTCAATTGAGCTAAGAAATCAAGTTCAAAATGACTTAGAAGTGGATATTCCAATTACAAGATTTATGGAAGGGATAACCATTGCTACTCTCTCAAATGAACTCAATAAACAATTAAATCAAAACGATCGCAACCTATTCCAAACAACTGATAAATTAACTATTAGTCGGATTAAGCCTGTTTCCCGTGAGGAGGATTTCTTCCTATCCGACGCTCAAAAATGGACGTACTTTTGGCATCAAATCTCGCCGGAAAATCGATTATTGGATATATCAATAAATCTAAAACTAGAAGGTCTGCTCAATATAACAGCTTTAGAACAAACTTTCAACGAAATTATCCGACGACACGAAACCCTACGGACTAGTTTCCCCATCGTAGACGGAGAACCCATACCAGTAATTTCGACCGTTGCCAGCATCAATATTTCAACAGTAGAATTACCGTCATCACCAGAACAAACAACCCAACTTGAACAACTAATCAGTACTGAAGCCAAAAAAATCTTTGACCTAGCCCAATGCCCCCTGATGCGTGTTGCCCTAGTCAAACTTAGCCCAGAAACTCATATATTAATGTTAAACCTGCACCACATAATATTTGACGCTTGGTCTATAGGCAGACTAACTTCAGAACTATGTATATTGTATAAAGCCTACAATCAAGGAAAGCCCTCCCCATTATCAGAACTACCTATTCAATATCTCGACTACGTCCACTGGCAACGACAAAGACTCACAGCAGAGGTATTAGAAGAACATCTCAGCTACTGGAGACAAAAACTAGCAGGAACTTCTTCAATATTACCCCTACTAACAGACCGCCGACGTCCAGAAGTGCGAAGTTTCCAGGGAGGAGCAGAAATATTTGGAATCAATCAGAACTTGACAGAGAAACTCACGGAACTAGGTCAGAAGTCAGGTACAACATTGGTTATGACTATACTGAGTGCATTTTTTGTCTTACTCTATCGTTATAGTGGAGAGTCTGACTTAATATTAGGCTTAGTAACTGCTAACCGCGACCGACTCGAAATCAAATCCTTAATTGGTATGTTTGTAAGCGTGCTTGGGATTCGTTCTCAGTGTTCAGATAACTCTAGCTTTACTGAATTGTTAACTCAAGTCAAACAAACAACTCAAGAAGCCTATCAACATCAGGATTTACCATTTAAAAAGCAAGGAGAGGAACTTTGGCCAGAAAGGAACTGCAATGAACCTCTATCGCGGTTTTACTTGGACTTTGTAAATTTTGAATCAATGAACGCTTGGGATTTAGAAGGATTAAGGGTGACTCGGAGGGATCAAGAGTATAGCACTTCTAGAATAGATTTAGAAATATATCTGTGGGGAGCACAATCAGGATCTGGTCTAGAAGGCCATTTTGTTTACAACACAGACATATTTGAGAGAGCAACCATCACTAGGATGATGGAAAATTTCTTAACTCTACTAAAAGCAATAGTAGCTAACCCCCAAGAAAAAATCTCGAAACTCCCCCTCATTACAGCAGCAGAAAAACAGAAAATTCTACAGGAATGGAACAATACCAAAACAGATTATCCAACAGACAAATGTATCCATCAGTTATTTGAAGCACAGGTCGAGAAAACTCCAGATGCAGTAGCAGTAGTATTTGAAGAACAAAAGCTGACCTACTCTCAATTAAACAGAAAAGCGAATCAACTTGCCCACCATCTATTAAGTTTAGGCATAAGCCCAGAAACACCAATAGGCATCTATATTGACCCTACTGTAGAAAGAATCGTTGCTTTATTAGCAATACTCAAAGCAGGAGGAGTTTATGTAGCAATAGCTCCAACCAACAAATCACAGAATTTGCAGTCAATTTCGGTAATATTAACCCTCAACCACCTCAAATCAGAAATTCCTGAATCCAATGCTCAAATTCTGTGTCTAGACACTGAGTGGGAATCAATAGCCAAGCAGAATACAGATAACCCAAATACAGCAACAACAGCCACCAATCTTGCCTATATCCTCAATCAAACTTTAGTAGAACATCAGGCTGTAGCTCAACGTTTACAATGGCTACAAAAAACGCTGAAAATAACTAGTCAAGATATTCTACTGCATAAAACATCTCTGACTCAAGATGTAGCTCTTCTAGAAATAGGTTTACCTCTAATCAGTGGTGGTAGTTTAGTTATAGCTGCAAATGATGAGCCTACAAAATTACAGCAATTAATCAGCCAGCACAAAGTTACGATAGTTCACCTGTATCCGTCAGAATTACCCGCCTGGTTAAATACAACTAACGAGGCAGCATCTTTGAACAGTTGGCGCACGCTCTTGAGCAGTGGAGAAACTCTATCAACAGAAATAGCCAACAAATTTATCGAAAGTTACCCAGTTTCATTACACAACTTCTACAGTCTCCCAGAAGCAGGAGGAGAACTCACTCACTGGCAGTGGCTAGAAGAACCTCCCAGAGAAAATGTACCTGTAGGCAATGCTAGTCGGTTATCAGTTTATGTATTAGACCAATACCAAGACCCTGTACCGACAGGAGTACCAGGAGAAATCTATATTGGAGGTTCCAGTTTAGCCAGAGGTTATCTGCATCAAGAGCAACAGACATCACAGAAATTTATTGAACACCCCCAATTAGGTAAACTATTCCAAACAGGAGACATAGGTCGTTATCACAACCAAGGTTATCTCGAAATAGTCGGTGTCAAACAACGGCATACATGGATTCAAGGTAAGCGAATAGAACTAGCAGACATAGAAACTGCCCTGTTATCAGTTGCCGGAGTAGAACAAGCTTATGTATTAGCTCATCAAACATTCCTAGTAGCTTATGTTGTGGTGGCGGGAGTTTGGAACCCCCAAAAATTAGACTCCCAAATTCAACAAAAGTTACCTCCATATATGATCCCAGGAGCTTATGTTCCCGTATCAAGTTTACCTTTGACTCACGAAGGAAAAGTAGACGAAGTAGCCTTAGCGCATTTCCCAGTAAGTGATAATGAGACGGAGCGTAAAATTGCTCAGAAGCGATTGAGGGACTCCCATATATATTTATCGCCTGCTAATGATAACGGCAAATGCTAATCTACGCGCAAGTCAGACTATTGAGCTAGGCGATTAGAGGATATCTGAAAAGTTTTTTGATACTGAATTTTGCTGCCCAATTCTGGGGGGAAAAAGAATCTATTTGCTGGTAAAAGTCCTCCAAAATTGGGGGATTTAGGGGGCTTAGGTGTAGCCAATTAGACTTCTCAGACAACCTCTTAGGAAAAAACGGAATAATATTGAAAATATTAACAGGATAGAGGTGTAACTATGAACCCAGATTATGTTCGTTGGCCAAAAGAATTAGTAGAGGGAGAAAAAGGAGAAAAACTTTGGGAATACTGTCAACAAAAACTGGCCGGGGAGTTGCCTGTATTGAATTTCCCCACTGACAGACCGCGATCGCCTCTACAAACTGATAACGGTGCTGCTTACCCTTTCAAGTTATCTGAAAAACTGACTCGGCAACTAAAGGAACTGGCTAAACAAGAAGAGGTAAGTCTTGATATGGCTCTCTTGGCTGCTTTTCAAATTCTGCTTTATCGTTACACTGGTCAAGATGATATTTTGGTAGGTTATTCTAAGTAGGTGGGCGTAATTAAGTGTAAAATAGCGATTGAAATTCAAAATCATGAAAACCCTATGAATACAGGATTCCAGCTTAATTTTCGGATTTTGAGTTTTAACGTTTATTTATGCCCACCTACTTACACATAACCATTTGAACACTTTTGATTTCACTTTTTGTCAGTCAACCAGGTAACAAACCTCTAGCAAATTAATCAAAAGAAGGAAAATACATATGTATAAATGTCAAGTTTGTGGAAATACCGAAAACAATAAGCCCTTCTTTGCAAAAGAAATGATGTTTGGCTTTAGGGACAAGTTTGAGTATTTCGAGTGCCCGAATTGCGGTTGTGTCCAAATTGTGGACATTCCAGCGAATCTCAGTAAATACTATCCCGAAGAATACTATGCCTATGGCGATCAGGAAAAATTACCCGACCCACCCAAACCCATTAATGTGGGGCCGCCAGTCAGGTATTGGGTTGAATTAGCTGGCGTGGGTCTTGATGCAGCAATTTTAGATGTGGGTAGCGGTGTTGGACATATGCTCTTAGATCTACATGAAGCTGGATACTCTAATCTCACGGGAGTAGATCCCTACATCAAAGAAGACTTAAACCCTAAGCCTGGGGTAAGAGTACTCAATCGCACCTTAGATAGATTGGAAGGAAGCTATGACTTTATTATGCTCCACCACTCCTACGAGCATATCCCCGATCCAGTAGGAACCCTACAAAACCTCCACAAACTCTTGAAGCCTAACCAATTGCTGTTGCTACGCATACCCGTAGCTGGCTCCTATGCTTGGAAGAAGTATGGTGCACAGTGGGTGCAATTAGACCCTCCTCGCCACCTATTTTTACATACAAATAAGAGTATTCGCATTTTGGCAGAAACAGTGGGTTTTTCTATCGAAAAAGAGGTCTATGACTCCAATGGTTTCCAATTTTATGGCAGTGAGCTTTATCAAAAGGGTATAACTTTAATGGAATTTTTGTCAACCTTCATTCAAAATCCAGAGGAGTTGATCTTTTTTTCCTACGACGAGTTACAAGAATTTGAAGATCGCGCAGTAATACTCAATCAAAATAAAGAGGGAGATCAAGCCTGTTTTTACCTGCGCAAAGAGGGAGAGTAACCATGGCTCGTATTCTCATTGCCACAACTCCAGCCACCAGACATTTTAACCCCATGGCTGTCCTTGTGCCGGAATTAATTAATCGCGGTCATACAGTGTGGTGGTACACGGGTAAAGCATTTCAAGCCAAAGTGGAACTCCTGGGAGCCCGCTATCAACTTAATCTTTAATCAGGGTAATCTCTTTTACTGAGGAAGTATTATGACTCATTTTGGCATCATGTGTCCTCCTGTTTCTGGTCATCTTAACCCTATGACTACGTTAGGCTACGAACTGAAACAGCGTGGTCATCGCGTTACCGTATTAGGAATTGAAGACACTCAACCAAAAGTTATAGCAGCAGGATTAGAATTTCAGGTGATTGGCAAGTCTGATTTTCCCAAAGGAGCCACAAAAGACTTCTCTACTCAACTAGGTAATTCCAGTGGATTTAAGGGATTACAGTATACAATCAATTGGATTGTCAATACAGCAAAAATGTATCTTCGGGATGCTCCAGACCTAATTAAAGCAGCAGGTATAGAGCTATTATTATTAGATCAAGGTACTCCAGAAGGAGCAACTATCGCTAACTATCTAGATATTCCTTTTGTAACTGTATCCACTGCCTTAATTTTCAATTGGGACATGAGCGTTCCTCCCATGATCACGTCCTGGAATTATGACCCTTCATGGCGGGGAATTATACGCAACCGAGTGGGTTATGCACTGCTTTATCTGGTGAATAAATCTATGCTAAACATTGTTAATGACCATCGTCAGCAGTGGAATTTATCTCCCTATGATAACTTCAATCAATACTGTTCCCAATTGGCTCAAATTTGTCAACAACCTGCTGAATTTGAATTTCCTAGAAGAGAGCTACCTTCTTGTTGTCATTTCACCGGTCCGTATCATTATCCAAGTTCAGTTAGTCAAGAATCAATTCCCTTTCCTTATGAAAAATTAACTGGACAACCCTTAATTTATGCTTCTATGGGAAGTTTACAAAATCGGCTCGTTTGGGTTTTTAAAATGATAGCAGAAGCTTGTGTGGGATTGGATGCTCAATTAGTAATCACTTTAGGTTGGGGAGTTAATCCAGAATATTTGCCAGACTTTCCAGGCAATCCCATAGTTGTTGGCTATGCACCTCAATTAGAACTCTTACAAAAAGCGACTTTGACTATCACTCACGCCGGAATGAATACGACTTTACACTCTTTAAGTAATGGAGTACCAATGGTAGCTATTCCCATTACCAACGAGCAACCTGGAATAGCAGCCCGTATCGCTTGGACAGGAACAGGAGAGGTCATACCTTTGAAAAAATTGAGTGTAGAGAAGCTACAAAAGGCTATCAAACGGGTCTTAACCGAAGATTCCTATAAAAAGAATGCCTTGAGGCTACAAGAGGCAATTAAACGAGCAGGGGGAGTGAGTCGAGCAGCTGATATTATTGAAGAGGTTGTTGTTACAGGTAAACCAGTTTTGGCTTCAACAAAACAATAATATAATTCTTAAGTTGGTATAGGTCAATTACTAAGCTGATGCGCATTTAAATTGGTTTTTCCCGATTCCCGATTCCCGATTCCCGATTCCCTTTGAGCAATTTAGGTATCCCAATCTAAATACTGAACAGCTTATAGGTCAATTCATAGCAGATTACTTGAACTAGTGAGGCAATAATTATGGGTGAGTCTACTGTTTGTAATGTTTGTGACAATCCTGGAACTTTTAAACAGGCTAAAGATGTTAGACAAATTTCTTCTAATGTCCGAAAGTTTAAAGAGCACAAGTTTACCGTCTGGCGATGTTCATCTTGCCATTCTCTACATTCTAAAGACTCAGTAGATCTAGACTATTATTATGCAGACTATCCCATCAACAATCTACGGTTAGATAATTTCCTTCGTCTGGTTTATCAAAGTCCGCTTAAACTCTTACTTAAACATGGATTTAAAAAGAATCTTAAGCTTCTAGATTTTGGGTGTAACCAAGGATTATTCCTTTCGTTCTTACATGAGCTAGGTTACAACAATACTTTTGGTTACGATTCCTATATTCCCAAGTACTCTGACCAAAGTGTTTTAGATCATGAATACGATATAATTTTCACCGATCAAGTAATTGAACACCTCAAGGAACCACGGAAAGTTTTCGGTCAATTGGTTAGCTGTTTGAAAAAAGGTGGGTTGTTGGTCGTAGGAACACCCAATGCCGATGAGATTGAATTGTCTGACTCAGACCTCACCATGTTACACCAACCTTACCATCAACATATTCTCTCAGAGAAAGCGCTATTGAATTTGGGGTTAAGTAATGGTTTAGAAGTCGTAAAAGTCTACAAACGGTGGTCAGCCAACAGCTTGTATCCCATGATGAATTCCAGATTTATTTTTACTTATATTCGTTGTACGGGAAACATGATTGATGTTGCAACTGAACCGCCTCGCCTAGGAACTATATTAACTTCCCCGCTACTGATGTTTTATGCTTTTGCCGGTTACTTTTTCCCACATCCGGGAAATATGATAGTTGTCTTCCGTTGTAACTGAACCGCGCTGATCGCTTTGGCGGGTTTTGGCAAAGTCAATTAGCCACTGAGACAGCTCCGAAACCAGCAGGGTTATAACTGCGATATCATCAATTTGCCCAATGATGGGAATAAAGTCTGGGGAAATATCAATGGGGCTGGGAGCCCGCTATCAACTTAATCTTTAATCAAGGTAATCTATTTTATTGAGGAAGTATTATGACTCATTTTGGCATCATTTGTCCTCCTGGATCTGGTCATATTAACCCTATGGCTACGTTAGGCTACGAACTGAAACAGCGTGGTCATCGCGTTACCGTATTAGGAGTTGAAGACACTCAACCAGAATTTATAGCAGCAGGATTAGAATTTCAGGTGATTGGCAAGTCTGATTTTCCCAAAGGAGCCACAAAAGACATATCTACTAAACTAGGTCATTACAGTGGATTTAAGGGATTCTTGTATTCACTCAATTGGATGGTCAATACAGCAAAAATTTGTCTTCGGGATGCTCCAGACCTAATTAAAGAAGCAGGTATAGAGCTATTATTAATAGATCAATGTACTATAGAAGGACCAACTATCGCTAACTATCTAGATATTCCTTTTGTAACTGTATCCAATTCCTTAATTTCCAATTGGGACATGAGCGTTCCTCCCGTAACCACGTCCTGGAATTATGACCCTTCATGGCGGGGAATTATACGCAACCGAGTGGGTTATGCACTGCTTGAGCTGGTGAGTAAATATGTTTTAAACATTCTTAATGACTATCGTCAGCAGTGGAATTTATTTCCCTCTAATCACTTCACTCAATCCTGTTCCCAATTGGCTCAAATTTGTCAACAACCTGCTGAATTTGAATTTCCTAGAAGAGAGCTACCTTCTTGTTGTCATTTCACCGGTCCGTATCATTATCCAAGTTCAGTTAGTCAAGAATCAATT
>Ga0207422_1003123_pt1 | contig 17871 bp, 16 predicted proteins | sample MarCyaLeptolynsp_FD_187757 | JGI IMG/M metagenome (GOLD analysis project Ga0207422, IMG submission 187757) | Marine cyanobacterial communities from Panama - species 1 Leptolyngbya sp. (SPAdes) | ecosystem: Environmental > Aquatic > Marine > Unclassified | place: Panama: Panama City | collected...
CGTTTCCGGAGGATAATATTGGGTTAAGAAAAGCAGTTTCATTTCTTACTCTTGTAATTCTTTAGATAATCTGCCATGAAGTTTGCCGCTTTACCCCCGCCGTATAGCTCAGTTTCCTTTTGGAAAGTTTTAGCTTCAAAAGAGTTTACTGCCTCAATCATTTTCGCACTGCTGGCTCCTACAATTTTATTGTAGCCATTACTTACCAGCTCTACCCATTCCGTTTGATCTCTTGCGGTTACGCAGAACTTGTTAAAGAAGTAAGCTTCTTTCTGTAAGCCTCCGCTATCGGTAACTACTAAACGGGCATTCTTAATGAGGGCAATCATGTCAAAATATCCCACCGGTTCAAGGATTAGGATATTCTCATGCAGATTGTGACGTAACAAAAGCTCCTTGGTTCGGGGATGTACAGGCAATACTACTTTGTGATTTTCGGCAATACTATTTAGGCCTTGAATAATCTCAGCCATTCGCTCTGGCGACTTAGTATTTTCCGCACGGTGCAATGTGCAGAGATAATAGCTAGAGGCAGCTAAATTATTGGTCTGCAAAACTGTGGCCTTATCGCGTGATAGCTTTTCATAGTATAAGGCGGCATCCTCCATCACATCCCCGCTTTTAACTACTTCCGCATCAATATTGTCGTAGCCCTCTTTAGCTAAATTTTCAATAGCTGTATCCGTCGGGCAGAAGAGAACATTGCTAATTCTATCGGTAAGAATACGGTTAATCTCTTCGGGCATCTCCATATTAAAGCTGCGTAAACCGGCTTCCACGTGGGCAATAGGTACTTGTAATTTAACCGCCGCCAGAGCCCCTGCGAGAGTTGAGTTTGTATCGCCATAAACCAATAAAAAGTCTGGTTTTTCCTCCACTAAAACGGCTTCAATCTTCTCAATCATACGACCGGTCATGGCACCATGACTTAAGGAATTGATGGCCAAGTTATATTGAGGATGTGGGATTTGCATTTCTTCAAAAAACACATCTGACATATTTTTATCAAAGTGCTGACCTGTATGAACAATCACTTCCTCAATGCCTCCAACCTGCTTGAAGGCTCTTGATAATGCCGCTGCCTTTACAAATTGTGGTCTGGCTCCAACGATGGTTACTACTTTCATCCGTACTAAAGTTTTGATATTACCGCTTTAATTTTACCCGAACTTGTTCTTGGTAATTCTTCTAAGTATTCGAAACTCACCTTTATGTCCGATCCCAGCTGACTTTGAATACGCTGGATCATTATCGGTTCTGAGATATCCTTGGAATAACTTGAATCCGTCACTAAACGGAGAATAATCAAGTCTCTTTTTTCTTGCATCACTTGGCTTGCCACCAAGCCTTGGTGATCGATGAAGATACCGTGGAAGCGCACCATAGCCCTCCCGTCTGGTCCTACCACTTTATCTTCTACTCTCCCGTCAATTTGCTCAATTACGGGCATATCTATATTTATGGGACCTTCACCTTCCTTAGCCAGGCTCACACGATCGCCAATGCGGTAGCGAATTAAGGGCTGATCAAAATTTAATAGGCCGGTGCTTACCACTTCGCCACTTGCTCCAGCAGGAACCGCTTTGTCATTCTCATCTAAAACTTCTAAAATCCCCACATCTGGACTGTTTACTAGATATCCATCAGAAGTTTCCGAAATTAATCCACAAGCTTCAACCCCACTGTAAGAATCGAAAGTTTCACATTGATATACTCTCCTAAAAGTCTCGCGCATCTCGGGGCTTAACTTTTCACTCGAGGTAATCACCGCCTTAAGCTTGGGAGCTTTTAAACCAGCCTTTTCAATTTCCTGAGCCAAAAAGTAATTACTCATGGCATACCCAGTCATGTACTCCACCTTACCTTTAACCATGCCTTGGAGATAGTCCCTTACGGTATTTGGGCCAATGTGGTAGGCGGAGAAATAGGTCTGCTTCTCAAAACTATTGTAACGGTAAAATGGACCTTTAGAATCCCCTTCTTTAACCACTCGTCTGCCTCCAATCATGCCTCTGGCGGAAAAGCGATCAAGTCCTGCCCATTCTCGAATTCGCACCTCAAAAGCAGCACTCCAAATTTGATGAAAGCTTGGACTGTAGTAAATCTTGGTTGGGGTTCCTGTAGAGCCACTACTGCTGTAAAAGTTTCCTTTCTCCTTATTATCTGCCATTAGCTTGGTTTCGCCAAACTCGCGAAGCTCTTGCTTCTCTAAAAATGGAAGGCGGTGGAGGTCCTCCAATTTGAAATTTTGGAAATCACTCAATTGGAAACCCGCTTCGCTGTATTTCTCTTTGTAAAATGGAACATGGCTAAAAGCATGAATTAGCAAGTTTCTTAACTTTTGCTCTTGATACTCCCTCCATTGTGCTTCAGACCAATTGTTGCGAGACCGAAAGTTTTGTAATTCCTGCTCAAACTCGCCTCCAAAACGCCGTTTTTGCCAATACCATCCGTAAAGAGAGATAATTATATTCTGGGTTGAAACTGGCAAACTCTTGTATAGATTATCTACAAAACCCATCTAAGAGTAGTTATTTATTAGGTTAATCCAATTTTCATTGATCGAATTCCATTCGAACTCCTTGACCCTAGTAGTAGCGGCCTGACCAATTTGCAAGGCTTTATCTGGATTTTTCAGTAAATCCTGTACTTCCTTTGCAAAGCTTTCCGCTTCTTTCTCGTGTGCGAATTTAATGTTCACATCATGCTCCCACAGATAAGGTAGTTCACCTACTCTAGTGGAAACTATTGGTAGTGCAGTTGCTGCTGCTTCTACAACAGCTGTTCCAAAACTTTCGTAAGAGGTAGTATTCAAGTAAACGGCATGACTTTGATAGTAGGAGGCCAGCTTCTCGTTGGCCACTGGTCCGACAAAATCCACGGAATCCTCCAAGTCTAATGCCTTTACCAACTCTTTTACCCGAGGAAGTATCCCTTTATCGGGGCCTATCATGGTTAATTTAAGATCTGGAAAATCGCTTTTAAGGATGGATAAAGTCTTAATTGCTAAATCTGGATTGTAAATTTCTGAAAAGGCGCGTACCCAAAGTAGGTTGATGCCTTGTGTTTCTGGTCTTGGCTTAAAGCGCTCCAGATTAATAGGATTGGGTAGATAATTTGCCTTGATACCCAATTTTTTCTCAATTCTCGCAGCTAAAAAATGGGAAGGGGTCTGGATGTAATCGGCTTGGCCCATTACCCCGCGATATTCTTCTGTTCTTTGGTTTAACTCGTCTGGAATAGCTCCCCCCCGCAGGGTTAGCATTAACTTCAATCCACGGAGCTTGCTAATTCTAGCTGCCAACTTAGCAATCAGTAAAGAATTACCGCTAAATACATCAACGTTTACCAGCTTGCCCCGATAGAGGAATATACCAAGCACGATAGAACATAGTCGAAGGTATTTATTGGAATAACTTGAGACCAAGCTAGCCTTAGGACCGCCTTTCTCCTGCCAGTGCTCAGCTAGCTTTTCGGCGATCGACTTGGTTCCAGTTTGCCGTGATAGGAATGAGCCAACGAACAGAATTCTCAATTTAACGACTTAATAATATTAGCCGGTACCCCTCCCGCCATGTGAAAGTCGGGAATATCTTTAGTTACCGCACTAGAACCAGCAATTAAAACTCCCTTACCAATTGTAACTCCTGCTGTAATAGAGCAATTGCCTGCAATCCACGAACCTGCTCCAATGGTAATGGGCTTACGCATGGGTGGACCGTATCTGAAACTGTCATTTAACATGGTATGGTTTGAGGCTGAAACAACGGAATAGGGTCCAAAAATAACCTCATCACCTATACTGATTTTGGAACTGCCATTAAACCAATTCCCTTTTGCGATATACACATTGGAACCAATATGGATATTCTGCGAATTGTAGAAGGTGATATCTCGGCCTATACGAAGATTCTTACCACAGCTCCCTAAAAAAGGGGACGCTAAGAAGCCTCTTAAACGAAGTACGAAAACATTATCTGGGAGCCAATTTGTAAGCAATAGGACCATGTGCATTGGCCATGCATAGCGGAAATTATTAACAGCCATTAGGAAACCCCGTTTATGTGTTTTAAAATATTTTGAACTTGTTGTTCTAAGGTATTCTCCTTAGCTAGGGCAAATCCATTTTTTATTATTTTTTTTCGAAAATCTTGATTTTCATGGACCTCTTTCAGGGCCTTAGTCACCTCATTACTGCTGTGAGGTTCAATTAGATATGCATGTTGGCCATGCGAAAGGATATTAGGGATACCGCCCACTTTCGAAGCAATTACGGGGGTCGCCTGACCCATTGCTTCCCATAATGTTCTTGGGAAGCCCTCAGCATAACTTGGCAAAACGTAAACATCAGCGGCTCGATAGGCGGCATTTAGTTCAGCACCTACCGCTTTTCGACCAAGAAATTTTATTTTATCCTTCAGCCCTAGCTTCTGAGCCAATGCAAGCATTCCATTTTCAACAGGTTTAGATGGATCATCTTCCCATCCTACCAATCTTAATTCTGCATTAACCTTTGACTCTGAAAGGAAATCTTTAAACCCCTCAAGCAGTTCCTTATGTCCCTTATTCCAATCAAACCTACCGGCATATAGCACTTTAATTACATCATCTTTAAAAGTATCTTCTCGGAGCTGCATTAGACTTGCGCTGAGAGTGGTCGTCTTAATCAGAACAATGTCATTGGAGATTAAACGTAGCTTTTCCATTAAAGCTTCAGAATTCACAATAATCCTTCGATTCCTGTAGGCTTTGGTAATCTCCTTGCCCATATAAGAAGTAAACTTCTTTACAACCAACTCACGAAACCCTTTAACCAAAAAATTATCTGATCCCTCCTCGTAATCACCAACGACATAAAAAAATGAATTTGAACCTTTAAAGTGTCTTCCAAAAAAGACACTTAATGGAGAGGGTGATCTGAAAATGTACTTATCAATTGATGATTCCTTAAGGTCTGAAACCAGGTTTTTATTAGAAGGGCCTTTAAAAAATCTTTTCCAAGCACTTGTTTTAGGCCCTAAATCGTGCACTACAATGTTCTTAGCTTCCAAACGATAATCGGATGCCTCGCTCGGTCCCTCGTGCACATGAAATATTAAATGAAGTTCATCAACTTCCTGCGCTAATGCATCAATAAACACGCCTTGATAACCAGCTATCCAATAACGATTATCTGTTTTACTTAAGATAGTATGATAGTGATACGCTAATTTCACCTATGGCTTACGTTTAAAACATTTAGATTTCTATAAATCATTATGAAAATAGAAAGAAATACAAAAAATAAAAGTCCGCTAAAGTCCACGGTAAACAAGGTAATGTAAAAAGTTATCAGAGAATAAGCCAAACTAAGTTCCATTATTCCCATCGCATTTCTAAGCCGACTTCTCCTAAGAAAATTAAAGGTTTTAAAAATGGCAGAAATCCAAATTAAAACACCCACAAATGCAACTACCCCTCCGGCGATAGAGAATGATAAATATTGATTATGCACCAGAAAGTTACGAAACCTGTCATACTCTAATTTAATATCTGTAATTCCACTTCCCAAAGGTGCGGAGATAAATATTCGCTCCATTGAGTACTCGACTAGAACGAATCTTGACTCCGTGGTTCTTTGCTGGTAATCTGTATCTGAGACATCAAATCGATTAGCAATTGATTCTTGGTTCCCAAGAAAGTTCACTAAGGGAAGTGCAATTAAAATAATTGTAACACCTGTAATAAGTAAACTTCTAGCACTTTTAATGTGCCTATAAATTATAATAGCCCCAACCAGAATTGTAAATACAGAATTACTACGACTTTCCGTTAACACACAAAGCACTACGGTTAAAAAGAAAATAAAAAATGCCAGATTTCGATATTTCTGCTTTCTCCTCAGGAAATATTGAAATAGGTAAATCCCTGAGATGGATGCTTTCATCGCAGAAATGTGATGATTCACAACGGATTGATCTCGAAATAATTCCGAATATGCAACTATACGATTTCCTGAAACTACATTTCCTATAATGTAGACTGTCCAATAGATAAAGTTTACGAGGAAAAAATAGTGTAATAACTTTTGAATACTTGGATTCTTCCATTCAGAAGCCAAAACAAAAGAACTGGTAATCATAAGGATTATAGCTATCGTTCGAGATAGGTTAATACTTATATCGTTAGACGCAACAGCACCCAGAATCAGCCCAAGTTGAATTAATAAAAAGGCACCTAGGATCCGATTAGAATTGAAAGTGCTCCTGAAGTTTGAATAATTTATAAAGCCAACTGCTAAAAAACATAATCTCCCTAAGCTCAAAGGTGATCCAGGTATGCTAACTAATAGCAAATCAGAGTCAATCACTTCTAAAAACACAGGGATCAATAATACAATTGATAATATGGAGGTAGAGGACTTCATTACCTAACAATATTAGCAAGCAGTTTTGAAGCACATTCTTCAACCGAAAATCCCTGGCTGAATTCAAGCATATTTTGAGTTCTAATGTTTGTATTGGTGAGATCAGTCAAGGCATTAACTACCCTCGCTGCAATATCTTCTGCGTTTCGTATAGCACAAAATGTGACAAGATCTTCGTTTAAAATTCCAGGAATTCCTCCAACAGAGGTGACAAAAATGGGTAGGGAGCAAGCTGCCGCTTCCCAAATAGAATGCGGAAACCCTTCATGCCAAGTGGGTAAAACAAATAAATCGCTTTGTTTATAATGACTCATTAAATCCGGACCAAATTTGACAAAGCCCTCAAACTTTATGTGTTCATCTAAATGTTTCAGAGAAATTAATCCATCTAAATGCTTTTGATAAGCTTCCGAAGCTTTCCCTACCACCTTAAGATTTACATCATGGCCCTTTGCTCTTAAGAGAAAAAGGGCTTCAATCAACTCCTCAACGCCTTTATCCTGGACCACACGACCACAAAAAACCATAGTATAAGGCCCATGTTTCTTTAATGGTTTAAACTCTGAAAATTGAGAATTGCTTAAAGTATTTGTTGGCACGAAGGAAGACTGTATCCCGAGTACAGAATTGAGTTCTGATACTATATGGGGTGAGTTAGCGTACACTTGAGATTTCTTGGCTATTCGTTTTAGTTGTAATTGTTTTTGATAATGCCTGAACCAAATAAATAAGGATATAAAATTAAAAGACAATTTGGGTTTACTATCTATTAGACTTCCAACTAAGAGAAAGGAGCAACTTTCAGCTTTAGAATTTTTGTAAACAATAAATTGTCTTGGAGTCATGCCTCTGATCAGCAAATGGTCATAACCTTCGGAAGCAGATTGTATATTTTGCTCTATTTCCTTTTTCCCACTTTGCATTCTTTTTGCGACGGTGTTTCCAAGGGGATGGAACTCAATGTTTTCTGCTTGCAATTCATAGTCGAGGTGGGGATAATGCTCATCACATGTAGAAAGTAAGAGGCCCACTTTGTCTACCTTAGGAGCTATTGCATCTATCCAAGCTCCAATAAAAGATGGCAAAAAAAGTTTTCCCTTTGATTGAAATACTAAGGCGTGATGGTGAATAATAATTTTCATTCTATTTCCCGAATCTCTTTAAGCGGTCTAATTCAATGTTAGATACTTTTGCCAAATAAAACATCCAAGCGCCGCGATTTGAAATCAAACTGGGGTATTGTTTCAATGCTTTTAACCAGAGTCTATTAATTTGGAAGAAACCTTTCACCTCACTAGAGCGCATCTTGGCTAATATCGCTGTACCATTTAAGTACTGAATTGCATCACTAACCTTTCCACTCATCTCTGCCTGGAATCGCCCCTCTTTGGAATACCTCGTAATTATATCGCACCACTCCCTTATAAAGCTCTGGAAATTGGCTTCCGTTTTAGTCCCTTCCATAATTCGAAATGAAGAAAGTGTAGTTTCTGGAAGGTACTTGCCCTTAAAATTAGTCATACTAAGCCTTAACCAATATTCCATATCCATTACATAATGCAATGACTCATCAAGTTCCCCAAGCTCATCTATCACCCTTTTACGTAAAAAAAGCGTTGGCTGTTTAATCGGATTGGCCTTCAAAATCACCTCTGTCGTAAGTTCGCTCGCCTTGGATACGCCTATGTACTCTGATTTTTCGTTTATAATATTAATATCCGAATGCACGTAGTCAATCTCTGGATTATCTCTGAAAAATTCCCCAATAAATTTTAGGGTGCCAGATTCATAAAGATCATCGGAATTTAGCCATCCAATAATCTCCCCAGTGCACTTGGCCATGGCCTTATTGATCGCATGGGTTTGCCCCCGATCCTTTTCGGAATAGAATTCTACATTTTCTAAGCCATGACCATATTCCACTGTCCCATCGGTACTTGCTCCATCCATAATTATATGCTGCAAGTTGGGGTAGTTTTGACTATGGATGCTCCACACAGTCTCCTTTAAATACTTTAAGGTATTGTAACTAGGAGTTACAACACTAAGACTAGGTAAACTCATTATCCAAGGGCTTCTTTAATAATCCGAAGAAATCTTTCGGCAAAATCTTTAGAACGTTCTTGATACTTAGAACGGGCCTCCGACTCCAATTCAATGTCAATATCGGCCGCTCCATCATTCCAAAAATCTTCGATTTTTTCGGCTAAATCTTGCTCACTATTTGGGTCAAAATAACTGCTTTTGGCTGGAGCCTGTTCTTGATGAACATTTAAGTTGGAAAGGATCATTCTTTTCCCTAGGGATTTGCATTCTTCAACAGTGGTGCTCCAACCCTCAAAGAATGATGGATTGAGCACAAAGGCGGAATTACGCATGAGGCTATAAACCATATTATGTGGCACTAAACCTAAAATAGCAACCTGGTCTCTTACTCCCATAAGACTTATCTCTTCTAATAAGGATGCCAAATACGTAGGGTTCCGAACATCAACCGGGTTTCCCGTCATTACCACGAAAGGCTTAAGACCTTTGTCTCTTAAAACCTTGAGCGCTCTAAATACAACGCCATGATTTTTATGCTTCCAAAACTGATTTGGAAGGTAGATAAAGCGCTCGGGCAAATTGTATTGCTTGCGCATCGATTCCCAATCTTCACTGTACACCTCTTTAGGAACCCGTGCCACAAAGCGCATGACCCTAGTCTTGTCTAGAAACTCAGGCGAAAAGGAATTAAAGTCTTTCTTTGCGTCTTCAGAACTAAGCACAATCAACTTTGCCAAATCGAAATAACGCGGAAGCTTCGCATTAAATCCTCGAACTGCGGCATCGCCAAAAAGATGCGGAAGATGCATAAACTGAAAGTCCGGCATCCAATAGATTGACTTGGCTCTACCTGCCTTTTGATAGAAAGGAAAGATAGCATCAAGCTTATGCTGCTTTGCCACCTTAGCTACCGCTAAATCCTTATTTAAATACTTACGGTTAAAGGCATACCAAAGAGACTGTAGCTTTCCCTTTGGCTTGGGAACCACGATTACTTGGTCTTTAGCGATAGGAAACTGTTCTGCCTTTTTTGGATCTGATACCAGCAAAAAGAGTTGCTTCATATCGAAATCCGGATGACCTTGTAGGGCGGTTATCAGATTTAAACGGTAGGTAATACCACCAGTCCAATCACCCCCACCTATTTCGTTTAAGGCAATAGTCATAATATCTTTTTTAGGAATTGACGGTCTTATTTTCCTGAAGCTCAGCCCAAATCTCAGCAATAGCCTGCTTCACATCTCGTCGCGGGGACCAGTCGGTAATCTGACGGAGATAGCTATTATCTGCTAATTGGCTTTTGCGGTCGTTCTTACGCATTCTTGAGGCCACTTGCACGATTTCAAGTGGAAGCGCTGTTTCTTCTTTGAAGTAGTCCATCAATTCCTGAATGGAACGTTCCGTGCCGCTTCCAAGATTAAAGATGCGCTTCTCGGGCAGGTCAGAAATAGAGCCTAAAGCATATAATCCATCGGCTATATCTTGAACGTGAATATAGTCTCGCTTGGGATAGAGATTTCCAAGTTCAACCTTCACCTTTCCTTCCTCTAACTGTTCCAAAATAGCCGGGATAAGATGTGGGTTTGTTTCATTTAAACCAACTGCGTTAAACAAACGTACAATTATGGCTTCTCCACGACCCTTACGCATGTAGTGTTCTACCAATTTCTCGCCGCTATACTTGGTCATCCCATAAACATCCCTGGTGTCAATAAGAGACTCCTCGGGTAATTCCGTTTCAATATCTGGAGAATAAATAGCACCCGTAGATGTGAAAATTAAGCGCGAAACCTTATTCGCACAAGCGTTTAATACATTCTGGGTACCCTCAATATTAATTCGAATCGCTTCTGAAGGATTATCCTCACACTGCGGGATGTAATGAATAGCCGCTAAGTGATAGACTAAATCAGGTCGAACGGTATCAATAAATCCGCTTAACTTCCCTTGATCGAGTATGTCTCCTTCGGTAATATGAAGGTTATCATTCTGATTTAAAAAGGCGCGCTTACCGCTACTAAAGTTATCGTAAAGATAAACCTCCTTATTCTCAGCGGTAAGAAGATTAACCAAATGGGAGCCAATGAACCCGGCACCTCCGATTACTGCAATTTTTTTTGAGTTCTGCATGGGACTTTTGATCTATTTAATATTCTATTTCTTCAACATTTATATCGAAAACACTTTTGTAAGTCTTATGTAAAAGTGCGATCAGTCTATCGGCCTCTTGTCCAAGTTTAGCCGAAATCGCCACTTTATCCCTCACCATTGAGAGTAGTACATTCTGCCCATGGTCGGAATTAATATCCTCCCATTTTATAGAATAGTTGGAATAATCGATTCGCTTCACTAGGCTTTCTACTTTTCCCCCTTTTCCGGTATAATCAATTGAAAGGAATGGAATTTCCATAGCAATGCTGAAAACATGGCCGTGGAAACGCATCGCTAAAGAGAAATCACATTGGGCCAGTTCCGTCATCTGCTCTTCAATGTCCATGTAATTTCGGAACATCACCACCTTATCTTGATCCTTCACTGCAGTTGCCATCAAGCGATTGAAAAGTCGGTCATCCCCGCCTACATGTGGGGCGTTCATCTGCAATAAGTGAATGTTGGAGAAGGTGTTATCGGGAGCATCATTTACTATGCTCGCTAAGGTATTGGCCGTTTCCTGATTTAGTTTTTGTAATTCCTGAACGCTCGCATCTGGTGAAAACTCATTGGTATTAGAACGAACCAAACAGGCAAGCGCTCCACCCTTCCGTGTCATTTTAGCCTTGTTCTTTAGATACCACCTTCTAACAAAGGCTAAGGCTGGATCACAGGCAACTTCAAACTTTAGATCAGGCACCAAAGTTTTTCCGAGCTCCAGACTTGCGGCATCCCGAACAAATCCTTGATCGGCTAATTGGATTATCGTCTTGATATGAGACTCACTAGTGGGTGTGTGAATGGGCCCAATTCCACATCCAAATACAATTTTAGCCTTACCTAGCGCATCCGCAATTTCAAACATCTTCGCAATTGGAGCCAAAGAGGCCGACTCCATCAAGGGCCCACCGCCCATTATTACAGCGTCGCAGCTGTCTATTAAGCTAGCATTTGCCGCATCTCCTAAAGGTATTAATTGAGCATTATGAAGTAATTCTAGCTCCAAATTAGTTTGCAAGCTAATGTCCTCCTGTATCGTAGTTACCAAAAATTGGATGTCTGGACTACAGGCTTTAAGAAAGTAAAGCACTTCCCCTATAATCCCTTTATCGCCATTTGTTTCAGTACCGTACCAACCCGTGATAATTACCTTTTTGAAGGTACGAGGATCGGGTTTAAGAGCTTCACTTTTCAACTCTCCTCTCGACTGGGGCAGGCCTGATTCTTTCTTCCCTTTACTTAATTTTCCGGCTAAGCTAAGACTGGCCCTGTGAACCTTATAAGACAAAGGGATACTTACCGCTGGATTTAGGGCGGCTATTTTTTGCGTTTCAAAATTCCCATTTGAATAAAGTTGGACCTGGGTCGTCTGGGCTTTTGGTAAATCTAGCCCTTTCATAAGTTGCTCTCTTAGGTATCGGTAATACATTTTAACATCACGATCCAAAGACTTATTGGAAAGCATCTTATATAGAAATTGCTGGGTATGAAAGCTTTCCTTGGGGTCAATGGACACTTTGTATCCATCAGCTAAAACCAGTATATCTTCTATGCCAAGCGCTTCTGCTAGCATCAAATAATCATCCAGAAAATAGGCATCCTCGTTCCCAATGTAAAGCCTGAGGCTTTTGTTTAAGCTTGCAAAACGGTTCACAAATGCCGCTTCCGCTTTTAGGTTGCGAACCGCTGATTTTTGATTCGGTACGGTGCCGAATTGATTCGAAAGCACAATACGTTCAAACCTCCATTGCTTACTAACCATGCTCCAATCGATGTTCAGGGCAAGGTCGTCTATTCCTAAAAGGAGGATTATACTCTTTTCTTCGAGTTCTTTTGGAACCGACTTCTCAAAACCAATTAACTCCTTTGCATTTAAGCAATAATTCTTCATCCTAATGGTATTTCAATAGCTTCATAGCTTTTCCGAATCTCTCCTCAAAAGCCTTAATTTGATTTTCCGAAAAATGATTCACCCAATCACCTGATTCCCCTTTTCTGAAAAACTTAGAATTTTGATCAACAACCCGTTCTTTAAAATTGACACCGTGTTTTTCCTCCTTGGCTCTTAGTGATTTAAAGCTGGAGGCGTCGATGGCCTTTCTAAGGTGATCATCAGATATATCCCAATCCATCTCCCTGAAAACTCTTTGAAATTCTTTTTTAGGGTTTGCCAATAAATCCTCATATTTCACCCAAATGACCTTCGCGGCTTGATGCTTCTCCCAACTCAGAACATGATTTCCCCAACTTCCAAAATAGAGGTGCTCATCGGAGTTAATTAAATCATCCAGCTCCAGTTTTTCAGCATTCCTTCCATTGAGATACTCTTTATAACTCACCATTACATCGCGCCCGTCTCGGACAATCAGGACTACATTTTTACCTTTAAAAAAGTCTGAATAAGGGGCATGTGATTTCACAAATCGCCTTGGAAGAGTCCGAAATTGGCTACCCTTCTTTCCTGCCTCGCTAAGTTGGGTTAGCACATGATAATCGGGAACATAGGCTCCAACATCCTTAAGAAAAGCCTCTTCACTATTTTCATTTAGTAGATTGGCAATTACAATCCGAAACCAAGTATTACCTGATTTCGGGTAAGAAACCAAGTAAAACTCCTGCGGATTCCGACCAAAACGACCAAAAAATCGATGGTAAGGATTTAAGGTTCGCTTGTAAAATTTGTAAAGTTTATTTATGATTTTTTTCATCGAAGTATTAGCCTTTGAACCTTGAGAGCATAATTGACAGGCAAGAACCGATTTAAAATTCCCATAAGCTCCTGGCCTAAAACTGGAAAGCCTAACCTAAGTATTAGGATCCCAAAGGGCAATGAGAGAAATATGCATGATAACAGAAGTGCCACCGGCTGTTCAAGGCCGATTTTGGCTAAAACAAGTCTTATGGTAAATACGGAAATGCCATAAAGTAAACTAAAACCAGCCGGTGCTAGAATACATCTTGTAAAGGTGAGATAGGAAGTTTCTAATGCTCTGGAGAGTAAGAAAAAATTCAAGAAACCTGAAGCTGTGCGGACCACGGTAACCCCAGTTGCCACACCAATGATGCCGTAAAAACTTCCCCAATAAATACCGGCTAAATAGAATGGAACAATGATCAAACCTATCCGGAAATTCATCTCTGGTTTTCCTATCGCCTTGAAGGTTGCCCCAATTGGAGAACTGATTGTAAAGCGCAAAGCATAGATTAACAGAATCCTTAAAGGTAATACCGCGGCCATCCACTTAGCGCCATATAGGCTAAGCACAAAGATGTCCGCCACAACCATAAGCGCCACTAGGGGAGGGAAACAAATAAGTCCAATTAAACGAAGTATTCGAATAAGACGATTTAGAATCTCTTCTTTATTCCCCTTAGCTTTAGCTAAAAGAGGAAGTGTAAGTTTATTACTGACCTGCAAGATCGACTTCGAAACTAAATTCGAAGACCGCCAAGCCATATTGTAAATACCTAACAAGGACTCATTTAAGACCTTACCAACCAAAAGGGTGTCCCCTTGCGAAATGATAAAAGAAGTTAAGGTTGCCCCCATTACATTACGCGTATACTGAAATATCTCTTTCCAATGATGGATGTATAACTTCAGCTTCGGTTTCCATTTACTGACCCTAAAAGCCACAATAGCTTTTGCGGGACTGATAATAATCGCTGGAATCACCAAACTCCACACTCCGAAACCGCTGAAAGCCATTACCACACTTATTAAAGCACCAGCAATTTGAATGACAGTATCACGTAATTCAATTTCCTTAAACTGAAGTTCTTTCTTAAGTAGCGCATCCGGGGTACGCGCTAAGGCATCTATGGGAAATTTGATGGCCAGTGTCATAATAATCAAGCCCAAGCCTTCAATAGGGTAGATATTTAAAATTACCGGAAGACTCAAGGTTAAGAGGATAATTATGGAAAGTGATATGGTAATATCGAGCCAGAAAGCTGATTGAACACGTTGGCTGAAAGTATCGTCCTTGGTTATATAAATAATGTATTCATTTACGCCTTGTGAGCTAACGAAGGTGAAAAACTGGATGAATACCCCGGCTAAAGCCACTAGACCAAAATCAGCTGGATCTAGTTCCCTGGCCAAAATAGATATAACCACAATATTGAGAATTGAGGTTATGAGGATTCGGGCATAAATCCAAAACGTACTCGTAACGATGGAGTCTTTGGCTCTGGGTTTTAAGTTTTTATCCAAAATTATAATTTACGGTCTGAGTTCTCGGACCATCTTTCTTTTATAAGCTTGGCCGGAACTCCGAACGCTATCATATTGGCCGGAACATCCCTGGTGACCACAGAATTAGCACCAATAAGAGCATTTTCCCCGATGTGAACGGGTCCTAATATACAGGCCCCTGCAGCAATGCTAACGCCATCCTCGAGTAAAGGTTGCGTTCTTCCATCAGGGGTAGCCTTATTAAAGTTTCCTCCAAAAGTCACATTCTGACGAATATCACAATTGGCACCAATTATGGTTTCACCACCAATAATAATTCCGCCAACATGGGCAATTAGAAAACCTGGACCAATTTTCGCTCCAGCGCTTATGTAACAATGACAAAGGTGGTGCATTAACCGCTGGCAAACACCCGCTATATGGTGCGACTTCTTCATGAAGTAATAATGACCCACACGGTGAAGGACCATAGCCCGGAACCCTGCCTTTGAAATGGCCGTTCGAACTAGTACATATCTACTGGGTTTTCGGCGGGTATACCGCTTCAAGTCGGCGTAAAGCAGCGATTTCACACTAATAGATGACACAGCGCTATTTGTCTTTATAAAACCTGTTTTGATAGTAATCGATGGTTCTGGCAAGCTCAATCTTGAAGTCGTATTGCTCATCGATGCCGAGATAGTTTTTTAGCTTATCAATATTGGCCAAACTGTGTAAAATATCTCCCGCTCTGTTAGGACCATAAACGGCTTCAACCTCCGCTTCAAGTATTTGTTTGATATGATTCCAAAGTTCATTTAGACTGGTAGTCCGTCCACAAGCCACATTTATCGCTTGATGCCCACTCACGGAATTGGTAAGTGCTTTCCAATTGGCAAGCACAACCTGTTTTATAGGAGTAAAATCACGTGTAATGCTTCCATCTCCGTTGATGGTTGGCGAAATTTTTTCAATCGCAGCTTTGATGAAAAGTGGAATTACCGCAGCATAGGGACCATTGGGGTCTTGATTCGGCCCGAAAACATTGAAATAACGCAAGCCCGTTAAATGCATACCATATCCTTCGGCGTAGGCCTGCGCGTACAATTCATTGGTAGCTTTAGTGGCAGCATAAGGAGAAAGCACCTTACCTACTCGCTCCTCCACCTTAGGGGAATCGGCTAGATCACCATAAACCGAAGATGAAGAGGCGTAGGAGATTTGCTGTATTCCTTCCTCTCTGCAGGCCTCCAGAATATTCACAAAGCCATTCACATTAACCTCATGAGAAGTAAGTGGATCTTCAATCGAGCGAGGAACTGAGCCTAAGGCCGCCTGATGACATACCCTATCCATTCCTTTAACTGCCTTTTTGCAATCTTCCAAATTTCGAATATCACCTTCAAAAAACTCAAATTTTGGATTTGATTGAAAGGATGCGATGTTTTCTAGATGGCCCGTTGCTAGATTATCTAAAACTCTAACATATTCCACTTCCTCTTGGTGTAAGAGAAAGTCAACAATATTAGAGCCAATAAATCCTGCTCCACCTGTAACAAGGAATTTCATAATAGGGTATTATTCGAAATCGTTATTTATTTTGAAGCCTGAATTTTTGAGGTTCAGTTCCTTACTCATTATCTCTAAATCAGATGTCACCATGTCTTCAATAAGTCCAGGTAAATCATATTTAGGTTTCCAATTAAGTTTCTGCTGAGCTTTAGTAGCATCACCGATTAGCAACTCCACTTCCGTTGGCCTGAAGTAGCGTGGGTCGATTTGCAACACCATTTGCGACTGTAATTTGGCAATTTGACTATCATGATCAATGCCTTTGACCATAGAAATAAAGACTTCTCTGTCTACTGATTCAATAAAGCCCTTTTCATCAATTCCTTCTCCTTCAAAGCGGATTTGAATTCCGATTTTCGCGAAGGCCATCTTTATAAAGTCACGCACCGTAGTGGTAATCCCGGTGGCAATTACAAAATCTTCAGGAGTATCCTGTTGAAGGATTAACCACATGGCTTCCACATAATCTTTAGCATGGCCCCAGTCGCGCTTGGCATCTAGATTTCCCATGAAGAAACGATCCTGCAAACCCAGGGCAATTTTGGAAATCGCACGGGTGATTTTCCGAGTAACAAAAGTCTCCCCTCTAAGTGGAGATTCGTGATTAAATAGAATACCGTTGCAGGCAAACATGTTGTAAGCCTCACGGTAATTTACGGTAATCCAATAAGCATATAATTTTGCCACTCCGTAAGGAGAACGAGGATAAAATGGTGTTGTTTCACTCTGGGGCACCTCCTGAACAAGACCATAAAGCTCGGATGTAGAAGCCTGATAAATTCTAGTCTTCTTTTCTAGGCCTAATAAACGAACGGCTTCAAGAATCCTTAAGGTACCTATGCCATCAGCATTTGCTGTGTATTCTGGAGTATCAAAACTCACTTTAACGTGGCTCATGGCAGCTAAGTTAAAAATCTCATCAGGCTGAGTCTCTTGAATGATTCGAGTTAGATTCATGGAGTCCGTCATATCCCCATAATGAAGAAATAGCTTGGGATTATCTACATGAGGATCTTGGTATAAATGATCAATACGCCCCGTATTAAAGAGGGAAGAACGCCTTTTAATACCATGAACGGTATATCCCTTCTCGAGAAGTAATTCGGCTAAGTAAGCGCCGTCCTGACCGGTAATACCGGTAATTAATGCTGTTTTATCCATAATCTTAGTTAAATGTGCCCCTTAAAGCTTAACTTCTTTGAATGAGTCTTGATGCTTCAAAAACCATTTGTAGGTTCTTTCGATTCCATCCTTCAATTGAACAGAAGCCTGCCAGCCCTGGTCTTTAAGTTTATTTACATCCATCAGCTTTCGGGGTGTTCCATCTGGTTTAGAATCATCCCAATGAATGGCTCCCTGATGACCTACGATCCCTTGAACTAATTCGGCCAATTCTTTAATGCTGATATCCTTTCCGGTACCAACATTATACAAATTGTCGCTGAGTCCTTTATTTAAGACGAAGGATACCGCCTTTGCCAAATCCTCGACGTACAAAAACTCCCGCATCGGCGTGCCT
>Ga0207422_1003125_pt1 | contig 17856 bp, 14 predicted proteins | sample MarCyaLeptolynsp_FD_187757 | JGI IMG/M metagenome (GOLD analysis project Ga0207422, IMG submission 187757) | Marine cyanobacterial communities from Panama - species 1 Leptolyngbya sp. (SPAdes) | ecosystem: Environmental > Aquatic > Marine > Unclassified | place: Panama: Panama City | collected...
ATTTCATAGAGTGCCATCAACCGCTCTCGGGTGCGGGGATGATTGGCCTGGAGTGCCATTTGCCTAAGCGATTGAGGTGTTTGTTCCCACTTATCTGTATCCACCTTGAGCATTAACCTTCTCTCATTAATTCTGAATCGAGTTCAATTTAGCGGGTAACTGCGCCTTTGAAAACTCCAGTTCCCAACTTGGATGGGGTTTATAAAAAAAACCGAAGAGATATTTTTGGGAGTTTTGGCAACTGCTTCCATAGTCCAATATTCGGTCAGTTTGAATCTTGTGCTTTCGTTAACTTGCTTGGTATAGAGCTTAAGATGTAACTCAAAAGATTGGCTCGTCACGCAATCTTCCAAATTTTGCCAAGAAATCTTAATAATAGTTTCATCTAATTTGTTTTGTTTTTCTGTTATTTTCCAGTGATAGGCCTTTTGTAGGAAGGCAAAAAAGTAATCATTTATTGAGAGTGTGAAAATGGCTAATAGAGAAGTCAACTTAGTTGGCGGATTTGGACATTCCACTAATAGTGAGACTCCTGCTGTCATCACAAATATTGGGGCTAAAGGGACTAATTTTTCTGGAACATTTACTGGAAGATCGGCTTATTATGGTTTTGATTTTGTAGTGTCTGTTTATACAGATAAAGATGATACGCTGCACATGATTTATCAGGTAGGACAGGGCGATATCAAATTGGAGCGTAAGTCTGGGCAATCTTTTTCGTTCGTCCTTGCCAATAGCTATCCTGTAGGAGTAGTTTCTTATGATTCTTCATCGGGCGATCTGACAATCGCCGGTGGGACAGTTTGGTTTCAAGGGACAGTATCGGGTATGTATGTACAAGGAGGATAATTCCGGGATTGCATAAATTGGGGATGAATGGCAAGCATCGAAGCAATTTTTTCACCGCGTCCCCGCATACCTCAGTCCAGCAAGACCTTTTCCTCGCGTTGCTGGACTGAGAGGTGAACCACTCGGAGCAGCCAGAGTTTTTTTCAACTGCTCGCCCTACCTCTCTAAGATGAGTCACCAATTTTGTATTTGTGCAACTCTTCAAGTATTTCATTTGCTGTAAATTTTTCGAGGGGAAATGATTGAATTATTCTAGCTATAGTTTCGCGAATTTGAGGTGCATCAGAAACGATCTTAAATCCATAATCATCTTCAATTAATTTTTGCAAACTTCTCAAGATTATTCCAGCAAGATGTTCATTCGCAAAATTCAAAAAATCAACTAATTTGATGATGTCTTCTGAATTTTCACCTAAGCGATATTTTGCTTCTAATATTGCGACTCTGACATCAAGTGATTCTTCTGATATAAAATGTTGATTAAGCATTGGCAAAAAATCAACAGTTCCCAGGTATCCTATCGAGTGAACTGCATAAGAACGAACAAATTCTACTGGATCGTCTAAGGCACTTTTAAGAGCATTCAAAACTTCAGGATTGTCAACTTCAGATAAATCAGATAACACTTCTGCTGCTGATGCTCTAACTACAGGATCGGGATCGTGGCAAAGCATATCCTGGATTTTCGAGATGGCTGGTGTATAAGATAATTCAGCTAGAGCATTGACTGCGCTATCTCTAACAAGCATCTCACGATCTAGCAGAAGATTTGTAATGGCTGCACCTACTGTTTGATTCAGATTTTGACTTAATTCTAGCAACGCTTCTATCGCCAAATCTTTGATATACCACTCATCAGAACTCAGTAAATCGATCAAAACACAAATTGTTTTGTGTGTTTTCAATTCTTTAATTTTTTTAATTGCATTGTATTGCCGATCCAAGTCTCTAGATTGAGAATCTTCTAAGAGTTGCTTTAGGTTAATTGGTTGCATCGTAAAATCTTTAATTTCTCCACCCACTTAAGCAATAATCACAGAGCTTCCAACTTGGTGCGCTGTCATTCTAATGGCGAATTCCAACGTTTAACTCCCGTTCGCGATCCAGGTTCTCATCACTATGTTTCTCTAACCACTCCCCCGCCGCTTGAATTAGGAACAAGCTAAATCTCTCGATTATTACAGTCGTGTAAGCTGTTGGGCATTTTAACTGTAATATCTAAATCTGGCATCAATTTAAGCCGTCAATTGAATTTTGAGGTGTTACTATGGCGCAGATTACATTTCAGGGAAACCCGCTTAATACGGTTGGTAGCCTTCCGGCTGTGGGTTCTCCGGCTCCTTCATTTCAACTTGTGAATGGGGAGCTTGCGGAAGTCGAACTCAATCAATTTCGAGGTGCCAAAGTTATTCTCAACATTTTCCCCAGCATTGACACTCCCACTTGTGCGACCTCTGTTCGTCAATTTAATCAGCAGTCAAGCGAGGTTGGGAATTGTACCATTCTCTGCGTCTCAGCCGATTTACCCTTTGCTCAGGGACGATTTTGTGGTGCGGAGGGATTGGAAAATGTCGAGCCAGTTTCGAGCTTCCGCAGCAGTTTTGGACAAGATTATGGCGTAGCGATCGCGGAGGGGCCGCTGGCGGGACTCTTATCTCGTGCGGTAGTTGTCATTGATGAAACTGGTAAGGTGATTTACACCCAGCAGGTGAGCGAGTTAGCGGAGGAACCCGACTACGAAGCAGCTTTGCAGCACGTCCGCTAGCACGGCGCGATCGAGGCTTTGAAGATTTATTAAGTTCTACTAAGAACCCGGAATTCCTTACAGAAACCGGGTTTTTAGGGGGTGGGGTGTTTGTCTAAATCAGGCCGGGCCATTTTCCACCTTCTTCCTTAACTCCCTTTAACTCTTGGACTTGCGAAGCTTCGCGGGCTTTTTCTTGCTCTTTAGCATCGCCAAGAATTTCGTAGCACATACCCTTGACAAGAATTTGGATGTCACGGTTTAAATGTCGAACAGCTTAACTAGCGCATTACCGTTTCACTCATACAGATGTAAATTTCATGTTACGAAAAATATTAATCGGTTCTGGAATACTGACTCTTTTGACGCTAATTGTTCTATTTGCAACGCATTACAAGTCAGACCTATCAAGAGAAGACCTTTCTGAGTATATTAATGAAAACTCAGAGTTTATCAAACTATCTAATGGTGCAGATGTACATTTTAGAGATGAAGGCAATCCCAAGGGTTCCGTCCTATTAATGTTTCACGGAGGCCTAGGTTCTCTTCATAATTGGGAGGGATGGATTCCCTATCTGAAAGATGATTTTAGACTTATTTCTCTCGATTTTCCTGCCCATGGGCTGACAGGGAGAATCCCCACGGACATTTATACCAGAGCAACACTGCTAGAAGCAGCTAGGTTATTGATGGAGCATTTAGATATCGATCGGTTCGCGGTTGCTGGTAATTCGATGGGTGGGGGTGTAGCAATTCAGTATGCTCTTGATTATCCAGAAAAGGTACAGGCTTTAGTTTTAATTAGTTCAGAAGGAATTCCTAATTCTGATGAAGGCTATGATGCTTCGCATTTTTCCGATGAAAAACCCCTGGTTCCATCTGATCCAGGCTACACCAAACTTTCCTGGCAGGAAGTCTTGATGACCAAGTTTTATACCAATAATGCTATTAAAAGTGTTCTCGACGGTATTGTCGGAGATAAGACATTATTAACCGATGAGTTTGTCAATCGCTATGGCAGAATTATCCGCCATCAAGGAAATAGAGCAGCCAATGTCTTGATGTTTCGGCAATGGTTAGACCCCAAAGCCGATCCTAGAGATTTAGAAAACCAACTCTCAGAAATTACTATTCCCGTTTTGTATATGCATGGTTCAGAAGATACTACCGTACCTGAAAAGATTGCTAAGCGATTTGATGAGCTGCTACCGAATAGTGAGTTAATTATCTATGAAGGTGTAGGACATATGGCAATGATCGAGAAACCAGAAAAAACGGCCCAAGATGTCAAAGATTTTTTGAGGAAGAACAATTTAGATAAGAAATCAGTCGAAAAAAAATAAGCTTAAAATTCATAGGTATTTGCCAAACCATTTAAGAATTGTTTCTGGATTTTTGCCAAGTCAAGCATAACCAGCAGCTCTAAACTGTTATACCTTTGAATGGCGATGGCTGCGCCGATCTTGCGGTAGGCGCAGCGTTCCAGAACGGAAATCATGGGACTGACGGGGAGATTAAGTCTGCCCAAATTAAATGTGTCTTAGCTTAAGAGGGCGGTTACCAAAAACGAAACGCTACCTTTCCCGCTAGATTTGTTAGGCTATCCTGTTGGTCAAGAGTCTGCCCAGGATTTGGAGGTATTCGTATGAGACAGATACGACCGGCGATCGCGTTAGTCGGACTTGTTGCGCTTCTCGCCGCTTGTGAGGCCCAAAACGGCGGTTCGTTAGAGACAGGAACCGCCAATGCACCCGTACCGCAGCAGTCAAAAGTCGCTCAGAAGGAACTCAATCAAAAAGCCGTCGAATCCAAAACGGCTTCTGCGGACGAGCAAACCGTTTCCGAACCGACCAGTAGCGAAACCTACGAAAGCAGCCCTGATAATCCCTTCGAGTCCGCTCGCAATACCCCTCTGTCCACCTTCTCCATTGATGTTGATACGGCCTCCTACAGCAATTTGCGCCGCTTCCTCAATGACGGCCAGCGTCCCCCTAAAGAGGCGGTGCGCCTTGAAGAGTTGATTAACTATTTTTCCTACGAATACCCTCAACCCCAGGGCGATCGCCCCTTCTCGATCGACACTGAAGTCGCAGCGGCCCCCTGGAACCCCAAACACCGCCTCGTCCAGATCGGCCTGCAAGGGAAGAAAATTGCCCCGGAAAAGTTGCCCCCTAGCAACCTTGTCTTCTTGATCGATGTTTCTGGGTCGATGGGCGATCTCAACAAATTACCGCTGCTCAAATCGGCCTTTCGGATGCTGGTCAGCGAGTTAAACGCCGAAGATAAGGTGAGTATTGTCGTCTATGCTGGGGCGGCCGGAGTCGTTTTGCCCCCTACGCCGGGGAGCGAGAAGGAAACCATCCTCAACGCGATCGAGAAGCTCAATGCGGGCGGATCGACGGCGGGAGGAGAGGGCATCAAACTGGCTTACAAACTTGCCGAAGAGAATTTCCTAGAGGCGGGTAACAATCGAGTCATTCTCGCCAGCGACGGCGACTTTAACGTCGGCATTTCCAGCGATACGGAACTGGTGAAGCTGATTGAAACGGAACGAGAGAAGGGCGTTTTCTTAACCGTTTTGGGATTTGGCAGCGGCAATTTTCAAGATGCGAAAATGGAAAAACTCGCAAATAAGGGCAATGGCAACTATGCCTATATCGACAACCAGTTAGAGGCAAATAAAGTGCTGGTGAAAGAGATGGGCGCAACCCTGCTGACCATTGCCAAGGATGTCAAGATTCAAGTGCAGTTTAACCCAGAGAAAGTGCAAGCTTATCGCCTCCTGGGGTATGAAAATCGTCGGCTGCAAGCGCAAGATTTTGAGGACGATCGCAAGGATGCGGGAGAATTGGGAGCGGGACATACCGTAACGGCACTGTACGAGGTGATTCCCGTCGGCGTACCCTTGGAGGTAAAAGTTGCGGATGCTGCTGCGGTCGAACCGAACCCAGACCCCCTCGCAGATGACAAGGCTTTGATGCAGGTCAATTTACGATATAAAGATCCGAAAGGCAGCGAATCTCAACTCTTATCTTCAACTGTGGTTGATACTGGAGACAATTTAGAGAATGCGTCGGAGAACTTTAAGTTTGCGGCAGCCGTTGCCAGTTTCGGGATGATTTTGCGAGACTCGCCTTACAAAGGGAATGCAAGTTTAGAACAGGCGTTAAGCTTGGCAAAAGAATCTCAAGGGGTCGATCTCGACGGCTACCGAGCCGAGTTTATTCGGTTGATTCAAAGTAGTGAAAAGCTCGTGAAATAACAAGGCAACAAGTTCTAAAGTCCTATGATTTCTCGGATTATTAACAGCAAGTGGTTTTCGCTCTTTGCTGGCCTAAGCTTAGTCTATGTCGGTTTGGGATGGCTGGGCATCCTGAGTGGCTGGTCGAGTGTGGGATCGCTATTTTCGATCGTGGGAGGCATTATTTTTCTGGCCTGCGGTGTGGTGATGCTGTGGCGGACTTTTTCCGACAAACCCCAATAAGAAGCAGTTGAGGGAGGATTTAAAAATGACGCTTCATGTAAATTATCCTAGTAGACCGGGGCGGAAATTGAGCGACCATTCAAAATCGATGAGAGACTGACAATCCAGGAATTCTGTAGCTTGCTTCTGCGTAGCAGTACTCTGAAAAGGGCTGGGAGGCCCAGCCCCTACTCTGAATTCTGAACTCCGCGCAGCGGTACTAGCGTTGTTCTGTCTCCCGACTCCCGACTCCCTTTCCCAGCAAAGATTTCCGGTTGTTCGCATTAGAAGTCAATGGATGATTTGGTACCGAAACAATTCGCCGATCGCGGTTACGAAATCGAGCGATCGCTCGGCCAGAACCACATGGGGGGACGAGTTACCTACCTCGCGTCCGAACTCGACAGCCAGAACCCCGTGGTTATCAAACAGTTCCAGTTTGCCCGCAGTGGGGCGAGTTGGTCGGACTATCGCGCGCACGAGCGAGAAATTGCTCTCCTGCAACAACTCAACCACCCTCAAATTCCCAAGTACCTTGACTCCTTTGAAACGCCCGACGGTTTCTGTTTGGTACAGGAGTATAAACCCGCACCGCATTTGGAGTGCGATCGCCCCCTTCCCCTCAAACGAGTCAAGCAAATTGCCGTTGCAGTCCTCGAAATCCTCGTTTACTTACAGCAACAAGACCCTCCTATTATCCACCGGGATCTCAAGCCGGAAAATATCCTAATTGCCTCCCAGGAACCCTTCCAAGCCTACTTAATCGACTTTGGGTTTGCGCGTCCAGACGGCGGTGAAATGGCGGCCAGCAGCGTTATTAAGGGGACTTTGGGATTTATGCCGCCCGAACAACTCTTTAACCGCCAACTGACAATAGCTTCCGATCTCTACAGCTTGGGGATTACGCTGATTTGCTGTTTGACGGGAACCCCCTCAATGGAAGCGGGACAGTTGATTGACGATGCCAACCGAGTCAAAGTTCGGCCCTTGCTCCCCCAACTTCCCCCTCGATTTGCCACCTGGTTGGAGAAAATGGTAGCTCCGAGTCTGAAACAGCGCTATCCTAACGCGGCTGTTGCGCTGGACGAACTGCGATCGCTTGACCTCAAACAAGGGAAACTGAAACCCGTCGCCGTTGCTAGCATTGCCACCTTGAGTACAGTGCTGTTCGCGGGTTTGGGCTGGATGTACTTAACCCTTGCTCCCGCACCCCAACCTCAACCCCTCCAAACCTTACAGAATTGTCCGGGGTGCAACTTAAGCGGAAAAGATCTGCGAAGTCTCGACTTAAGCAATGCCAACTTGAGAGGTGCGGACTTAACCAACGCTGATTTGCGGGGAACGTATTTGAAGAATGCCGATCTCACCAACGCCGATTTGCGGGGGGCGAATTTGGAGAGTGCGGACTTAAGCGGAGCAGTCCTCGCAGGCGCAAAACTGCCCGCTCGCTTTTCTCCGTAGCGAGATCTAGTTAATCCCGTCTAAATCAAGGGATTGAGAACCGCCGCGTTCTAGCTGAATTAAGAGTTTTCCAAGCTGCAACCAGACCAACCCAGCGATCGCGATGGTCAGCAAGACGGAAACGCCATAAGCATAGGTCGGAGGAATCATAAAAATTCCCAGTCCGGAGGCGAGAAAGAGACAGACTCCCGTGCAAATCCCGAAATAGGGAAGTTGTAATCTGGGGCCTTGGAGTTTGGCCAGACTCTCGCGAGAATGGTCTTGATTCCACTGCTGCAAACCTTGTTTGAGCGTTCCTTCAAACGCCAGACCGCAGGTAATGCTGACGAATAGGCCAAAAGCAAAGACAAAAAAGGGGGGCTGCCAAAAACCGTACATTGTTTGTTGTTCGCTAGATAAATTATTAAGGCAAACTTAAGTTACCTCAATTACTTAGACCCTGCAAGGGATGGAGGATAAACGCTTCCATGCTTAATCGTCTGCTAGCAAAATTTGGGCCAGTTGTTGCTTGCTCAAAAAACCCAAGGGTTGCACTGCAACATCGAGACTTCCTCCGATCGGGGCAAACCACCGTTGAGTCGCAGGCAATTGCGGTCGTGGCTCGTTGGCGAGGAAAGCAAGATTTGGCTAAAGTGTAACTCAACGTTTGCACTCTTCCAGGGGTCTTAGTTCGTGAAATTTAGCCAGATTCATCCCAAAAACCGACTTTTCCCAGTTTTATCTTTTTTCCTTCTCGTTCCACTAGGAATTACACCCGCGATCGCCCAAATTATCCCCGCCGCAGATGGAACGGGAACCACCGTACTTCCCAATAGCAACCAATTCACAATTGATGGGGGAACCTTGTCGGGAGATGGAATCAATCTCTTCCACAGCTTTGAGCAATTTGGACTTGATACCCACCAAATTGCTAACTTTCTCTCTACCCCGACGATTCAGAACATTTTAGGGCGAGTCGCCGGCGGCGATGCGTCGGTTATTAACGGCTTAATTCAGGTCGGTGGTAGCAATGCAAATCTCTACCTCATGAATCCTGCGGGACTGGTTTTTGGGCCGGGGGCCAGCTTAAATGTATCGGGCGATTTCTTCGCCACAACAGCCACAGGAATTGGCTTTGGCAATTCTCACTGGTTCAATGCTTTTGGCAGCAATAACTATCAGAGTTTAAACGGCAATCCCGTTCAATTTGCGTTTGACCTCGCGCAACCGGGAGTGGTTTTGAATGCGGGAAATCTGACTTTAAACTCATGGCAAAATCTGACGTTGCTGGGCGGCCTGGCGATTAATACCGGGGCGATCGCGGCCCCAGAAGGAACGATTACCCTGGCCGCAGTTCCCGGTACGAGTCTCGTTCGGATCGCTCAACCCGGCAGTTTGTTAAGTCTGGAAATCGAACCGCCACGGGATGCCAGCGGTCAAATTTTACCCTTCTCAGCGCTTTCTCTCCCCCAACTGCTGACGGGTTCGGGGGTGGAGACGGGGCTATCTGTCACGCCCGACAATCGCGTGCAGTTGAGCGGTTCGGAGCTTCCTGTTGCTGCAGGGACCGCGATCGCGTCGGGAAATTTGGCGGCGACGGGGAATTGGGGGGGCGAAATTAACGTGTTGGGCGATCGCGTCGCGCTCTTGGGTGCAAATCTCAACGCTTCGGGAGCGAGCGGTGGGGGCAATATTCGCGTCGGCGGCGACTACCAGGGGTTGGGTTCGGTTCCCAACGCCTCCGAGACTGTTGTGAGTGCGGATAGCGCGATCGCGGCCGATGCGAGCGATCGCGGCGATGGCGGGCGAGCGATCGTCTGGTCAGACCGAAGGACAACCTTTGCGGGGGAAATTCGCGCGCGCGGCGGGAGCAGTGCGGGAGACGGCGGTTTTGTGGAAGTTTCGGGCAAGGAAACCCTCACCTTCAGCGGTACGGTCGATACCAACGCCCCCAATGGCAGCGTTGGCACCTTACTCCTCGATCCGACCAACATTACCATTCGCAGCGATGTAGGAGACAGCGACGATTCTGACTCCTCTCCCATTTCCCTGTCGGTGAGTAACAATCAAGTCTCGGCCGGCGATGCGGCCCCCACGATTATTTTTGAGTCGGAATTAGCGGCTCTCGCCGCCACCAACGACGTAACCCTAGAAGCCAGCAACAATATTACGATCGAGAAACTCAGCGATGGCTTTCTCGGCGTTAATCCCTTGATTGCTCCCTTAGCCGCCCTCAGAGGCTCTCTCACCTTCACAGCCGGCGGGACATTTTCGATGCATGAAACCGATACAATCGCCACAGTCGGAGCTATCGACATCTCGGCGGCCAATATCAACGCGGGAACGTTAGCCGCTGGGGGTGGCATTACCCTCAACGCGACGGACAGCATTGTCACAGACGATCTGGCCAGTCTCGGCGATATTTCTCTCGCAGCCGCTGGGGGAAGTATTGAAACCAATCGAATTGTTGCGAGCAACTCTCTCAATCGCTTGATTGGGTTGAGCGGAATTCCCATTCCCCCGGCTGGCGGGAATAGTGGTTCCATAACGCTCGCCGCCAACGGCAATATTACAGCCGCAGGCATTCAAACCAGTTCTGAAAACGGGAATGCGGGCGATGTGACCCTCACCAGCCAAACGGGAAACATCAGTATTGTGGCCGCGCAGGAGAGCATTTCAGCCGACATTAACGGCGAGGCGTTGAGTGTTAGCGGTGCGATTTTGTCTGTGGCTGAGGGGTCGGGCGAAGGCGGAGAAATTAGCCTCAACGCGCGGGGGGCAATCTCTTCAGGCCCCATTGTGTCTGCATCTTTGGGCGGGAGTGGCGGATCGATTAACCTGACCGGAGGGTCGATCGCTCTTAACCAAGGCGCGATCGCGTTTCAGGGACAAACGGCAGCGGAGTCAGGAGGATTGGTCTCTGCGTCGGGAGGAACGAGTGCGGGGGGAAATATCTCCGCCAGCAGCGGGGGGAGTCTTGTCACCGGGCCGGTCATTTCCGCTTCGCGATCGGGAAATGGAGGAGCGATCGCGCTATCGAGCAGCAGCGGTGACATCGACACGCTCTCCAGTAACAGCGCCCTCCCCATCTTCAACGCCGTCCTCGCAGCCATCGGCATTGCTCCCACCGACCTTCGACAACCTGCAGGCGATACGATCGGCGGCTTTAATTCCTCCGGGGCCGCATCGGGGGGAGATATTAACTTGCAGGCAAACACCCAAATTTCTACCGGTTTTGCGATCGCGTCGGGGGTTGGCGGGACTGGGGGAACCATTGATATTACTGCCGGTAGTTTTTTCCGCGCGATCGGCAGTTTTCAGGCGTTGAATGGTTTGATTGCCAGCCTTTCCAGTTTGGGAGGAACTCAAAGCGGCAGCATCACCATTCGCCACGGCCGGAATCTGTTCTCTCCCTTCACTGTCGGCGATGCAACAATTAATGGAACGGCGGCCGCGATTACCAGCGGCGACTTTACTATTGCGCCGTCGCGATCGTTCTCCTCAACCTTTACGGAGGGGAATCTTCAAATTATCACTGTGGCGCGATCGCGTTCCCTCGAACCCGCCGATCTGACCGTTGATGAAGCAGTGGAAGCATTACCCCCGAATGCTACCTTCGCCAGTGCCGATAACCTCGCCCTCGATCCCGTTGCGAGCGAGATTGAAGCGGGGTTCGGCAACGACTTCGCCAGCTATCTCGGCCTCAGCAGCGTTTCAGCACCCTCTTTAGCAGAAATGCAAGACCCGTTGCAGGCCATCGATACCGCCATTGGGGTGAAACCAGCCCTAATCTATGCAGCTTTCGTTCCCACCAGCATCTCTCCTTCCCTCACCCTAGAGGAGAAATCGGAGGAAATGAGCCACAATACTCGCCAGCCGCAACGCGAGTTGTTGTGGCAATTTAACGCGCAAGGGTTGAGTTCGAGCGCAGAAGCGCAAATGGCCGGCAATTCCCGCGATCGCGCGAGCGACCAACTGGACTTAGTGCTGGTCACCGCCAGCGGCAAACCCATTCGACGACAGGTGCAAGTGACGCGGGAACAAGTCTTAACCGCGGCCAATCGCTTGCGAGGAGCCGTTACCAATGTTCGCCGTCCCAGCGCCTACCTCCAACCCGCTCAACAGCTATACGAGTGGTTGATTGCTCCCCTAGAAGCCGATTTACAGGCGGCTGACATTAGCAATCTTGTTTTTATCTTGGATGAAGGGTTGCGCTCTCTTCCCCTCGCCGTTCTTCACGATGGCCGCGGATTCGTCATCGAGCGCTATAGCATTGGCTTAATGCCCAGTCTAGCGCTGACCGACACTCGCTATGTAGACCTGAAAAATACAGCCGTTTTGGCTATGGGGGCCGACACATTTGTCGAACAAAGTGCTTTGCCCGGCGTTCCCGTTGAACTGGAAGCGATCGCGGGCCGGTTGTGGCCGGGTCAGTTTTTCCTCAACCAAGACTTTACTCCTGAAAAATTGAGAGAACTGCGAACTCAAAACGCCTACCGCATCGTCCACTTAGCGACCCACGCCGAGTTTAAACCGGGCAACCCGAACAATTCCTACATCCAGTTTTGGGGAGATTATCGCCTGCCGCTTCCGCTTTTGCGCCAGTTAGGATTGAATAATCCACCGGTCGAACTTTTGGTTCTGAGTGCTTGTCGCACGGCGTTAGGCGATCGCGAGGCTGAGTTGGGGTTCGCTGGGTTAGCCGTCCAAGCCGGGGTAAAATCCGCTCTCGGTAGCCTCTGGTATGTTAGCGATGAGGGGACTGTCGCCTTCATGACAACGTTCTACGAACAGTTGCGAACGGCTCCCACGAAAGCTGAAGCGTTGCGTCGAACCCAATTAGCGATGTTGCGAGGAGAAGTCCGATTTGAGGCGGGTCGGTTGATTTCGCCAAACCTGAACTTATCCCTGAGCGATCGCCTCGCAACAGATAGCGACTTCGCGTTTAGCCATCCCTACTATTGGAGTGCATTTACGATGATTGGCAATCCTTGGTAGCCCGCTCCAAAATCCGATTAAACACTTTCGCTCAAATTATCGATACATGGCTACATGGCTACTGTGTTTAGCTAGTAGGTTGGGTTGAATGAAATGAAACCCAACAATCCTACACAACCCGTTGCAGTTGATGAATTCATTTCCTCTGGCAATCTCACTGCCGTTGCGCCGCGAGAGGTGGGAATGCAGTTTCAGTGTCCAGAAAATCGCGGTCATCTAAGCCTCAAAAGCGGTAATTAGCGCTGAAATAAAAACCATTATCCTGAAGGCTATTGCCGCGATCGCTCAAATTCACCAACGGAATCGCCCCATCCACCCGCAGCGACAAATTGGCAATCGGCGACCACAGCACCCCCAATCCCAACCCGGCCAAAAACCGCTGCGACGGTAGCGCATTCGGATTGCCCCCTGAATTCCACACTGCACCCATGTCAAAAAAAGGAGCCAGTTGCAGGACAGACTCTCCTTCTTCATTCCGCATCAGCGTCATCCGATCCTCCACCGAGAAACGAAAGCCATTATCCCCAGACCGTCCGTTCTGCCGAAACCCCCGCACCGACTGCCCCCCACCAATGACAAACTGTTGCGAGGGCAGCAAGCTATCGGGCGTAAGCTGGATATCCGCTTGCACGATTAACAAATTATCCGCACTCAAGCGCTGCACTCGCTGCACCTGTCCCGTCCAACTGAAAAAGTGACTGTCTGGGATGGGAGATGCATTCGTCGTTGCCCCCAAAATCCCAAGCCCGAAGTTAAATTGAGAACGCAAGGCCCAAGCACCGGAGAGATCTCGCCGCGTATAGTCCTGGCCGAAGCGCAACACGCTCGTGGTCGTCGTCCCATCGGCTTCCGCACCAATGCCAAAGGGGGTGGGTTGGTCGAAGACAAAGGTTTGACCGTCCTTGTAGCTAAACCCGGCCGAGAGGGCAAATTCTTCTCTGGGCGTGCGAATGAGCGGTTGTCGGAAACTGACCTCATACAGTCCCGAACTGCCATCGATATTGAACTCGTCAAAGGGAGATTGGGTAATCTCATTGCGGTCGATAACCGCTCGCAACTGCAATGTTCCTTCCATGGGGTTGAGGGGCATGCGGAAGCCAAAATCGCCAATCCTAGAGCCGCCCGTGGTGGAACGGTGGAAGGTCGCCGACCAGGTTTCTCCCCGTCCGGTGAGGTTGCGCGCGAAGACGCTGGCACTGGTGCGGAAGGAACCGATACTGGGAGGGGAGTAGTTATTCACTTGCAGTTCGCCGCCAAAGCGTTTGGCTTCGGCTACCTCGACGATCAGGCGGGTTTCACCAACGTTTTCTCCCGGTCGCAGATAGGCATTTACGTCATCGAAGAGGGGGTCGGTTCGCAGCAATCGCAGTTGGTCTTCGAGGGGGGCGCTTTGCAGGGGTTCGCTTGCGCCCAAACCGAGGCGCGATCGCACGTATTCCGGATTGAGATGTTGGGTTCCTTCAATGTCAATCTCGCTCAGCGTTCCTTCGATGATTTGGATTTGTAGGATGCCGTCGCTCAGGGGTTGGTTGGGAAGCAGGGCGGTGGAGTTGAGGTAGCCGGCGTTGAGATAGAGTTGGTTGATGGCGGCGACGGCTTGTTGGAGCTGGCCGAGGGTAATTTCCCGTCCTTCTAAGGGTTCGAGGATGGGGGCGAAGTCCGCCTCGTTAAAAACGGTGCTGCCAACCACCTCAATTTGACTGGGAGGAAGGACGGTTGAATCGTCAGTGTTGGGTATGGGAGAGGTTTCGGGCGTGGGGAGAATGGGGTCGGGATTGAGGGGTTCGGGGAAAGGTTGTTCGGGCGGTTGGATGAGGCGATCGCGGTTCGGATCGGGATCGGATTGTTGGGCAACAACTGGATTGAATTCAAAGCACAGCAATGCCCAAACGGCCGATCCAAAAACCCAGCTCAATCTCTTCATTATTTCTCCTTGATTTGCTATTTTTACCGTTCTTATTCCCGTAGGTTGGGTTTCATTTTTCAACCCAACAATGTTTTTAATTGGGTATTGTTGGGTTGCGCTAGCGCTTAACCCAACCTACAGCTTATTACTCTTGTCCAATACTGGGAGCGAATTTTATTTCCTGATTTGAACCCCAGTCTAGATCGTAAATTCCCTTCCGGACGTAACGATCAAAACTCGAATATTGCCAATCTTTTGGAGATTGTACCAACCTATGTTTGACAGGATTGTAATGGATGTAGTTTGCATGGTTAATAAAGTCTTGTTCGTCTCGAATTTCATGCTCCCAAAAACGACGCTGCCAAACCGTTTTCTCTTGCTTCTTTCTCCGAGATTCTGGGAGAGTCGCACAAGGTTTCTTCTCCACATGACGGCTAAAATAACTCTTCAGCAAGCGCAAGCGAGTTGAAAAGTTGCTATCGCCGACAGGCAAGGTCAGAATGCAGTGAAAATGGTCGGGTAGAACAACGCAAGCCTCACATAGCGGAAAGCAGATCGCAACAAATCAACATTTTGGGGTTTGCACAAAAACCGTTTTCTGTTGTAAGTCACCACCGTCAAAAAATAAGTTCCGCCTTCCGTTTTCGACCGCCGATATTCCATAATCCTTAGGTTGTACTGTCGCTTAACACCAACCTACGGAGCGACTCGTAGGTTGGGTTGAAGAATGAAACCCAACAATTATTTTAATTAAACTTTGTTGGGTTGCGCTGACGCTTAACACCAACCTACGGGGAGACTGAGATAACGGCTGTTAACCCCTCCGAGGTGGGGACGAAACCCACCGCAACCCGGGCTAACACTTCGGCCCCCAACTGTTCTTTCACCTCTCTCAAAAGATGCTGGCGAATCAAGCGTTGATTGCCCAGCAAACCGCTCAAATTCTCGCCGCAATCTTGTAAGAAATCGCGAAGATTGATTGACAAATTGCCCCCGCCACTCTCCAATAACTGGGAAATTTCCGGTAATGCCTCATCGAGGGAGGACAGAACGGGGTCGTTAGGGGAAAGACAGGCCAGGGCAACTTCTGGGATCTCCTGGGGGGAAGATTGAGGTTGGGGAATGGTATTGGACTCTGGCGGTTCGGTGAGGGTTGGTGTAACTGTTGGGGTTATCGTTGGGGTCGTCAGGGTTACCGTTGGCGTTACTGTGGGTGTAACTGTGGGTGTCACATTGGTGAGGTCAAAACTCCCTTCTGTAATGTCCGTAATGTTTGTTGCCGTTACCGTGACTTGATAGGTGCCGCCGATATCATTGGCCGTAAAGGGATTGACGACCATTCCATTCGCATCCGTGGTCAATGTCGTGCTACTGCCAAAACTCCCGGACGCGCCGCTGCTGGGGGCAGCAAAGGTCACATCGACCCCAGCGACGGGAATGGCACTGTTGGCAAAGTTCTCTGTCAGTTGCACCGCTAAATCCATCCCAAATGCCGTACTGACATCCGTACTTTGAGGCGTTGTCTCGGCGACGGGAGTTAGAGAGTATCCTTGAGACTCAAACGCCCCGATATCCACCGTACCGTTGAAGCGGTTGGCTCCCCGTTGGTCTGTGGTGAGAGCTGCTGCCGTAGCTAGGGCATCACTGCCCGCATCGATAACAGGGCTACCGAGGAAAAAAGCATGGGTTTGGGTCGGGCCGCCATAGTCACCGAGGGGGAGAAGTTCGGGATCGAGGGGAGTGGCTACACTGCCAACCAGGGTACTGGTGGTGAATAGCCCCTGGGAATCGGCGCCAATCAGGTTATTGCCCTCGTCGACAATCGGGGACCTGGTTGCACTCGTTCGTCTCACATCCGGATGTATCGTAGCTGTATTCTGGGCGATGATACTGTTAGCCACGGTTACCCGCGCTGTATTGGCCCCTCCACCCACGTTAAGATTCAGAATTCCGCCCGCCGAGCTACCTGGATTGGTCACTGCGTTCTGGACAATGGTGCTATTGGTGATAGTGATGATGCTGCCCAAGAGGGACGTTTGGCCACGGTTATAGATAGCACCGCCACCGAAGACCACTGTATTCCCAGAAATAGTGCTGTTGTTGATGGTCATCACCGAACCATTGGGGGTGGAACTGGTGAAGGTGGTGTTAGAGAGGCCACCGCCATTGCCCATCGCCGTATTGCCGGAAATGGTGCTGTTGTTGAGGGTCACCGCTGCGGCGGTAGCGTTATTGTTAAAGCTGGCAATCCCGCCCCCATCATCCGCAGCCCGATTGCCAGAAATGGTGCTGTTGTTGACCGTTAGGGTGCCAAGATTCAAGATCGCCCCCCCATCTTGTCCCAAACCACCACCATCGGCCACCCCACCGGAAAGGGTGGTCTCGTTTATCTCTAACTCGGCCCCCAGGGCAACATGCAGCAACCGGAAGTCAGGCGCAGCCGCATCCCGCTCGATCGTTGCCCCAAACCCCTCAATCGTCAGGCGATTCCCTCCATCCGCCAGAATCGATGGCAATCCATTGTCTCCATCGGTCGTATTATCAATCGCAGTCAGGGTATAGGTTCCATTCGGGGTCAAGCGAATCGTATCCGCCTCTCCGTTGGTATTCGCCGTCGTGATGTCGGCAATTAACTCTGCCACAGTCGTCGAGGTGAAGATTTGCAGCGTCTCGTTGTAGCTGTCGAGAACGCTTTGCTCAAACGGGTTGCTTGCTTCAATTTCTCCCGTTGCCCTTTCTAAGACCCAATCGCCTCCCAAGGATGTACTCCCCGTCAGGGTCGTACTCCCGGCTACATCCGCACCGGTCGCATCGGCAATGCTGTCAAGCAAGGCACTTCCCCCTTCTCCGAGGGCCGTCAAGCAGGCATAAATCAGAATATCCGCCCCCACTGTGAGATTGCTTCCCCAGGACTGCATCTGCGTCCGATACTGCCCCACATTCTCGCTATTGACAAAGGCATTCCCCAACCAAAATTCTCCAGCATCTCCCTCGGAGAGGATATGCAGTTCATCGGCGGGATTCAGTCCTTCGGTGGCTAAAGTTGTGGTTATCTTCTCAATCCCATTCTCTGCTGGGGTCACGACTACCGTTGTCGTTCCCGCTTTCCCCCCATACAGAAACTGACTGTAATCGGGAACGGTCGTGTCGAGGAAAATATAGGCGTTCGGTTCGCTTCCCGTTTGGGGGAATAAGGTCACTGTTGGCGCGCTGTAGGTTCCATCTCCCGTCCGCACCAAACTTAGGGGATCTCCAATCGGAACCACACGGTTGGCCGCGGCGAGGTTAACTTAGATCTTGCAGCAATCTCGATAAGCCAAGTCGGGCAAAGGTTTGAGAACAATCTGAAAGCCAAATTGGGCAGCAATATCAGTACGGCTACGAGTATGTCTAAGTAGCTCAAGCCAGAGAACAGAAGGTAATAATCTCTCTAGTGCTAAACGACAGGTAGCCTTC
>Ga0207422_1003126_pt1 | contig 17854 bp, 18 predicted proteins | sample MarCyaLeptolynsp_FD_187757 | JGI IMG/M metagenome (GOLD analysis project Ga0207422, IMG submission 187757) | Marine cyanobacterial communities from Panama - species 1 Leptolyngbya sp. (SPAdes) | ecosystem: Environmental > Aquatic > Marine > Unclassified | place: Panama: Panama City | collected...
TGAAGATCGAGAAGGTGAATAGCACAATTTCTGATGATGTTAGAAAGGATAATCCCAATATAAATGCGAAATGCACCGCGACCCACTGCCACGCAGATCGCAGCACGTTTTGTAGCATCCACCATTGCGCCAGAACCGTCGAAATCACGATGAACAAGACCAAACGTAGCTGTTGCGCCTCTTCGTTAGGTGGGGCGATGTCTAGCTGGACTTCAACGATGTAGATGGCGGTCAAGCCCAATGCCCATCCCGCGAGGCTGCCCCGAATCCAGTGTTGCAACGACGCACCGAGAAAACGTCTGAGGAGTTGGCGTTGCATGTTGTAAAACACCGCTAAAATCATCCCGAAGACGAATAGAAACCCTAGCAACGACGAAAAATCGCTGTCTATATTCCATACATCGGGTATGATGCCTTGCAACACAAAATCTGCGAAGAGACTCGCACCAAGATAAGCCGCCACCCACAACCCAAAAAATCGAGGTGTGGATAATGTAGCGTGTTTTGCTTTTTTGGCTTTCGCTTCCATCATGTGATCAGGACTTTCGCTTTGGATTTTCGTAGTTCGCCGCGCCGCAACAAGAGCAAGGTTAATCCTGTGATGATGCCATAGCTGACGACCAATAACTTCATTGTCATGAAGTCATCGTTGAATGCGTAGTCTGGTGAACTATACAGCAGCACCACATAGACGAACTGTTCTTCTGCCATAAATGCACTGAACGCTAGAAATGCTAGATGTGCAGCCACCCAAACCCACGCTTTCTGGATCATGGGGCGCAGTAGCCACCATTGTAGCATCACCGTCGAAAAAACAATCACTGCTACCAGCCGTAGGTTTTCGTCGCTACTGTCGGATGCTGCCACATCGAACCATTCGATCAGCGCGTACATCCCCAAAAATCCCAAGAACCAACCACCCAAACTCGCTTTGATCCAGTGGCGCAAATCAATATGAAATAAGCGTTGAATCCAGTGTTTTTGCATCCAATAAAAGGTGAAAAAGAAGGTACTGCCAATCGTCAGGATCAACACCATGCCAAAAAAGCCATCGCTATCTACGATGTCATCAATCACATCAATGGAGATGTGCCATATCCAATCTCCCAGCAAGCTCGCACCAAAATATCCCGCAACCCAAAACAGGATAAATTGTAGTGGGTGGATGCCGCCTTTTTTCTCTTTCATGAACATCATGTGCTCCCTGTTGTCTCCGTATATGAATTAGACGGAGCAATCGTCGCATTGGTTCCGATGGATTTTGTTTTGGCTTGTGCTTGACGTATCCAGAGCAATGCGCCGCCTGTGATGATTCCTAAGAGGAGTGCCATGAATTTGAGCGTTAGGTATTCATTTAGTGGCTGGAAGATCGCTGTGCTGAATAGCTGAATCGCGGAGTAAGCGAACCTGTCAATTAACAGTGTTGTCCCCAACAAGAAAGCGAGATGGGCTGCGACCCATGCCCATGCAGCGCGAAGCTCTTGTCGCAGCAGCCACCATTGAGTCAGCACAGTGACGAGTACCAACACAACACCAAATCGGATGTTAAATGATATGATGTCCTCGGCTTGGAAACCTGTCATTGAGATGCGAATACTATCTAATACGATGTACGCTACCACCCAGCCAAGCCAAGTGAGGAGTATCCAGCGTTTTATTTTGACGTGGAATAATTGGGACAGCAGGCGTTTTTGCAGCCAATAGAAAGGGATAAGATAAATGCTGGTAATTGCTACCACAATTAGGGGTCGCCACAAATAACCACCGGTGTCAATGACGGTGCGTAAGCGAATCACTAGCTCTATTAGAAATTGGAATAATACTTGCCTGCCCCACACAATATCACCGAGTAAACTTATCCCTAGATGCAGTAGTACCCAGTAGATAAAGAATCGAGTGGGTGACAGAGGTTGTTTTTTACGTGGGGTATTGAATGTTTCACTCATTGCTTGCCCTTTCCGCGCTGTTTCACTACTCAACAAGACGAATAAATCACCTATTGAGTTCCCGCTACAACTCTATCCTACAGCAGAAAGGCCAAGCTGAATCCCACGTTTAACATACGGATTGAATACGCTTGATGTGAAAAGTGAACGGTTCATCGAACCGCCCACATAAGATGAACTGTTAACTATGCCCCAGAATTGGGCGTGGTTGATACAATCCTTCGAGGTAGGTCATATCCTCATCAGTCAATTCAATGTCTACTGCTTCTATAGCTTGTTCAAGGTGGTGCATTTTGGTCGCACCGATGATCGGGCTGCTGATGCCGCGCTTGTGCAGCATCCATGCTAAGGCGATTTGCGCGGTTTTTTTGCCCAAGCGTTCCCCGATTCCTTTGGCACGATCCACCGTCTCGAAATCCACATCGGTGTAATAAAACTTTGGCGCGAGATGATCGCTTTTTGAACGGGTGGTTTCGCCGCCGCCTTCACGGGTACGATTGCCTGCTAAAAATCCACGTGCTAACGGACTCCATGGGATGCAACCTACACCCAAATCGAGGCATAAAGGTATCATCTCACGCTCTTCCTCGCGGTAAACGAGATTATAATGATTCTGCATCGAGACAAAAGGTGTCCAGTTATTTTCTCTGGCAATGGTTTGCGCTTTGGCGAATTGCCACGCCCACATACTCGAAGCCCCGATGTAACGTGCTTTCCCTGCTTTGACGACATCATGCAGAGCTTCCATCGTTTCTTCGATGGGGGTGTGATAATCCCAGCGATGAATTTGATAGAGGTCAATATAATCCAAATCCAGCCGTTTGAGTGACGCATCAATATTCGCCATGATATGCTTGCGCGAGAGTCCGCCCATGTTGGGTTTATCATTCCAAGGGAAAAAGACTTTGGTCGCTACCACGTATTCTTCACGTTGAGGAAAGACCTCTTTCAGCAATCGCCCGGTGACTTCCTCACTCATACCATTGGAATACATATTCGCCGTATCGAAAAAATTGATGCCCGATTCAGCCGCTTTCTGGATGAAGGGACGCGAATCATCTTCGGGCAGTACCCAATCGCGCCAATCAGGTGTGCCATAGCTCATCATGCCCAAACAAATCCGCGAAACCTGTAAGCCTGTTCTGCCTAATGTCGTGTATTGCATGTCTTGACTCCCTCTCTATCCTGTTGTTTTTGTTCCGAAGAAACAATTCGATTTCTAACAGTGTATGGTGATCTCATTGAGACAAAGTGGAGTATAACGCTTTTTATCGTCGATCTGGTTGACTATTGATCTTGGGAGTGGGGATTAGCAAGGTTATATATTTATCGCGGACGTGCCGTTGCACATCCCTACATTTTAAATCGCGTGGGGTTTGTAGGGACATCTAACAGCACGGCACCTTAGCGATTGAAAATGATCCTGTAAAATCTCGCCTACCAATGAGTTGACAACAAACAAAAAATTGGATAAATTTACCTGCATACAAGTTGTATACAGTGATGTCTCATCATTCCCACATTGCACTTCACAAAAATAAAGTAAGTTTTCTCAAATAATTTATTTTGATAAACAATTATTGTGATGACTTCTCTGAGTAAAATTGAATTTTTTATCCATGAAAATATTACTAAGTATCGCAACAACTCCCAACTGTTGCGTGATGTTGCTTATTTTTGCCTAAGAGATGCGATCCTCAGCCTTGATGTAACATCCGGCGATGTACTTTCCGAAGTTAAATTGTCTGATGCTCTTGGCATAAGCCGTACACCAACTCGCGCTGCAATTCAACAGCTTGTTCATGAAGGTTTACTGGATTCTATCCCCGGTAGGGCAATTGTCATTGCATCTCGCTCTATCGAACAAGCATTGGAAGCACTGCATGTCCGGGAATTACTCGAACCCGATGTTTGTCGACTAGCGGCACTCCATATGTCAAACGAACAAAATGCTGCGCTTGAATCTTTTATGCAGCAATTGGAAGCAGCAGCCTCATCTGGCAATAGAGCCGTATGGACGTTAGTTGATGTCGAATGGCATGAAGCTATCAGTGCAGCATGCCCTAATCGACTTCTGGCACAAATGACATTACAAGCAAAGGTCTATATGCATAAACAAGGTGTTAGCTCCAAAATCAGCGATGAATACCTGAAAAGAGGAACACGCGAACACCGAGAAGTTGTGGATGCAATTATAGAACACGATGGCGAAAGAGCCGCCGAGCGGATGTTTGAGCACTTGCGCTCGGCAAAACAGCATCTTTTGCAATCCCATCATATGTAAGTTCACCAGAGTGTGAGATTAACTGTCAAATGCTCTGGTTTGAAACTTTTAAGGAAACGTAGTGAATGACGAGGAGGAAGATCAAAATAGGCGAAATAGTAAACGTATTGATACCACTATTGAAAATTTTTAGTTGAGGAGACATATAATGCGTAAAAGAAATCTGTTAATTTTTGCAATCGCACTCTTGCTGCTCCCGATGGTCTTGGGTATTGCAGCAGCACAAGATGAAGTTACCGAACTCACAATCTGGTGGGCAGAATGGGACCCCGCAAACTTCTTGCAACAAGTTGGTAATGAATATGAAGAAGCAACGGGTATTGCTGTAAATATTGTTCAGGAACCTTGGGGCAGCTTCTATGACCGTGTTCTGGCTGAATGGTCAGCGCAGGGTGATTCCTACGACATGGTTGTTGGTGATAGCCAGTGGATTGGTCAAGCTGTGACAGAAGGTCACTATATTGATATGACCGAATTCCTCGTTGGTGAAAATATTGCTGAAACCGTGACACCCGCGACCCTGACTTACTACGGGGAATATCCTGTAGGCAGTGGAACCTATTACTCCTACCCAACAGAAGGTGATGCAAACGGCTTCGCTTATCGTCGTGATTTGTTTGAAGACCCCGATGAAATGGCAGCCTTCGAAGCTGAATATGGCTATCCATTGGCTGTTCCAGAAACATGGGCGCAACTACGTGATATCGCTGAATTCTTCCATCGTCCAGATGAGAACTTCTATGGTATTGGCGTTTACACCCAAATCGACTACGATGCGATTACCATGGGCTTTGAGAATATCCTCTTCAGCTATGGTGCTGACTGGAGTGACGGTAACTTCAATGTTTTGGGTGTCGTCAATTCACCAGAAGCTGTAGCAGCACTTGAACTCTACAAAGAACTCTATGGATTCGCTCCTCCTGGAACCAACAATGCGTTCTTTGCTGAGATGAACGACATCTTTATCACGGGTCAAGCTGCGATGATTATGAACTACTTCGCATTCTTCCCAGCACTCGACAATTCAGAAATTAACCCATACCGCGATGTAACCGGTTACTTCGCTATGCCTGCTGGTCCTGATGGCGACCGTTTCGCTGCATTGGGTGGTCAGGGCATCAGCATCAACTCCTACATCAGCGATGCACGTAAAGAAGCATCCTATGACTTCATTCGTTGGTTCGCAACAACAGAAGTTCAGGCACGCTGGGCTGAATTGGGTGGTTATACCTCCAATATCGAAGTTCTGGAATCCGAAGCATTCTTGACCCAAACGCCTTATAATGCTGCATTTGCAGAAACAATGACCTTTGTAAAAGACTTCTGGAACATTCCAGAATTTGGTCCATTGTTGGAAGCAACTCAACGTGCGCTCCACAGTTACATCGTGGGTGACGAAGGAACAGCACAAGAAGCGTTGGATACCCTCGCATTTGAAAAAGATGAAGTTCTAGCAGAAGCAGGCTATCTCGACGAGTAAGGTATTTCTTCAATATTAGAGGGTGTGGTGAGTACGCCTCACCCTCTATACAAATTAAGGACGCACAAGTTTATGGTCGCAACACCAAAACAAGACAACATGCCCAGCATGAGCCAACCAAATTCACAACAACAACAGATGAGTAATCGCCGCATCATCCAATGGTTTATTGGTCCGACGATGATTATTCTCATTTTGATGAATATATTTCCACTTATTTACAGCCTCTATTTAAGTTTTACAGATTATTCGGTCATTTCCGCACAAGCACCGCAATGGGTTGGGGTGAGCAATTACGTCAACATTTTGGCGGATGAACGCTTCTGGCATAACTTCGCGGTTACGGGACAATACGCTTTATTATCAGTCGGTTTGCAAATGCTTGTTGGTTTTGCATTTGCCTTGCTGCTGAAAGATAAATTCAAAGGAAGCGGTATCCTGACCACACTCATCCTGATTCCGATGATGGTTTCTCCTGTGGTTGTCGGCGTTTTTTGGCGCAATATTTTTAACCCGTCTAGCGGTATTTTGAACTATTTGCTGCTTTATACTGACCCGAATACATCGCCAGCATGGTTAGCGGAACCCGGGCTAGCACTCTGGTCAATTGTGATTGTTGATGTCTGGATGTGGAGTCCATTTGTCATGCTGCTGGCATTGGCTGGTTTGAGCGCGATCCCAGATTATTTATACGAAGCTGCCGCGATTGACCGTGCAGGCTGGTGGTTCCAATTCCGTAGAATTACGCTCCCACAGGTGATGCCTCTGCTGCTGATTGCGCTATTGTTCCGCACAATTGAAGCATTTAAGCAATTTGACCTTGTTATGGGGTTAACAGGCGGTGGACCCGGTGATGCCACAGAAACAATTGCTGTGCGCCTCTATCGTGAAGCAATTTTGCAAAGTGAAACAGGACCCTCTAGCGCACTCGCGTATATTGTATTGGTGATCGTCATCGCAGTTAGCAACTTGTATATTCGCGCACTCAATCGTGTACGGGAAGGATAAATCACATGGCTCAACAACCCTCGGCACCGCGCACACCCGTCATTCATTCAACACGGGTTGATAAGGTCGGCTTGCGACCACAAATATATCAAGCCATTCGTGTTGTGGTCATCTTAATTTGTGTTGTCCTCATGCTAATTCCGGTTGTCTGGATGGGCATGACTGCATTCAAATCACGCCCGGACGCTGTTTCAGTGCCTCCAAAAGTATTTTTCACACCAACATTAGAAGGTTTTGTCAGTTTGCTGACAGACCGACGACAACTCACCAACGCTGAAATCGAAGAGTTTAGCGAACGGGATGATCTGGCATGGTATGAGGAAGTTGCATTACTTCGGGGTCAAGCGATTACAGGTGTCAGCCGCTTTCCTGATCAGTTGAAGAATTCCCTGATTATTGCAGGAACATCAACCATATTGTCCGTTGGTCTGGGTGTTTTATCAGCCTATGCCTTCAGCCGATTTGATATTCCCGGCAAAGATGATATGTTGTTCTTCATCCTCAGTACGCGCATGTTACCGCCAGTTGTGGTAACGATTCCTATTTTCTTGATGTACCGTGAGCTTGAACTCTACGACACCTATCCGGGTATTATTCTGCTGTATACAGCCTTCAACCTGTCTTTTTCAGTGTGGTTGCTCAAGGGATTCATTGATGAAATCCCCCGCGAATATGAGGAAGCAGCACTTGTTGATGGCTACACACGGTTACAGGCATTCCGCAAAGTGGTTTTGCCACAGGCTGTCACAGGGATTGCTGCCACCACTGTCTTCAGCTTTATTTTTGCGTGGAACGAGTACGCTTTTGCGCTCATGCTGACAGCAGATACAACTCGAACCGCGCCACCCAGCATCCCATCCCGCATTGGTACTGGTGGTGTTGAATGGGCGGCAATCGCGGCAGGGTCTCTAGCATTTCTCATTCCAGTGATTATCGTAACGTTTGCCCTACGTCAACATCTGCTACGTGGTGTGACTTTTGGTGCAATCCGTAAAGGTTAAACAAATCTATGGCAACAATCGAACTTGTTAATGTAGAGAAACAATTTGGCAGTTTTCAAGCTGTCAAACCCATGAATTTAACGATTGAGCATGGTGAGTTTGTGGTGCTGCTGGGACCTTCTGGGTGTGGTAAAACGACAACACTGCGTATGATTTCTGGCTTAGAAGCCGTATCAAGTGGTGACATCATGTTCGACAAAAATAATGTAACATGGTTATCGCCCAGCGACCGCAACATCGCTTTTGTGTTCCAGTTTTTCGCACTCTATTCTCATATGACCGCACGCGATAACATCGCCTTCCCACTTCAAGCAGAAGGGATGCCAAGAGCACAGATTGAACAGCATGTACAAGAAGTCGCCGAATTATTGCGGATTACACATATGCTGGATTCGCGCCCCGGTAGTTTGAGTGGTGGTGACCAGCAGCGTATCGCATTAGGTCGTGCATTGGTGAGACAACCTGCCGCCTTTTTGATGGACGAACCCCTTGGCGCGTTGGATGCCGAATTCCGTGAATCCATGCGTGCAGAAATCAAACGCCTCCACATCCGCCAAGAAGCAACAACGGTTTATGTCACGCATGACCAAGTGGAAGCGATGGCGATGAGTGACCGCATTGTGGTCATGTCCGCCGCAGAGATTCAGCAAGTGGGCACCCCCGCAGAAGTCTATCATGATCCATCGAATTTATTTGTAGCTAAATTCATTGGTAGCCCCGGCATGAATTTGGTGAAAGGCAAATACAGCGATGGTATTCTTCATCTTCCTAACGGGAACCAATTATCTGTTCCCCAAGATTGGAAAGGTGTGCTTTCCAAAGAGTTACCAAGCTCCGATGAAGTGATTTTGGGCTTCCGACCAGAAGCAGTCGCAGTGTCAGAATCGGGATCGCTCAAATCGAGTGTTTATGCTGATAGTTTGCATGGTGGATATACCATGCTGCATCTTGAAATAGATACAGGCGAAATTATTCATGCCCGCTCCGAACGTACTGACAATTATCCAATTGGTACGCCGATTAATTTCGATCTCGATCCAAACATGATCCGTTTCTTCCATCCAGATACAGAAATGGCATTACACAAAGGAAATGGCGCATGAGTACAGTTGAACTTCGATCAATTACCAAAAAATTTGGGGATACCGTTGCGCTGAATAATGTCAGTTTTACGGTAAACGATGGTGAATTCTTCGTACTACTGGGACCCACAGGTGCCGGTAAAACCACGACATTGCGCGTTATTGCCGGGCTGGAAAAACAAGAAGAAGGGTCTATCATCTTTGATGGGCAAACGCTGAATAATACCGCACCCGCCGACCGCGATGTGGCATTTGTCTTCCAACAATATTCCCTTTACCCGAATATGACCGTTTTCGACAATCTAGCCTTCCCGTTGCGCTCACCCATGCGCCGCACACCAGAAAACACAATCAAAGAGCGCGTAGAGTCTGTTGCGGAAAAGCTGCATATCACCAAGTTGCTACAACGCAAAACAGCAAAGCTCTCCGGTGGTGAGATGCAGCGCGTATCAATCGGTCGGGCGATTGTGCGTGAACCACGCATTTACCTGATGGATGAACCCCTCTCTAATCTTGATGCTAAATTACGTGAAGCTCTCCGCGTTGAATTGGAACATATCCAAAAGACACAGGGCAGCACAACGCTCTTCGTGACACACGACCAGATCGAAGCCCTGACCATGGCAGACCGTATTGCTGTATTGGATGAAGGCAATATTCTTCAAATTGGTTCACCACATGATATTTACGACCGCCCGGCAACCACCTTTGTTTCTACATTGGTTGGTTCACCTCAAATTAATCTGCTGGAATCCGAGCGTGTGAATGGTCAAATTCAGGTTTTAAACAGCACGATCAAAGTTGATGTACCAGCCAATTTGCCTGTACCTGCACAAGAGGCTTTGGTCTTAGGCATCCGTCCAGAAGATATACGGCTCAATCCGACAGGGGCGTTCAAAGGCGAAGTTGCGCTGATAGAACCACTGGGTGTGGAGACCATCATCCATATTCGCTCTGAACAACAAACGCTTTTGAGTGTTGTTCCCGGTGTATCAACATACAAGCTCGATGATACCGTCACTTTTGATGTTGTCCGTGATCGCTTGCACTTATTCAACACAGACGGTCAGCGCATTGTCGCCAAGACATAGTCGCTGGCATAGCGAAAAGGAAGTTTGAATGATACCTGAAAAATATATGCCCCCAATCAAATATCTTGGCGGCGCAATCGTTACTCTACTGCTGCTTGGATTGGTCATCTTCCCAATCATTGATCGGGCATTCTTCACTGAAGAACTTCGCAGTGAAGTGCTGATTAGCTCGATCCCGTTTGTTGCGATTTTCGTCAGTATTATCTTGGCATATGTGCTGTTCATGTTCATATTTGCCTATCGTTTCAATCGTAAAATCCCTTATCGTACCTTTCGTGCAATCGAATTGACGATCATTGCAGGGATCATCATCGGTGTAATCGTGATGTTCCAACCAATTCAACTCGTGGGCTATCAATATGGCTTCATCTGGCTGTTGGGTGCAACGCTGATTTTCATCTTATGGAGTCATGTCATTCCACAAAAACTATCAGAGGCACCGCCGCCCTTCACGCAACGCGACCAGATGGGCGGCGCGATTGTTGCTGCTGTTGTCATGGTATTTATCGTGATGATGTTTATCTCCTCTGCACGCCCGGTTGAACCTTATGGATATACACAGCGTCAATGGGATCGTGGTTTGAACGAAGAGCAGCAACAAGAAATTATTGTTCAGGCAGAAGCAACCTATAGAACATTTACCATTCCTTACTTTGTGGTGATGGGGTTGCTGCCATCAGCACTGGTTTTCTTCGCAGCAAGGGAGGTAATCGCTTCCGGCAATAACAACAAGAAAAGAACTGAAGAATCTGTCCCAGTCGCAACAACTTAATCAAGGGTGGATACGCAACGGCGTGTCCATCAAACTATTTTTTTGAACTAATATTTATTGACAAAAAGGACTTCTGATGAGTAAAACCATCTGTGTGATTGGTGCGCTTGATTCCAAGGGTGAGGAATACGCCTTCCTCAAAGCGGAAATCCACAAACAAGGCTGTGACACACTCGTTGTCAACACAGGTGTATTCGACCCCGCATTTGAACCCGATGTGAGTAATCAGGCTGTCGCTGAAGCCGGTGGCACTCCTCTCGCTAAACTCGTCGCGGATCGTGATCGGGGTGCAGCGATGGCGGTCATGGCAGCAGGCGCAGAACAAATCGTCAAGAATTTACATGAACAGGGCAAAATTGATGCTGTTGTAGCGATGGGTGGCGGGGGTGGCACATCTGTTGCAACCCGTGCTATGCGCGCATTGCCTGTTGGCTTCCCTAAACTAATGGTTTCGACAGTTGCCGCAGGTGATGTCAGCCAATATGTCGGTACTTCGGATATTACCATGATGCCTTCTGTGGTGGATGTTGCCGGAATCAACCGCATTAGCCGCAAAATCTATGCAAATGCTGCGGGTGCCATTTGTGGCATGGCAGGTGTTGAAGCCGAGGAAGTTGATGATAAACCACTGATAGCAGCCACCATGTTTGGCAATACCACTACCGCGATAAATGACGCAAAAGCTGTACTCGAAACTATCGGATATGAAGTGCTGGTTTTCCATGCGACAGGTGCAGGCGGAAGAACGATGGAATCGCTGGTTGAAGATGGTTACATCACAGGCGTTCTCGATATGACGACGACGGAATGGGCAGATGAATTATGCGGTGGCGTGTTGACGGCTGGTGAGCATCGGCTGGAAGCGGCTGCAAAAAATGGTATTCCACAGGTCGTTGTGCCGGGCTGCATCGATATGTGTAACTTCTGGGCGCGTGAAACTGTCCCCGAAAAATACCAGAATCGCCTGTTATATGAGTGGAACCCTGACATCACCCTCATGCGGACAACCCCAGAAGAAACCGCGCAGCTCGGTAAAATTTTTGCAGAAAAACTCAATCAAGCAACAGGGTCTGTCATCGTCTATATCCCGACTGAAGGAGTCTCCGAAATTGATGTGGAGGGACAACCCTTCCATTCACCAGAGGCGATGGAAGCATTCATCGACGCTCTGAAAGCTGATTTAAGAGATGATATCGAGGTCGTTGAGGTAAAGACGCATATCAATGACCCTGAATTCTCCGAGAAAACAGCGCATGTTTTATTGGATTTACTGAAAGGATAGAGGTGTTCGATGGCAATACCAAGAGAAGAAATTTTATCTCGTTTACGCGCACAGATTGCATCAGGAAAGCCCATTGTCGGCACCGGTGCAGGAACGGGTATTTCCGCTAAATTTGAAGAAGCAGGTGGTTCCGACCTGATCATTATCTATAACTCAGGACGTTATCGCATGGCAGGGCGCGGTTCGCTGGCTGGCTTGATGGCATATGGAGATGCTAATGCTATCGTCGTAGAGATGGGTAGCGAAGTTTTAACTGTGGTGAAAGATACACCTGTCCTCGCTGGGGTGAATGGTACTGATCCGTTTCGCATTATGTCGGTGTTCATCAAGCAACTAAAAGAGATGGGGTTTTCCGGTGTGCAGAACTTCCCGACTGTTGGCTTGTTCGATGGCAAAATGCGCGTCAACCTAGAAGCAACGGGTATGGGTTATGACAAAGAAGTTGAGATGATCGCGACAGCGAATCAACTGGATATGTTCACCTCTCCCTATGTCTTCACTGTGGATGAAGCAAAAGCCATGACTCAAGCAGGTGGTGATTTAATTGTCGCGCATGTCGGTTTGACGACTGCGGGCAGTATCGGTGCGGGGGATGCCATGACACTTGATGAAGCTGTTGATACAGTCAATGCAATTGCAGAGGCTGTCTGGTCAATTGATAAAGACCGCCTTGTGATTTGTCATGGTGGACCTTTCGATGAACCAGAAAATGTTGGGAAAGCACTGAAGAAAATGCCGGGTATCGCAGGGTTCTACGGCGCATCCAGCGCAGAACGTCTCCCAACTGAACGCGCTATTCGTGGGCAAGTTGAAGCATTCAAAGCTCTATCGCTCGCAAATTAAGTGATCAGTCGTAAAAAATTCAAATGATTTGTCACCTTTTTGCAAAAAGGGTGACACTTTTCTACAGAAAAAGAACCAGAGGTTTTTTAACTTTCATTTGACCAGTTACTTAAACTATTGAGGAGCATAAAATGCAGGAAATAGGGAGTTGTTTCATCACAACAACAGATGATGTGGAAAAACTCGAATTTGATTGGGGCATCATCCACATGCTGGCACAGGAGAAAGTGACAGGGGGCAAAACCTTCAGCTTTGGGCATGTTGTTTTACAACCGGGCAAGGGGCATATCCGCCACAATCATCCCACAGCCGATGAAGTCATTTACGTTGTATCAGGCGAAGCAGAGCAAATGCTGGATGATGAAGAACCCGTAATGATTAAATCAGGCGATTGCATCTGGATTCCGCAGGGTGTTTATCACTCAACAATTAACAAGGGGTCGGAGCCAATTCACTTGATTGTTGTCTATGCACCGGCTGGCGCAGAAGGCGCGCTGTGGGAAGACCCTAACGTCAAAATCACACCGCCAAATAATGCTTGATGTGATCTATAGCTTCACTATTGATTAACGACGAGGAAATTATATCATGCCAGCCATTGACCAATGTGAAGATCAAGTTGTGCGCGCACTCCAAAAGGCTGGCTGGTATGTCACTCATCAACCGTTTGCAATCCAAATTGATAAAAGCCGTGCAGGATATGTATATGCTGACTTGCGTCTGCGACAAGCCACAAATGACCAAGCAATCATTGTCGTCGAGGTGAAGTGTTTTAGTAGCACCCGAACACAATTAGATGAATTCTATCAGGCTGTTGGGCAATATGTAAGCTATCGCAATGCACTCAGTATGAACAACATGAGTCTTCCAGTTTATTTGTCAGTCCCACTGTCGGTTTATGATACATTTTTTCAGATACCGTTGATAGCATCTGTAGTAGATGACATGCGGATTAAACTCCTTGTGATAGACTTGAGAAAAGAGGAGGTCATCCAATGGGCATCTTGAAGCAAATTGTGCAAGAAGAGGTTGAAAAATATGCAGCAGGTGGTCGGGGTGCAAACATCCTGCTTTTTGCCATTTTAGACCATGAACGCGGCATATACGCTGTCAATGCTGTTGATTACCCCAAGCGTGAAGATGTTGCAGGGGTTGTTGTTTTGGCTCGGCTTGTAGGCAATAGCGTAATCATTGAAGAAGATATGACGGATAAAAAACTAGTCGATGCACTTCAGCAGCGTGGCATTATGCGCGACCAAATCATACTCGCTTATGCAGGTGAACCAATCCCGGATACAGAACGTTTTGAGTTAGACGCTTGACCTTGAAAACCTCGTCGCATGGTTTATTTAGCATGGGGCAGATAGATTCTCTCTGCCCCAAAACCCAAATTACAATTCCACGCCAGTATCAACCCACTGACCTGATTTACCGGATTCGATAATCGCTTCGCAAACTTTTTGTGTTTGTAGCGCATTGCGGAAGTCAGGTTGAGCAACTTCACCTTTTTCCAGACCTGTAAGAAAATCTGCAACGGCATGAACAAAACTATGCTCATAGCCAATAATCAAGCCGGGTACCCACCAGTTCCCCATATACGGGTGTTCACCGTTCGTCACATGGATTTTGCGCCAGCCTGCAACATGACTATCCACTTTGTCGCCAGCAGGACTGCGATACTCAAAGAAGTTTAAGTATTCTAGCTCATGCAAATCGAAGGAAACAGAACCATCAGCCCCATTAAGCTCCAGCGTTTTGAGTGCTTTGTGTCCGCGTGCATAACGGGTGGATTCAAATGAACCGAGTGATCCATTAGCGAAACGCGCCATGAAGATACAGGCATCGTCAATGCTCACAGGTTCAACTTTGCCGGATTCTGCGTGCATCCGTTCTTTGACAAATGTTTCTGTCAAAGCGGAAACAGAGGTGATTGGACCATTGAGCCACATCGCTGTGTCGATATTGTGTGCTAACAAGTCACCTGTCACACCAGAACCGGCTGCCTCGACATCCAAACGCCATGTACCAGCACCGCCTTGTGGAACATCTTCGGCGATTGTCCAGTCTTGTAAGAACCAAGCACGGTAATGATAGGGTTTACCGATACGTCCCTCATCAATCAGTTGTTTCGCGAGTGTGATTGAAGGCACACGGCGGTAGTTATACCAGACCATGTTGGGCACACCCGCCTTTTCGATAGCTTCAACCATTTCCTCAGCTTCGGCAACAGTGCGGGCAAGCGGCTTTTCACAGAGGATCATCTTGCCATTTTCGGCGGCGGCGATTGCGATATCTTTGTGCAGATCGTTCGGTACACAAATATCAATTGCATCTATGTCATCGCGTTCGACCAATTTGCGCCAATCTGTTTCAACAGATTCATAGCCCCATGTATCCGCAAATGCTTGCACATTATCTTGATTGCGCCCGCAAGCGGCTTTCAATACAGGCTCATGGGCGAGGTCGAAGAAGTTGTTAACTTTACGATAGGCGTTGGAATGGGCACGACCCATAAAGCCATACCCGATCATGCCTAAATTGAGTTTTTTCTTGTCTGCCATGGTTATTGTCCTATCCGTACTTCTCGTTCATGGTATCCAAGAAGGTCTTGCAACGTTGGGCATAATCCCAAGCATCGGGCCAGAAGCAGAGGTCGATTGTCCACCAACCATTATCCACACCCTCTTTTTCGAGGCGGGGGATCAACTCATCAAAGTTGAGGACACCATCACCGAAGGGTGGATGTGCGGATGTTTCATCTTCGCCATTTTCATCTTTATGGCAGGTGTTATCAGAATCGATCAAATGGATGTGATTAATCTTGCCACTGAACATATCGATCAATTCCATCTGATTCGCAAGGACTTCTTTTTCACCGGGTTGACGTGCGCCGATGACACCGACCATCTGTCCATGACAGGTATCGTACATCAAGCCAAAGTTGGGTTTATCAACTGCATCGACAATCTTAACGATGTCGGACGGTTTGTTGAAAGCAAAGCCGGGTTCAAATTCCCATGTCATGTATAAACCGTTATCCGCAGCGATATCAGCACATTGCTTCCAAGTTTTTACAACACGGTCAAATGCAGTGTCGTAGTCAACTTCGTCAAAAATTGTTGGCGGTTGAACAGTATCGACGCGAATACCCGCAATATCCAAATCGCGTGCAAACTCAGCATTGGCAGTGAATTCAGCAATATATTTGGATTGATCATCTGTGTTAATCAGTTGTTCACCCCAGAGGTCTGCTGCTAAACCAGCAAATCCTAAGCCATGATCTGCCATCTTCTTTTTGAGTGCATCGCGTGCTGCTTTATCAGGTGTGTTGGATGGATTGGGGTATCCATTAAAACCACCCAGTTCGATGCCATCGTATCCCATATCCGCAACACCCTTGAGTACCTCATCAAACGGAATGGGATTTTCGCCATAGGGTCCGATGTTAAAGTTCCAAGTACCAATTGCAATTTTCTTTGCCATGATAAAATTTTCTCCTAATCTATTAGTATATTGTTCAAAAACGACGTTTTTTTATGCCATGAGTTCTTTCAAGAATGTCAAACCATTCTTCGCCAGATCATCTTGGCTGGGTTCAAATGACCGCCAGATTGCAGCCGCACGCGCGATCGTCTTCACTTGGCTAGTGAAAGATTCAATCACCAGTGGTCCATCATAGTTAATTTCTTTGAGTGCTGTTTTGACATCATCCCAAGGGACTGTACCAGTACCCGGGGCACCGCGATCATTTTCACAGCTATGGAAATGTACCAAGCGATCACCTGTTGCGCGGATTGCGTCTGCCAATGATTTTTCCTCGATGTTCATGTGGAAGGAATCCAGCATAATTTTACAGGCGGGCTTATCCACACGGTCTACAATTTCAATGGCTTGTGATGCCAGATTGACAAAACTGGTTTCAAAGCGATTCAGTGGCTCAATACATAGCACTGCACCTTTATCGGCTGCATAATCCGATAACCCTTTAAGATGCCCGACCAGTGTTTCAATGTCGCGTTCACGTTCATCTGCTGTTTGTTGCCAGACGCGACCGACTGCGGAGTAGATGGGACCCACAACATTAGACCCACCAAGTGTAGAAACTGCATCAATACAGTGTTTGATGTATTCCACACCACTTTTCTGGATGGACTCATCTTCGTGGATGAGGTCACGGTCGGGACCCATTGCAGCACAGACACTAATGCCTAATCCATTCTCTTTGATAATTTCGGCACCTGCGCTGTAATCAAGGTCTTCCGTGCTTTCTATTCCGACTTCGATCCAGTCAAAGCCCATTGATTTGACTTTGGGCGCGAGTTCCTTCAACTTGTCGGCAGTTGTCGGGGAAACCCAGACCCATGTGTTCACTCCATATTGCATATTATCTTTTCTCCTTCTAAAAAATATTTATTCAAACGAGCATCATAAACTGCGCTTCACATGCACCGCATCAATAGTGTCAATGCAAACAAGCCATTGATGGCGGCATCAACAGCTCGACGGATGAATGTGTAACGTTACACAGAACTAAGTTAACAAAAAATCGGTAAATTCGTAACATCATTAGGTTAAAATAACTAAAAGGAATATTATTTATGCTTTCGATTTTACCGCAATATGAAACATTTCGCTATCAATGATAAGCAAGGGAGTGGGGAACATAGAGTTTATATAAAATCTCGCACATGAAAAGAGTACTTGGGATAGCGATGGCGTTGAAGTTGGCGCGAATTCCATGCAAAGACAAAGAGCTTAATCGCGCGCCGTAAAGCGTGAATACAACGAGAGAAACACTGGGACCGTCGCGCCAAACGTGCCAAATAATGTCTCATTTCAGCATTATCACCTTCAACACGGTAGGTTTCGCTCTTGTTGGGCATCGGGGTATAGCAACCTGGATAGTAAATTAGGTTGCGGTAGAGAGCGAACAAATCACTAAAATAACGTGAGTTTTGGATAAGGTGGGACAGCTTTACAAGAAGCGATAAGCTTCCATGTGATGAAACCCAATAGTAAAGCGAGTCCCAACATGAGTTTACTTGAATTGTTCTGCCATATCGAT
>Ga0207422_1003127_pt1 | contig 17852 bp, 16 predicted proteins | sample MarCyaLeptolynsp_FD_187757 | JGI IMG/M metagenome (GOLD analysis project Ga0207422, IMG submission 187757) | Marine cyanobacterial communities from Panama - species 1 Leptolyngbya sp. (SPAdes) | ecosystem: Environmental > Aquatic > Marine > Unclassified | place: Panama: Panama City | collected...
GCGCCGACCATACTAATGCTGCACGTGGGTTCCAAGTATCACCAAAATCATTGTAATCGTCATAACGCAACCCCAATGTCAGCTCCCAATCGTTAGCAAAGCTCCAAACATCCTGAACGAAGGCGAAAGTGTTATCACGATGTCTCTCCGGCAAAAACACAAATGCGGTATCAGAAACATCGGTGACTACCCCACCACAAACAGGGCAAAAATTATTTTCTTCACGAACGCGAGTAAATTCTTGGTCGGTATAACCCACCCCAACTCTTATGAGATGGTCACTAAACCCATGGTAGAGTCCTGTTAAACTATAACGCCAAGTTTCTACCCAATACTCAGGATTTCCGATCACACCATTGGGAAATGGACCAACTGCTGGAGGCCCAATTGACGTGGGATTCAATAAAAATGCACCAGGAGGGAACACAAGTTGATCTTCATCAATTTCAAAAGAGGAGGAAAAGAAACTAACCTGGGCTTCAACACCCCAATTATCAGTAAACTCTTCCTCATCAAAAGTTAGATCTACATTCCATCGATCTGCTTCATATTCAACACTATTATCCAGAGCACCCGCAGTACCTATGCTAGGCTCATAGTTGCTCCTTTGTTGCAATCCTGCTCTTAGTTGCCACTGATCTTTTTCTATATCGATGCGCACATCAATATTGTCACGTCCATTATTCGTCGAGCCTGGTGCCAATGAAGCCGAAGTCATAGTAAACGGAAGGGAATCAGAGAATGTTTGAAAGTCAGAATCAATGTCTTCATGGTGACCGTCGGTACTTTCAACCTCAGCCATAAATGCAACATCAAACCCTGCATAAGTACCCCCATGAAGCAACCAACCTTCTTTGGTATTAAAAGAGCCATAGCGCACACCAAGTTCAGTGCCATCAATCTCTTTAGCTGTTTTAGTTATAATATTAATTACCCCTGCAAATGCATCAGCACCATAGATAGCTGAACCCGGACCACGAATGACTTCAATTCTTGAAATTGATTCTACAGGCATGCCACCCCAAATCTGGCCACGATCGCCCAAAAATGCATCCGTTATAGGGATACTATTAATTAGCATCAACACTTGTGGATTTTCAGTGGTGTAGATACCTCTGAATGTATAAATTGAAGACCCTGATCTAGGGCGTCTTGACACATGTAAGCCAGGTACTGTCTCGAGCACTTCATCAATATCACGCGCTCCAATTTCACGAATTTCCTTGGCCGTAATAACGGTTGCAACCGCTGGCGCCTTTGAAATAGGTTGAGCACTCCCTGTAGCTAAACTAATAATTTCTTCATCACCATATAATTCTTCTAGAGCTTCAAGCTCATCTAAATCTTCGGCATACAATGAAGTTATATTCAGCGCTAATAAAATAAATAATAAAACTTTAAAATGCTTCATGAGGATGGACCCTCCTTTTGCGACATAAATGTTTTCTGAACCATAAATCCTTATATGTCATGTTAAAAATTCCTTTTCGGTTAACAAACACTACCAAGTTCGTTTTTCATTACCACTGTAACTTATAGCGCTACACTGAGAAGGAAAAAAAAGCCCCTCTTCTTTTTCCAATACATCAATGTAGCAAGCCACCATACCTACCGAAAAACATACACTCATCATGTAGTAAAGTTCTTTAGGCGTCATACCTTCATCAGCACAAAAGGCAGCAAATAAACCACCAATATTTAAACCAATATCCTCATTCTTCTGCTTAAGAAATTCTTCAAATTTCAAAGCAAACTGCACAAAAGGACGATCATACAAATCTAATTCTTTCAAGAGCATCAATGTTGGGATCACTCTTTCATCTTTTGAAACAACTGGACGACCATAACCATAAATAAATTTATTCTTATCTTTTTCTTCTAATTCGATTTCAGCCAGAGACATTCCTTCGCCCATTAAATCTTTTGCTCGCAGAAAAAAATCTAGCGCTTTCATTACAGGAGGGCCGCCGTAAAACTCTGCTTCTGAAACTGCACTTGCTGCGCATATACCAAGTTGCGCAGTACTTCTAACAGTGCCGGCTAATGCTGTAACACCATTATTCCAGATGCGCGAATCTGGATAACTAAAACACATGCTATAAATACCATTAAAAAATTTTTCCGAGTTAACGGACAACTTTCTTCCTGTCGAAGAAAAATAAAACATTCCTAGCCAGTTCCACTCGCCAAATGTTTTAAACATATCGCAACCACGAAATACAGCACCTTCTCCTGGAACAGTTCCTCCCACAGAAGACACCCATTTTTTTTCTGCATCACGTAATTTATCGACCGTACTCATAAACAATTAGCTCACTTGATCTATATGAAACTTATCCAGATAAAATGGGTATTTTTTCCAACCCATGGCTTTCTGTTCTAAGGCATGCACTGCAGCACCCGGCAATCTAAGTATCAGATAAATCATTTCACTTTGTTCTGCATCAAAACCAAGGTCATGCAATGCTGCGCCGACGACACCAGACATAGCTAATGGCGCTTTTGCAATCTTTTCAAGCCTCAGCCGATTTGTGGTTAGCCAATGGATACTTACTGCTTCTTTGTGTTCAGCACATAATGCTAATGTTGTTAATATTGGCTGCGCACAAGTTACTCCATTTGGATCAAAACCAGGTGAATGCTCTTTAGCTGGCCATCCATCGACATCGCTTTTGTCTAAGTTGATAAGTTGCTCATTCCACTTCGCTATATCTTGTTGGCAAGACTTCCAGATTTTCATTACAGAATAAACTTCTCTTGCACCCCCCAATTGCCCTGCACCAACAGCCAAAGCAGCCATTAAGGCCGAAGCTGAGGTTGACCCACCAACGCCCGCATTCATCGCAGCTCGAACACTATGATCACGGATACCTGGGTTTGCTACTGCTATCGCAACTTTTTCTAACAAGGACGATTGCCAAGCTTGAGGTTTCTCTAATTTAAAAAGAAGATATAAGTACTCGAACCAGCTGGCTTTTTGTAATAAATCCCCATAAACATCATAGCCAGAACAAAAGCATGCTTTTGCCACAAATGGATTTCCATCCTGGGGCTCTTCTCGCCAAATTTTTGTATGTAGAGTGTCTTTTTTAGAGGTATCTTCTTCCATTTGTATCAATAAAAACTTACAAATTATTAGTTATTTACAAGCGAAAAATATATAGTCGCCTATAGTAGTGTAAAGAAGAGAAAAGAGCAGCAGGAAATAAGTATCGGCGGTTTAATACCGTGAGTCAGACAAATTCGTAAAAATAAAAATTAATCTACAGTTCCAAGAGCTTGTAGACGATTTTTAATCGGTGGCACTTCTTCCGGATCCACACGCACGTCAAATATCTTTGGACCTGGTTGGCTGATGATTTTAGAAATATCAAGCTTTTCCAAATCGATGGGAGAGTCAATTCGATACCCAGGGATACCCATACTTTTACCCCACTGGACAAAATCAATCTCTGGCAGTGAAAAACCTATTGGTTCACCCGAGCCTAGTCTCTGGCCATGTTTCACCATGCCATACTCAGAATCATTAAGAACAACAAAGAGAATATTCAGATTCTCTTGTAAAGCGACCGTAATATCTCCACCACTCATAAGAACCGAACCATCGCCAGTGATACAAACGGTGAGTGTATTAGGACAAGCCATGGCAGTTCCAACAGATGAACCTATCGCCCACCCCATTGAACCAAACTCTAGGCATGTCCAGAAGATACCTCCTGAGGTTGAGCGCCTACCTGAACGCCGACTTGATTGATCGACAGCATCGATTTCTAATGTATCCCGTCGATTAGCGACCCTACGATCATGTGGGTGTAGATAATGTATGGACCATGCCATGCTGTTACCTGAGTCACACAAGTAGCGTGTTCCTGCCGGTAGCAATTTTGGAAGAAGATTCATCAGACGCTGTGGCTTGATAGGAGAATCATTACTCCGCGTTTTTTCCAGTTCGTCTTGTTCTATTCTTAAATGAAAAGCATCTTCAATATTGGTAAATGATGAAAAATCGATAGGCTTGCATTTTTTTACATTTTCAAATTGCTTTGCGAATGGCGAGATACGCAGTTTTTCAAGAACTTGTATAAATGTTTTATTAATACTTCCTTGAACATGCAATTGCGCCTTTGGTGAACGCATTAAATTAGCTTCTGACTCATCTACATGTATCATTTTACTGCCAATTGATTGAACAACTGTCCATGCATTGGTTGCTGTTTCTTGTAATGAAGTACCTATAGCAACTACCAAGTCAACCTCATCACTATTGATAAGGTTCATAGCACTTTTATGGCCACAAAAACCAATCACCCCGCAAAATTGAGGATGGTATGGACTAATCAAACCTTTACCATGAGGTGTCGTCACAATACTTGCATCCAACATCAACGCGATTGTAAGAATGTTATCTATTGCTGCAGCCGCACCTTCACCTATAAGAAATACTATTTTTCGGCTACTAGACATCGCTTTTACTAATGCAGATATATTTTCGTTATCCACCAGCTCCGACTGCCAAATCAACTTAGTTAAATCATAACTGGGGCGACTCACTCCAGATAGAGATCGCATTACATCTAGAGGAATACTTAAATGCGCAGGGCCATAAGGCGCTTTCGTTGCAGCTGATACAGCAGATACTAGCTTCTGTTCGAACTGATCTACATGAGATATTAAGCTACTGTAATGCGTACAGTGTGAGAACATTGCAACTGTATTAATTCCAGTATCAGCCGACTCTTGGGTTGCTCCTTTACCGAAATTCGTAAGCGATGTTTGCGCAGTAATTACCAATAGCGGAGTATGATTATCATGCGCGGACGCGACTCCAGTAATCAAATTTGTAGTTCCTGGACCTACCGTCCCACAGCACACACCAATTTTCCCACTATTTCTCGCATAACCATCGGCCATAAAAGCAGCACCTGTTTCATGGCGAGCAATTACCGCTCTTGGCCCACCACGTTGCTCACTTCTTGCTAATGCATTGTAAAGAGGTTCAATTGGGCCTCCGGGCACACCAAAAACATAATCGATATCCAGTTGTTTTAAATATGAAACCAGTAAATCACCCAATTCATATGTGGGTTTAGACAGGTGTGTAACAGCATGGTTATGCTGCTTAATAGGAACATCGACAGTCGCTTTACTCTCAATGATTCGTTTTGTTTGCTCGCTTATTATTCTTGTTGGCGTGCTCATTTATTTATTCTCTAGCTTGGTGACTAGTTGTCATTATTCAAAATCAACTTAACAAACCACTTTAACTATGCTGTTGAATTTAAAGCTTTTTCTCGATCATAAACTAAAATTCATATTAGATTAGTAAGTTAAGTTATTGTTTTAATGTTAATAATAGTACTTAAACTCCTATCTTGTCTAACTTTTTGTTAAGTTGTAATTTATTTAGTTAGATTCTATCAATTGCTAACGACTGTCAATAATTAGTTGAAATCAAGATTAACGTAGAAATATTGTGGGTTAATGACAAGTTCAGAACGCACCATTCCAGATGCAGTATTAAGAAAATACGCAGGCCCATAAATTAGAATTATTAATTAGGTTAGGTTAATTAAAATCAGTGAGTTATGAGGGGTATTTAACCAGAGTTTAACTTAATTCATATACATTACACTTTATAATGTTTTGCTATTAAACGTTTATTCATTAAGGCTTTAGTAGCATCGAATTATTCATTCTAATTTGACAGACTCATCACTTAGTTGAGCTTTCTCAGTATCAGCTTGTGGTTTAGAAACGCCACTAGTCGCTCGTGCACGCATCACGGAGATCACTTCATCTGTAATGTCAGCAGCCGGATCAAACCATAACGTTTCATAGTTAGAGACCAATACCAGTTTACTTCCAGCTTTTTGGGCTATCTCTTGGGCTATTCCGGCAACCTCTTTACGAAACTGTAATATTAGATCGGAGCGAAACTCAGTGGATTGCTGAACAGCAAGGTTTTTAGAATTCACTAATTGCTGCTGCGCCTGTAATGCCAGTGATTCTAGTTGTTTTTGCTGTTCTTTAGAGGGTGATTTACCTAACTTGTCTTTTTCATCAGCTACCGTTTCCTCAAGCTTAGAAGCCACTAATTCAAGCTGTTCCGTTAGACGCAGATTGGCAAATTCTAATTCTTTTTGCATCACTTCTTGGCGCCCAGTAGCCTTAGCTACGGCATCTAAATCTACAATCAACATAGGCCTATTAAAGGCTATATCAATAACATCACACCCACTGAGCCCTACAAGCACTAACATAAGCATTGACAGCTTAATCTTTGTCACTACATCTACTCCATTTTTGAAAAATTAAAATCAGTCACGCAGCACGCACCATATATGAGATTCATAAAACAAATACGACAAACAGTTAGCTAAACCTTTTTTTTAATATGGGAATTAAATTTGCACCTTCATGTTCCAGCTTTGTCACACTTTATGAACAAAATCCGGATTATTTAGGGTCTTACTCATAGCCTTGCAATCAAGCTCACAACAACTCATATAGATTTTTATACCATTAGTCGGGAAATTCGCTACCCTATACAGCACTATGTTTGCACGTACCTATTTAAATCTGCTGCCTGTCGCCCTATTAGTTTGGGGATTGAGTCATATACTCCTGACAGAAAGCAAGGAAATATATACAACTGACCTTGAGAGGATTCAGCTAAACGGTGAAATCGATATTATCACGCGCAATACACCGACAACTTACTATATTGGCCCTGAAGGACCTACAGGTTTTGAATACGAACTTGCGACAGCATTTGCCGATCATCTGGGTGTTAAGCCTAACGTAATAGTCAGTAATGAATTTGCCAATATTATTCCTGCTATTGGTGGCCAAGCAGCGAATCTCGCAGCGGCTGGCATCACAGTCACGGAAGCACGCAAAAAGTTTGTCAATTTTTCAGACAGCTACCAAGGAATTACTCAACTAGTGATTTACAAAGCAGGCAATAAAAAGCCACGCAAGATTGAGGATCTTAAAGGTGTCACAGTTCATGTGATCAAAGGCAGCAGCCATGAAGAACTGCTCGAGGCATTGCATAAAGAATATGATTTTTTAAGCTGGCAATCCCACCCTGAATTAAACGTAAGTGCCATGCTGGAGAAAGTTGAAGCAGGCGAATTTGAATATATCATTAGCGATTCCAATGATTATCAATTCAACCGACGCTTTTACTCTAAAATACGTAAGGGCTTTCAAATTAGCCAACAACAATCACTTGCTTGGATTTTTCCAAAATCCAAAGATAACTCTGTATTGTTAGCTGCAAATGAGTTTTTAGCTATATCAAAAGAAAATGGTTTTCTTAAACGCTTACATGAAAAACACTACAACCATATACCTGGTTTAAATTATGCCGGCGCGCATACTTTTAGAAAACACATCAATTCCCGCTTAGAAAATTTAATTCCCATTTTCAAGCAGGTCGCTAATGAGCATGATATCGATTGGCGCTTTCTGGCAGCTGTTAGTTATCAAGAATCACTATGGAACCCAAAAGCTGTCTCACCTACAGGTGTGCGCGGTTTAATGATGCTGACAAAAAGAACAGCCAAACAACTTGGTATAGAAAATCGAACAGACCCTATAGACAGTACCAAAGGTGGTGCATCTTATTTACTTAAGATCAAAGACAAAATTCCCGAACGTATTGCTGAGCCAGACCGCACCTGGATGGCACTAGCTGCTTACAATGTAGGATTTGGACACTTAGAAGATGCGCGTGTGTTGACTCAAAAACGTGGTGGCAACCCAGATCAATGGGCCGATGTGCGTGAGTCTTTACCTTTGCTTACTCAAAAAGAGTGGTACAAAAAAACTCGCTTTGGTTATGCTAGGGGCCATGAACCCGTGTTGTATGTAAGAAACATTCGTAACTACTACGATTTGCTTGTTTGGAAATACAATGAAAGCGATGGCTTAAAAGACTCTATTACACGCATCTTACCTAGAGTAATGTAATTTATTTTAGCTGGCGTTTGCCTTTAAAGAAACTTTGCAGCAATTGTGCACACTGTTGCTGCAACACCCCACCTTGTACGATCACCTTATGTATATGCTTTTCATCTTGTAGCCAGTTGAAGCAGCTACCTGCAACACCTGTTTTTTCATCGTACGCACCAAATACTAATCTATTCACACGTGCATGTAGCATTGCACCAGCACACATCATGCAAGGCTCTAATGTCACATACAGTGTAGAACCTGGTAGTCGATAGTTATTCATTTGCTGCGCTGCTTTGCGCAATACACATACCTCCGCATGTGCAGTCGGATCATTTAAAGAAATAGGTGAATTATTTGCGCTGGCAATAAGCTCATTATTAATTACCAATACCGCACCCACTGGCACTTCGTCGAGTTGTTGCGCTTGCTTTGCTGCAACTAATGCCTGCTGCATCCAATGCTCATCTGTTTGAATAGATGCTATTCCCATTCAATCGTTGCTGGAGGTTTACCCGAGATATCATAGGCCACTCGTGATATACCATCAATTTCATTAATAATTCTTCGTGAAACCAAATCAAGAAAATCATACGGAAGATGCGCCCATCTAGCAGTCATAAAATCAATCGTCTCTACTGCACGCAGAGAAACTACATATTGGTATTTGCGACCGTCTCCCATCACACCTACTGACTTAACAGGCAAAAACACAGTAAATGCTTGAGACACTTGATCATATAAACCATGCTTACGTAGTTCTTGAATAAAAATATTGTCTGCTCGACGCAATAAATCTGCATATTCTTTTTTTACTTCCCCAAGAATACGCACGCCCAAACCTGGCCCAGGGAATGGATGACGATGAATCATCTCGTAAGGCAAACCCATCTCATCACCCAACCTCCTGACCTCATCTTTAAATAATTCGCGCAATGGTTCTACTAATGACAATTCCATATCATCGGGCAAACCACCAACATTGTGATGCGACTTAATCAAATGCGCTTTTCCTGTTGAGGCAGCAGCTGATTCGATAACATCAGGGTATATCGTGCCTTGCGCTAACCAACGCGCATCTTTTATTTTGCGGGCTTCCTCCTCAAAAATCTCAATAAATAAGTTGCCAATCTTTTTGCGCTTCCGCTCTGGGTCATCAATATTTTGTAATGCGGATAGAAAACGATCTTCAGCATCAACACGAATGACTTTTACGCCCATGTGTTGACTGAATGTTTGCATGACCTGGTCACCTTCATGCAAACGCAACAATCCATTATCGACGAAAATACAAGTCAGTTGTTTACCAATTGCTTTGTGTAACAAAGCTGCAACGACCGAAGAATCAACACCACCTGATAAACCCAAAATAACATGTTCATTGCCGACTTGCTCACGAACGCTATGCACAATATCTTCAATGATATTAGTAGGCGTCCAATTTGCTTTACACTGACATATATCCTTTAAAAACCTTTCAAGTATTTCTTTACCTTTTTTAGTATGTGTTACTTCGGGATGAAACTGGAGGCCATAGATTCTTTTCTCTTCATTCGCAATCGCAGCATGTTGTGCGCTATCAGTACTTGCGATCGTATTAAACCCCCCAGGCAACTTAGTTACTTTATCCCCATGAGACATCCATACATCCAAGCATAGTTGTCCTTGCTGGTTCTTACTGTCATACAGATCAGAAAATAAATCATTGCTTTGCACGACTGATACTTGTGCAAAACCGAACTCTCGTTCACTTGCTTCATTTACCTCGCCACCTAATTTTTTAGTGAGCGCCTGCATACCATAACAAATGCCTAAAATCGGCACTGAGGCATCAAAAATATAATCAGGAATATGCGGTGTATCCTCTGACGTTACAGACTCAGGACCACCGGAAAGAATAATACCATTAATATTTTGGGCATAAGTTTGTGCCGTTTCAGCATCCCATGAAAAAATTTCACAGTACACACCAATTTCACGCACACGCCGAGCAATTAGCTGCGTATATTGAGAGCCATAGTCAAGAATTAATACACGCTGAGAGTGAATGTCAGTAGAAACAGATGAGTTCATTTTTTTATAGAGCTCACGCTCTAGCAAATATTTATTTTTAAATTCTTAACAATGCAAAAAGATAGGTTTATCTATTCCACATGATAGTTTGGTGCTTCTTTGGTGATCGCAACATCATGCACATGACTTTCGCGCATACCCGCAGCAGATATTTTCACAAACTCAGTTTTCTCATGCATCTCTTGTATATTATTACAACCGACATAACCCATACTTGAGCGCACCCCACCAAGCAACTGATGCAAGATTGATGTAATCGAACCTTTGTAAGGCACACGGCCCTCAATTCCTTCTGGCACTAATTTTTCTTTTTCAGCCTCACCATCTTGGAAGTAACGATCACTTGAACCTTGTTGCATAGCACTTAGTGAGCCCATACCACGATAAGTCTTGTAAGAGCGGCCCTGGTACAATTCCACGTCTCCTGGTGATTCTTTTGTTCCGGCAAACAAACTTCCAACCATAATCACATCTGCACCTGCAGCAATGGCTTTAGCAATATCACCCGAGTAACGAATACCGCCATCAGCAATCACCGGTACATTTTTTTTATGTGCCACACTAACAACATTATCGACTGCAGTAATCTGCGGAACACCAACACCTGCAACAATACGCGTTGTACAAATTGACCCTGGTCCAATACCCACTTTAAGTGCATCGACACCGTGCTCTATTAATGCAGTCGCTGCTGCTGCGGTGGCAATATTGCCACCAATGACTTGTACTTGGGGGTAAGTTGTCTTTACCCATTTGACTGTATCGAGTACTGATTGAGAATGACCATGCGCGGTGTCAACAACAATCACATCCACCCCGGCATTTATAAGCGCATCTACACGTTCATCGGTGCCGGCGCCGACACCAACCGCTGCGCCCGCTCGTAATTGCCCTTGCTCGTTTTTAGATGCATTGGGATGTTCTGAAGACTTTTGAATATCCTTAACAGTAATCATACCGCGCAATTGAAATTCATCATTCACTACCAATACTTTTTCAATACGATGTTTATGTAATAACGCTTGCACTTTGTCTAAGCTGGCACCCTCTTCAACAGTCACCAATCTTTCTTTTGGCGTCATAATTGTGGATACAGGTGCGTCTAAATGTGTTTCAAAGCGTAAATCACGGCTAGTCACGATACCAAGCAACTGTTCTTTATCAACTACAGGTACGCCAGAAATTTTATTTGCACGGGTAATTTCCAGCACATCAGAAATACTAACATCAGGCGCTACCGTAATTGGGTCTTTAATGACACCACTCTCATACTTTTTAACTTTGGTGACTTCATTTGCCTGCATCTCAACTGACATATTTTTATGAATAATTCCCATACCTCCCTCTTGAGCCATCGCAATCGCTAGGCGGCTATCTGTCACAGTATCCATTGCTGCGGATAGTAGAGGGATATTTAATCTAATCTCACGTGTCAATTGAGTGGTAATATCCACATCACGCGGAAGCACACTGGAATGGGCTGGTATGAGTAATACGTCGTCAAACGTGAGAGCTTCCTGAGTTATGCGCATTTCGATGTCCGGTGTTCGAGATGGCGGGTAATTATAGAGACTGACCACTACAGGGTAAACTGCTAGCAAGTAATATATAAACCCATCAATGAACGAACAATTTCCCAACGAACTCACTGATGCGCGTGAAGTATGTAGCGTATCGGAAATAAATCAGCGACTAAAACAAACTATTGCTAAGCAATTTTCACTGCTATGGGTCGAAGGTGAAATATCAAACCTGGCACGCCCGGCATCAGGACACATCTATTTCTCTTTAAAAGACAGCAATGCACAACTTCGATGTGTCATGTTCCGCAGCCAAAATTCGCGTGTACCATTTGAGATCAGCAATGGCTTGCAAGTCATTGTTCGTGCGAGTGCCAGTATTTATGAAGCACGCGGCGACTTACAACTTATTGTCGATAGTATGGAAGAGGCGGGGTTCGGTGCACTACAACGACAATTCGAAGCTCTGAAGAAAAAACTCTTTCAAGCAGGCCTTTTTGATCAAGATAGAAAAAAACCTATTCCACAATATCCTGATCATATTGCCATAATTACTTCAACATCCGGAGCCGCTGTCAAAGATTACTTAAATGTTGCGCAACGCAGGTATCCGAGCTGTAAAAAAACCTTGTTCAGTGTCTCAGTGCAAGGTGATCAAGCCGCAGAGCAAATATGTGGGGCTATCAAAGCTGCTAACAAGCAATCCCAGGCTGATGTGATTGTGCTTATTCGCGGCGGCGGTTCTATTGAAGATTTATGGTGTTTTAACGATGAAAACCTTGCTCACGTCATCGCCACTTCAAAGATTCCAATTGTAACCGGTATAGGCCATGAAATTGATTATACAATTGCTGACTTTGTAGCTGACTTACGCGCACCAACACCCTCGGTTGCTGCAGAATTAACCTGCCCTGATGCAAACGCTCTACTATCATCACTGTCGTATTTACAGCAGGTATTAACACGTACAAGTATCGAGCTAGTGCAAAAGCTCGCACAACGCACTGACTGGCTCTCACAGCGACTCCAACGCAATCACCCAAGTGTGATTATTGAACTTCAGAAGCAGTCACTAAACGGCTTACTAAATCGGCTACAAAAAGGTACCCAATCATATACCAAAGAAAATCTGTACAAATTTCATACACTCAGGCAACGTCATCTTCACCAATCACCACAAAGCCTCGTTAAACTTCAACAGGCAGATATATCAAAACTTAACCAACGGCTGCAACGTGCAATATATAATCAATTAGAACAACGCTCACATAAGTTTCAGCTATACACCACGACCATGCAGGCTGTAAGCCCACTGAACACACTTCAGCGCGGTTATTCAATTACCACTAAAAAGCAATTAAGCAAACAAGTCATCACCAATTCACGACAATTGAAACAAGGCGATCAAATAACCACCTATTTAGCAAAAGGTGAGGTAGTTAGTCGTGTGGAATCAACAAGTTCCAGAACAATTATCAAATCCCTATCAGACAGCGAAAGTTCTGATCAGTAACTAATTTCTTGCAAGTCAGGATTTATTCTGATAATAAAGCGGGCTTCTTTAATTAGGGCTTATATCATGGCAGTTAAAAAAGCAGTTTCTAAGAAAAAAGCAGCGAGCACAAAAAAAGCGGCTCCGGCTAAAAAGAAGGCTGCACCAGCTAAAAAGAAAGCGGCAGCGCCTAAGAAAAAAGCCACAGTAAAGAAAAAAGTAGCAGCTCCGGCTAAAAAGAAAGCAGCAGCGCCTAAGAAAAAAGCGACGGTAAAGAAAAAAGCAGCTCCAGTCAAAAAGAAAGCGGCGGCACCTAAGAAAAAAGCGGCAGCAGCACCAAAAAATAAAACCGTAAAAAAAGTTGTTAAAAAACCTGTCGTAAGTAAACCACCTAAGACACGCTTAATCCCTGATGAACCTATGGTAGGTATGACCCTGCCTGTAGAAGGCATTGACCCATATATGCCTAAAGCTGGTGAAATGTACATGAGCGAAGAACAGCTTGTTCATTTCAGACGTATTCTCCTAGAGTGGAAAAAACAACTTATGCAAGAAGTCGATCGAACAGTCGACCATATGAAAAGTGATGCAGCTAACTACGCTGATCCAGCTGATCGTGCAACACAAGAAGAAGAATTCAGCCTTGAATTACGTACTAGAGATCGAGAACGCAAACTCATCAAGAAAATCGATGAATCCATTGTTACACTTGATACAGGTGATTATGGGTATTGTGACTCATGCGGGATAGAAATTGGTATCCGTCGACTTGAAGCAAGACCGACAGCAACTCAATGTATTGATTGTAAAACACTACAAGAAATTAAAGAAAAACAAATCTATTCTTAAAAAAGAGTTTTACTCATTCGTTACAGAAACGCGCAATTTAACAAATATCGAGGCCGTTTCGCCCCTTCCCCTACGGGACCATTACACTATGGTTCACTAGTAACAGCGTTAGCTAGTTATCTGCAAGCACGTGTACATAGTGGCGAATGGATTGTGCGTATAGAGGATATCGACCCAGACAGAGAACCTAAGGGTGCGGCGCAATCAATACTGCAAACCTTGATCGATTATGGGTTTGAATGGGATAAAAAACCAATTTTTCAAAGCCGACAATACAATCTACATAAACATATTGCTTTACAATTTCTTGAACGCAATCTTGCCTACCCTTGTTCATGTAGCCGCAAAGACTTAGTTGCAAATTCTAAACCGGGACCAATGGGAGCGATATATCCTGGCACTTGTTCCGCCAAGAGCAATTATAAAGAAACACACACTTTACGCATTCGCACCAACAATGCCACTGTAAACTTTATAGACAAACATTACGGGTTGCAAACTTGCCACCTTGGGCAAGAAAGTGGTGACTATGTTATTTTGCGTGCAGATAAATTACCCAGCTACATACTAGCTGTCAGCGTTGATGATGTATTTGAAGGTTATAGTGAAATTGTACGTGGTGCAGATTTGCTTGCTATCACTCCACGCCAAGTACACCTAACACAACTGCTTCAGAAAACACCATCTGATTTTTTCCATATACCCATTATCACCGATCAAAGTGGAAATAAATTAAGTAAACAAACCCATGCACCCGCATTACATAAACATAACGCTCGCAGTAATTTATATTTTGCATTAAAAGACTTAGGTCAGAACCCACCACGGTATTTAATTTGGCGACCGCTAAGGTCTATTTGGGAATGGGCATTAAGTCATTGGGACACAAAACACATACCCCGGCAGAAAAATATAGAATTCAACCATTAAAAAAGCCGGCTTTAGCCGGCTTTTTTAATCAATCTAAAATAGCAATGCTATTCGCTGCTGTCAGAGTCTTTAAACCATGCCCATGGCTCTTCTTTAGCAACACCTATGAATATCCATACATTACCAACTAGGATTATCACCAACATTAAGGCACCACCAATTGACCATAGTGGCTTATCATAATGATCTGGGAATCCAATAAAGTTAAAAAGTGAAACCGTTGCTACTGTCCACAGCGCCATTACTGCTAATGCTTTCATTGTCATATTATTTCTCCTAATTATTCAGCACCAAAATTTATTACTGGTGTTGGACTTAACGTCCTCCAGGTATCGAGCTGGCGTCTAAGAATTTATCGTAATATATACTCTCTTCAGCAATTCCTCCAGACTTTAACAACTCTATGGCGGCATCAATCATCGGTGGAGGACCACACAGATAGCCTTGAGCATCGTTAATATCTAGCGCCGAAGTATCAAGATAGGCTTGTTTGAAGTAATCCGTGACAAAGCCAGTAGGACCAGTCCATGAGGACCCTTCTTCATCCGCAGATAAGACAGCAACGTACTCAAATGTATAGTCTTTATGCCATTGTTGTTTGATTCGCTGCATTTCTTCATCACAATACAGATCTTTTTCAGTTTGAGCGCCAAATAAGAAGATGCAGTTGCGCTCAACTTGCTCCAGTACACATTCTTCTAGAATGGCCTTGATAGCACTCATTCCACTACCACCCGCCATACAAACCATCTGAGAGCCCGATGCGCGATGGTAGAACTGGCCATAAGGGGCACCCAGGTTGACTTTAGTGCCGACACGATCCTGTGCAAACAACCACTCGGTGAACTCTCCTCCAGGAACTTTACGGATATAGAAACTAAACTCACCGTTTTGCTCATTGCGAGGGGCCTTTGCAAATGAATAGGATCTTGCACCTTTAACATCAGCGACTGTAATTTCAGCATACTGTCCAGCCATCATGTCACGCGTAAAACTACCGTCACACTTAATAACCAGTTCCTTAATATCATGCGTTAAATCATTGAGTTGCGATATAACACCTTCAAGCTGTAGCAATTGAGTGGCGGGTGCATCACCCATTTCAACTTCAACCTCTACATCACTTTTTAGTATAGTTTGGCAAGCTAATGCTGTCCCTGCTTTAAGTTGATCGCCATCAAGCACATATGAAAAATCTGTCAGCGCTTTAATTTTTCCTTTTTTAATAACACATTTACAAGTACCACAACTACCTACTCGACAGTCATGCGGCCAAGCTAAACCCGCCTCTAATCCTGCTTTTAGCAAGTTGTCACCTGCTTTAACCGTGACAGTGGCTTCACCGCCATTTATTGTTGCAGTGAAATCTTTCTTTTTATTTCCGAATAATCCAAACATAATTTTTTCTACTTCGAAGCTATAGTTAGCCTATACGCAAAAAAGCGCCCAGAATATTATCTGGACGCTTTCTTATATGAACGTAACGCGTTATACGTTTATTGAAATTCCGTTCAACGTACCTGAGCTGACATCAGCTGCAGATGGCAACACAGTGAAAGGAATGATCTTCTCTTTACTAGTACTTGGATGAGATTTGACTTTGTCATACCATTTGGCAACACCCGGTCGCGAACTGATTAAATCACCAGCACCACCAATCTCAATTAAGTTACAGCATGCTGACCAGTGAATATCTGCAAGTGAGAAATCACCACAAATAAAGTCACCACGCTTAGGAGGATTCAGCACCTGCTTTTCAAGACCATCAAATAAAGGTGCCAGTGCATCTTTATTAAGCGAATCACCAATATTCGGCGCAACACATTCTGTAGCAATAATAGCCCACTGGTACATAATAGCGCGACTGACGCCATTTCGCGGAACTAGTGACGGTCCAAAACCTTTGTCGTCAAGGTATGACATTACTGCCCCAGTTCCGTAAACCACAAAATCTACATCATGTAACACAGGTCCTACACCAAATGGGGAGACAGCTCGAAAATCGCTGCCATCAACATCTGTAATCACTACAGCGTCAACATCTACTCCCTTTTCTGCAGCTGTCTGCAAGCACTTTCCGGTGTTAGGACAACTTGGATGTCCACGCAGAATCATTTTAGTTCTTAATTGGTCTCCGATCATATTTTCCCCCTAACTCAATAACCTCTACTTGTAATTCTCATGACCTTGCTGGTTAAGTGAGGTAATGATTAGTTCTGTTTAGTTTAGTCTTATTGGTTAATCTTCAATCTTAATTGCGCCTGACGGGCACTGAGCTGCAGTTGCACGAATTTCTTCTTCAGGTGCGCCCGATTCATCAATCACGAAACTACCATCGACGATCTTGAATACGTTTGGTGAACCTTCAACACATTTACCAGCATGAATACAAGTACTTTCATCCCATGTTACTTTCATTTTACTAACTCCTTTGGATTTACCTTAGATTATACGCCAACAATGTCTGACTTCATTGAGTATAAAATACACAAACACTCATCTTTTTCTTTCTGGCCAATATTGTTTTTATCAAGCGCATCCAGCACATCATCACATACCGCTACAAACTCTTCATCACTAATGTTCATCCCACGGTGTGCAGTCAGCATGTCTTGACCAGTGTATGTTTCGGGCCCGCCAATACCTGCTCCAAAAAACTCACGTACTAGGCGTTTTACATTCTCAGGGTCACTTTGTGCGTAACGCTGTTTAATTTTGGGGTTAGAAGTATGGTTTTTCCAAATATCCTCTACAATTGATGCAATACCATCAGCACCGCCTAAACGTACGTATAAGCTAGCTTCACTCATTTTATTTACTCCTCAATTTATATACTGTTTTGTAAAACTACTTAGTTGATTAGACCCTACTTTATACTACAGCTGGGCCTAATCATATACTTGTGGTTTAAGCGTAGCCAGCGACCTGATTAATCTCTGCAGCCACCTTACGCTCACCCTCAGACGCCATCTCTTCATCCCACTTGTCCATCTGCTCTTTCATGTACTTGTGCCAGATCGGCGGCAACA
>Ga0207422_1003128_pt1 | contig 17841 bp, 14 predicted proteins | sample MarCyaLeptolynsp_FD_187757 | JGI IMG/M metagenome (GOLD analysis project Ga0207422, IMG submission 187757) | Marine cyanobacterial communities from Panama - species 1 Leptolyngbya sp. (SPAdes) | ecosystem: Environmental > Aquatic > Marine > Unclassified | place: Panama: Panama City | collected...
CGTGCCTCCTTTGAGCAAAATGCGTAGTCCTTCGATGGTTTCTGGCGGCAGTTTCGAGAGGTTAGCGAGGGTGCGCTTACGGACTTTACCCTCTTGGCGGTAGGACTCTCGCAGGAGGATAGCAGGGTGCGAATTACGGTTGGGAACTCGTTCGATGTACATGGCTACATAATATCGCCAAAATTACCTCTATATAATAAAGAAAATATTAAAATACATGGGTACAATACTGGCCTAACAAAAAGCCCGTATCCATTGCAGGGTATGGGCTTAAGCTATTCTATTGATATGCCCTAGGGGGAACTTCAGTTTAATGGGCATGACACAAGAGCCGCCCGCGAACCAGTCTGAGTACTTGCCAGAGCGCAGCTTGCTCGAACTCAGATGCTGGCCAAAGGTGAGATCGACATAGCCTTCACCATATTTGCCGGGAGTGGGATTGAGCTTACTCTCAATGTTGGCCGGATCCACTCTGTAGAGGTTGTCATAGATGCCGCCCACCGTTTGCAGATGTTGGGCGATTTTGATTTTGTCTGCGTCGGATAGATGCTCGGGGGCGATGGTGTTGGCTTGGGCTTCAATGCTTTGCCCTAATTCTTCTTGAGCCTTCGATTGCTCGTCTTCTACTGCCCATTTACATTCATGGGTTGCTTCCCAGTGACCCCGCGTGACCTCGTTGAAGTGGCCGCAGCTGTAGCGGTCGCCTTCGATGTGGTGGGCGAAGGGGCAGTTGCTGCAGTGGGTGACTTGTGGATCTTGCTGAAGTGTTGCTACCATGAGAGAATCTCCCGAATCTTAATAGGTTTGGGCATTGAACCGTCTGACTTTCAGATTTCTCAGGTCATGGAGTCGGGCGGTTTAGCTTTTGTGGAATTTGATGTGAGAAGGGGGAGAGCGAAGGCGTTCTCCCCCGTTGTTGTATGTGTCCGTTTCGATCACCGTATGTTTCTCCCTCTGGGCTGCAATTTTCGCCTCGCTGCTTGGGCTATTGATTTGTCTGACCTCCAAGGGGAGGCGTTTTGTTTTAACCATCAATACTTTACCCTTAAAATATTAAGGGTGTCAATGTTTTAAGGGTAAAACTTTAATATTAAAAAATTAAGGGTAAAAAATTGACAGCAAGACATTGCGGGGAATATATTGATATAAACCCTTTATGGGGGAAATACCTGTGTCACGAGTTGGAGAATTGAGAGAGAAAGTGGGGCTGACTCAGTTTCAGTTGGCCGTAAAGATTGGTGTGACTGAATCGACAGTTGCTAATTGGGAGAAGGGTAGAAGTGCTCTGAAGTGGTTTGAAAGAGTTGCAAAACTTTGCCGTGAACTCAACTGCAGCCCCGAAGACTTAGTAGGTTATATGTCTACCACCGAAACTGAAGATGAATCTCCTGTCTGAGAATGCTGAAGTGCTGCGATCGCAACCTAAATCAAGAGCAACATGAACATCGTGCGATCGCATTCTTTCCCCTCATCTGCGATCGATTCACACTGCTCCCTCTGCAGAGATAGAAGCAGCTCAGACAGTACTCTGGTACCATCGTGACATCGCTTTTCAAAACCCCTCATGCCCGAATCCCAAAAAGCCACCCGTGCCACAATCACCATCGGCCCCATCCAGGTTGATGGCTTCATGTTGCCAGATGGTAGCTATCGAATGTCTCAGACGCAGGCTGCTGAAGTTGTTGAAAAAGACCCCCGACGCATATCCGATTTTTTGCGCTCTAAAGCCTTCAAAGGCTTGCTGGGTAAGGTCGAAAGCACATCCGATTTTTCTGAAAATTATGCGCCTGACCCTTTTATTGTGGACATCGAGGGCGGCAAGCTTGGCCAAACCAGAATCAATGGGCTCCGCTTGGAAATTGTCAGTCTCTACTGGCACTGGCAATCACACCGGGGCAACAAAAAGGCGCTCTCGCTCTGCGTTGCGCTTGCCACTGAAACCTTAGAACGCCGTTTTGATGCTGCTTTTGGTGTCACCCGCACTGAACAAGAAAGAGACGATCGCCTTTCCCAACGCCTTCAACAGTTAGAGCAGGACTTAAAAGGAGCAATGGACTTTGAAGCCGCTGCCCAGTATGAGCTGAACTATGTGAGGGACTGGCTGAAGCAAAAAGGTCTCGATCCGTGGGAGTTGCCAGGGGAGGGGTGAGGTAAATCTGAATCCTACGTTGGAATTGCTAGAACCACAGCTGCGACTGGGGATAGAAGTTTTTGTAGGGTTTAACGGTACAATTAACCGAATTCAGGGGCAAACAAACTGAAGCAATTCCCCAAAATCAGACTACTCAAAAACAAGCGACCCTGCCATGAAATGCCTTTGCCTGTCCGTCTGGGGATTCTTCTGTTTGCTACTCCTGGCCAGTGTCCCTGCCCGCGCCCAACTCCCCATCCCTGCTGCCGACGGCACCAATACTCAGGTCACCCAGGATGGGCAACGCTACCTCATCGACGGTGGCAGTCTCTCCGGCGACGGTCAGAACCTATTCCACAGCTTCCAGGAATTCGGCCTCAGCTCCAACCAGATTGCCGACTTCCTCGCCAATCCCACCCTGCGCAATATTCTGGGCAGAGTCATGGGCGGTACACCCTCCACCATCGACGGATTGCTGCGGGTCACTGGCGGCAATGCCAACCTCTTCTTGATGAATCCCAGTGGTATTGTCTTTGGCCCCAATGCCCGTCTGGATGTGGCCGGTTCCTTTAGCGCCACCACCGCTGATGCCATCGGCTTCGCGGGGGGCTGGTTCAGCGCCACTGGCCTCAACGATTACGCCAGTCTGGGCGGTACCCCCAACCAATTCGCCTTCAACACCGCTTCCCCTGGCAACCTCTTCAATGCCGGGAATTTGACCGTCCCAGCGGGCGAAAGCCTGATGCTGTTGGGCGGCTCCGTTGTTAACACTGGCACCCTCACCGCACCTGGAGGCAATATTACCATTGCTGCTGTTCCAGGCGAAAGTCTGGTTCGCATTCAGCAAGAGGGCATGCTGCTCACCCTGGAAATTGACCCGTTGCAGAGTCAGACTATACCCCACAGCCCACAGCCCACAGCCCTATCGTTCCCTGCCTTGCTCACCCAGGCCAACATCGATCATGCGAGTGACATCACCGTTGATGCCAACGGCACCGTCCGCCTCACCAATTCCGGCCTTGCTCTCCCCCTCGGCCCTGGCACCACAATCGTTTCTGGCCACGTCGATGCTTCCTCCCCCCCGGCTCAGCTCGTATCCCCCACGCCCTCAATTGGGGGAAATATCAACGTTTTGGGCGATAATATAGGGATTTTCGATGCTCGCATTGATGCTTCTGGTGCGGCAGGGGGAGGTGATATTCGTCTCGGTGGGGGCTTTCAAGGAACCGGCCCTCTGCCCCGTGCTAGACAGACGGTTATTGATGAAAACTCGACGATTGCGGTGAATGCCCTGGAGAGCGGCGCTGGCGGGCGTGCTATTGTTTGGGCCGATGAGCTGACTCGCTTTTACGGCACCATCCGTGCTCGCGGTGGCATGAATGGGGGCGACGGCGGTTTTGTGGAGGTGTCGGGCAAGGAGTTGTTGGTGTTTGTGGGGGAGGTGGATGCCAGCGCCCCTCTGGGTAATCCAGGTACTTTATTGCTCGATCCTAAGAACATTACTATTAGTGATGTCACGACACCGATCGTGACCTTGCTCAATCCTAACAATCCGGGCAATGGCTTCTTTGGTTTCTCGGTGGCGGCAGCGGGCAATGACTTATTGGTTGGTGCGTATAACAATACCTCTGGGGCATTGGCAAACGCGGGTCAGGCATTTTTATTCGATGTCAGCGGTGCGCTGCTGCACACCTTTGATAATCCCAATTCCATTGTGGGGGGCAACTTTGGTCGGGCGGTTGCGATCGCCGACAGTGACTTCCTGATTGGTGCTCTGGGCAATGACTCTGGAGGCTTTATGGGAGCGGGTCAGGCGTTTTTGTTCGATCGCAGCGGTACGCTGCTGCACACCTTCGATAACCCGAATCCGAGGGCAGATGCTCGCTTTGGCCGCACCGTGGCATTTTCGGGCAGCAATCTCCTGATTGCTGCCCACCGAAATGATTCTTCTGGGGGAGTGACTCGTGCCGGTCAAGCCTTCTTGTTCGATGCCAGCGGCGCGCTGCTGCGCACTTTGGATAATCCGAATCCGGTCATCGGCGGGCGCTTTGGGTTTTCGGTGGCGGCAACGGATAACAACTTGCTGGTGGGTGCGGATAACAATATATCTGGGGGTGTTGCGGCGGGTCAGACGTTTTTGTTCGATGCCAGCGGTGCGTTGCTGCACACCTTCGATAACCCCAATCCCATTGCTGATGGTCGCTTTGGTCGCTCCGTTGCGATCGCAGGCAGCGACGTCCTGATTGGCGCAGACCGCAATACCTCTGGGGGCGTTTTAGATGCGGGTCAGACATTTTTGTTCGATGTCAGTGGCGCACTGCTGCACACCTTTGATAATCCCGATCCCATTGTGGGGGGCAACTTTGGTCGGGCGGTTGCGATCGCAGGCAGCGACCCCCTGATTGGTGCACCCTTCAATACCTCTGAGGGCTTTGCCAACGCTGGTCAAGTCTTTTTGTTCGATCGCAGCGGTCCCCTGCTGCATACCTTCGAGGTGCCAGAGATGGGTGGCCGCTTCGGTCGTTCTGTGACCGCGCTCAACGGCAACCCTCTGATTGGTGCTAGCGGCACCGACTCTGCCTTTTTATTTCCAGGGACTTCAAGTTTCAGTTTAGAAAATTCAAGCTTCAACAACCTGCCGTTCCAGGACTTCACCATTGCAGCCAGCCAGTTAACGAACATTGCCAATCTGGGCACAGATCTGCGAATACAGGCCAACAACGACATCACGATTAACCAGGCTATTATTGTCAATAACACTGCTGGCAATGGTGGCGGTCTCACCTTTCAGGCAGGACGCAGCATTGCCATCAACGCCGACATTTTCACTGACAACGGCAACCTGGCGCTGATCGCCAACGACACTGCTGCCAGTGGTGTCGCCAACAGCGCTCGCGACGCCGGGACAGCCAGCATTGCCACCGCAGGGGGAGTTGTCCTGAATGCAGGCACTGGCAGCTTGACGGTGACCCTGGGTTCTGGTGAAGGACTGACCCACAATGCCCGCGGCGACATCGTCCTGGGCAACCTGATGGCTGGACGCGTGCAGATTCAGAACAACGGCGATGGCGGCGGCAGCGTCACTACAGGAGATATAATCACCAATGGCGGCCCTATTTTTCTCACTGCCAGCAGCCAAATTACCGCAGGCACTATCGACAGCAGCAGCACCCAGGGTACCGGGGGAGCCGTCACCCTCGATTCCTCTGGAGATGTCCGGGTCAACTGGATTAATACCAATGGCGGTACCTTTGGCGGCGACATCGACATTACGGCGGGACAATTCTTCCGCGCCACTAGCAGTTTCACCGACCGTAACGGCGTACTGTCGAGTATTTCCAGTGCAGGCGCTCGGGAAGGAGGAATCATCACCATTCGCCACGGTGGCGACGGAATAACTCCATTCATCGTCGGCGATGCCTCGATCAACGGCACAGCTGCGGCAATTACCAGCGGCGATTTTATCCTTGACCCCTTGCGCGTTTTGCCATTCACCACCACCATTGGCAATCTTGAGATTATCAGCACCGATCTGATATTCAACTTGATTGACCTTGACTTCAGACCCGACTTCTTGCTCCGATTTGAGGCGTTTCTTCCCGCTGTCGGTCTGGACCAGGCGGCAGAACTGGAAACCTCCTCCACTCGCATGTTCGATCGCTACCTGCAACAAGACCAGACGCCGCTCAAAAGCCTGAATAATGCCCAAAGCATTCTGGGCAAAATTGAGCAGGCAACAGGGGTCAAACCAGCTCTGATCTATGTCTTTTTTACGCCGCAAACGACAACCGTTGCAGCACCAGCGGCAGGCACCAAATCCTTGACTGCTGCTCATGCTTCAAAGCATACCTCAGAGCCGTTCTGGCAGTTTACGGCCCAAGGATTGAGTTCCAGCCCGGAACGGGAGATTCTGGACCGCAACCGTCCAATGCAGGCGAGCGATCCGCTCGACCTACTGCTGGTGACAGCGAAGGGAGAGTTCGTTCGACGGCGGATACCGGGCGTGACGCGGCAGCAGGTGCAACAGATGGCCGATCGTTTCCGCAGGGGAATAACCGATCGTAGAAGCCTTGACCTTTCTACCTATTTGGTTCCAGCGCAGCAGCTCTATCGCTGGCTGGTGGCTCCCCTGGAAGCAGAACTGGCGGCGCAGGAGGTTGAGAATCTGGTTTTCATTCTGGATACGGGTTTGCGTTCCCTGCCCCTGGCTGCCTTGCACGATGGGGAGAGCTTCATTGTGGAACGCTATAGCGTGGGCCTGATGCCCAGCCTCTCCCTGACGGATACCCGTTATACGAACATCAAGGACGTTCAGGTACTGGCGATGGGAGCAGCGGAGTTTCCCGATTATACTCAAAAGCCCTTGCCTGGGGTGCCGCTGGAGCTGGCAGCTATTACCGATTCTCTCTGGTCGGGGCGTTCCGCCCTCAACCAAGACTTTACGGCAGAGAATCTGCACCAGATTCGCCAGGTTCAGCCCTTTGGCATTCTTCATCTGGCGACCCATGCGAACTTTTTGCCGGGGCGACCCAGCAATTCCTACATTCAATGGTGGGACCAGAGACTGAGCTTCAATCAACTACAGCAGCAAGTGCAATTTTACGATCCGCCGATTGAGCTGCTGGTACTGAGTGCCTGCAAAACGGCTCTGGGTGACCTGGAGGCCGAGCTGGGTTTTGCCGGAATGGCGGTGCAGGCGGGGGTAAAAACGGGTCTGGGGAGCTTGTGGTATGTCAGCGATGAGGGAACCATGGGCTTTATGACCAGCTTTTACGACCAGTTGCGACAGGCACCGATCAAGGCGGAGGCACTGCGACGGGCACAGATGGCGATGCTGAATGGCGAGGCGCGTCTGGAGGACGGTCAGTTGGTGACACCCGCTGGCCAATTTCCGCTGCCACCAGAACTGGCTCAATTGGGCGATCGGCAGTTGACCCATCCCTATTACTGGAGTGCTTTTACCATGATTGGCAATCCCTGGTAAGAAGGAGTCGAAGACCCAAAGAGAGCAGTGCAATTAAATTGAGTATTCAAGGAGAAACCAACTCTCCTCAAAGAGCCGAGAGCTGTCCTCTCTCTCTGAACACTGTCCCACCGTCTCCACGTAAAACTCCTCCCCTCAAAACTCCAACGCCAACTGCAACGGCGCTCGATCGCACTCTGGCAAAGGCTCCGGCTCCTCCTGCACAGCGGGGCAATAGCGGGCATAGGCACAGCGGGTGCACTGCGCTCCTGGTTCTGGTTCCCATTGTTCATCAGCTTGCAGCTGCAGCCGCTTGCGGGTTATAGGATGTCACCAGTACGAAACTCATCACCCCAGCATAGCTATCCTGAGCAGATGGCAGGTGATCTGTTGGCAAGGAAAACAGGGAAAGAATAAGCCACAGGTAACTTCTGACAGGATCAGAGCAATGGGTATAACAAGACGACAGCTGATACAAACAGTTGGTTTTACCGCTGGTGGCTTGGGGACTGTGGCCTTGGCGCAGGGGCTACAAGGGTGTAGAGGGCGTAAAAAATCTCCACCTATTAACACAACGGCCTTTGAGTTTGAGGTAGTAACCGCTAATGTCAGGGGAGAAGAGATTGAGCGTCGGAAGGGCAAAACTCAATTCTTTGCAGAAGATCTTGGGAATGGGGTCATCCTGGAGATGGTGTCGATCCCTGGCGGCACCTTCATGATGGGATCGCCAGAAAGTGAGGATGGACGGAACTGGCACAACCATTTATCGCGCAACCTTTTATCAAGGTCGACTGATGTTGAAGGCCCCCAATACCGAGTAACGGTTCCATTCTTTTTTATGGGCAAATATCCCGTGACCCAAGCCCAGTGGAAGAAAGTTACAACGCTGCCCAAAATTAAGCGCAAGCTGAACCCAAATCCATCCCACTTTAAAGGCAATGACCACCCAGTTGAAAAAGTTTCCTGGTACGATGCTTTGGAATTTTGCGCTCGACTCTCCCAAAAGACAGGACGCGAGTATCATCTACCTAGTGAAGCGCAATGGGAATATGCCTGTCGTGCAGGGACTATCACTCCCTTTCATTTTGGTCAGAGCATGATAACTGACTGGGCGAACTATCGAGGAACAGACTGGAAATTTGACGGAAAAATTTATTCAGGCTCTTATGGCGATGGCCCCAAAGGTGAATTCCGAAACGAAACCACACCTGTAAGCCATTTCAAGGTTGCCAATGCCTTTGGCCTGTTCGACATGCATGGCAATGTTAATGAATGGTGTGCCGATTGCTGGTATGACAATTATCAGGGGGATCCAACTGATGGCAGTGCCCGGATAGAAGGTCTTTCTTGCCTATTTTGGAATCGTTCTCGCGTGTTGCGTGGCAGTTCCTGGCTCGATGTTCCAATATTGTGTCGTTCAGCATATCGCATTGGGAGCCATCCCGACAACGTGTTCTACGGCATTGGTTTTCGCATTGCCTGTGCTGCCTGATAGCGCCCCATCGACTTCAATCCGCTACACTATGAGAAGCGCCCTTGGAACCAACAGCCATGACTGTCCTACTCCATCCACCCCAAATAAAAACCTTTGAAGAGTACCTCAAATATGACGATGGTACTGATACTTTATATGAGTTAGTCGAAGGAGTATTGGTGCCAATGGCTGACCCGATTGGTCGCCACGAAAGTTTTACATCTTGCCTCTGCAACACCCTGGAGTGCCACTTTGCTGAAGAAGAACTCGACTTTGTAGCGCGGCCTCAACTCTCTGTCAAAATCGACCTTCCAGGTAGAAGACCCACCGGACGCAAACCCGATCTGGCAATCGTGACCAAGCAGCAGTGGGATGACTGCAGCGATATCGAAGCCGCTGCCTATGAATTGCCATCATTGGTGATTGAAGTTGTCAGCACCAATTGGAAGGATGATTGGATTGTGAAGTTAGAGGAGTACGAAGGCGCTGGCATTCCTGAGTACTGGATATTTGACTATCGGGCGCTGGCCAATCTGGAATACCTGGAGGAGAAGGAGCCGACCCTTGTGGTTTGCCATCTGGTGAATGGTAGCTATCAGATGACGCAGTTCCGGGGGAGTATGCCGATCGTTTCGCCGCTCTTTCCAAGGCTGAATTTGAGCGTTAATCAGCTGTTTACGACGATTGATAAGCTCAATGCGGGGGGCGAGCGCTTTGCGCGTTATATGGATTTTGCCAGGGAACTGGAGCAGAAGGATGGTCAGATTGGTCAGGCTGAGCAGCGGGCTGATTTAGCAGAGTCACAGCTTGGACAGGAACAGCAGCGGGCTGAGCGGGCTGAAACTCGTTTAAGCAGGCTTGCGGAACAGCTCAATAGTTTAAGTCCTGAACAGCTAAGGGTCTTGGGTATCGATCCCGATCTGTTAAGTTGAAAGCACGATTGTCCTACTTTGGAGCAATCTTATCGGCTACACTAATTGCAGCGCTTCAACACAGGAAAATGGCTAAAATTATTGCGCTTTTTAATCAAGGTGGTGGGTTTGGAAAAACTACACTGACCCAAAACTTGAGTTATCAACTCGCGAAAAAAAAGCGGTCAGTTCTAGCAATTGACATGGATTCCCAGGGGACGCTAACCACGTTTATGGGTATGGATAAGGCTTTACTGAAACAAGAGCAGAAGCCTACTATTTACCATGCATTGATGGGGGATGACGTCTCATTGCCAAGCTACAAAAACGATGTTCATGGCTGTAGTTTGGTTCCAGCAACCATCGATCTGGAGGGAGCAGAAGTAGAATTAGTCAATGAGGATATGAGGGAGTCTCGTCTAAAAGAAACTCTCGAAATGGTGCAAGAAGAATATGATTTTATCCTGATTGATTGTCCTGCCAATATAGGACTTTTAAGTCTGAATAGCTTGGTAGCAGCGACGCATGTTCTTATCCCAATAGAATGCTCTTATAAAGGATTGGATGGGATTAATCAATTGGCAGCAACGATCGCACGAATTCGGAAGCGGTTAAACAAAAAGCTTGCTATTGCTGGTATTATTCCAACTCGTTACGACGGCAGAAACAACCATTCTTCGCGAGCACTGCTGACCATTCAAGAGCAAGTATCGCCAATGGGTGAAATTTATCCTATAGTTCGCTATGCGATCGCATTTGCTGATGCATCTGAACAGCATCAACCTCTTGGAATCTATAATCCTCGCCATGAGGTTGTTAAGGTTTTAGGAAAAATTGCAGGTAAGTTGTTGAAACTATGACACTGCCAAAAGATCGAAAAATGAAAATAGACCTGGGTGGAATATCTGCCCTGATGGGTGACGATCGAGATGATGAAGAATCTCAGCAGCAAGTTCCTCTCAGCTCTATTCGCTTGCCCGATCAACAACCCCGACGTTACTTCGATCCTCAAAAACTAGAACAACTTGCTACATCTATCAAACAACATGGCATTCTTGAGCCGCTACTAGTGAGGCCACTTCGTAAGGGTGAGTATGAGTTGGTTGCTGGAGAACGCCGCTACCGTGCAGCCCAAGAAATTGGTATGGAAACAGTTCCGATTGTTGTGAAGAAACTGAATGATGATGAGGCACTGCAACTAGCCTTAATAGAAAATTTGCAACGGGAAGATTTGAATCCTTATGAAGAAGTTGAGGGGATTTTGCAGCTGCTTAGTCTCAGACTTGGAAAATCCTCCGATGAAGCTGCATCTCTGCTTTATAGGCTGTATAACGAAGAAAAAGGAAATGTTAACCCTAACGTTAGGGTTAGTGGCAAAAAAAAGGTTGAGGAAGTTTTTGAGCCACTCGATCGAACGTGGCAGTCATTTGTAAAAAACCAGCTGCCACTATTGAAACTCCCTGATGATATCAAGATCGTTTTACGTCAAGGCCAGCTTGCCTACACCAAAGCCAAAGAGATCGCCAAGGTCAAAGATGAAGCAGCACAGGAAACCCTCCTCAAAGACTCCATTGCCCAGTCCCTCTCACTCACCCAAATCAAAGACCGGGTGAAGGCACTGCGTCCGCCTAAGAAATCAGATGAAGGACTCCAGAGTCGTTGGGATAGTACACTCAAGCGGTTCAAGAAAGCAAAACCCTGGGATGACCCAAAGCGCAGCAAAAAGTTCGAACGTCTCCTGGAACAGATGGACAAACTTCTAGAAGAAGAGTGACCCCCATCACCAACCAAACCACCCCCAGATCGCCCAAGACCCCACTCCAGATCGCCCCCCAACCTGACAAGAATCCTCATCAACAACAGGATTAAATCACGGGACACAGCAAAGAAAAAAGCGATAGTAGGGACATGGAGTTCAGGTGATGGTCATGCAAGCTTTTGTTCTTCTTCCCAGTGCAATTTCAGAGTTATTTTCCCAAGTCACCCAATCCGGCAAGCTCACCCGCGCCGATCGCTATGGCCTGATGGCAGCGGTGATGTCTGATGGCATCGATGATGAAGAAAGGACAGCAATTGACCGATTGCTATATGCCATCAGCCGGGGCCGGGTACAGCTAAGCGATGAAGTGTCTGCACTGGCCTGATAAATATGGAGACTTTATTGATGAATTGCAACCCTCATTCCCATCGCCAGCGTCGGGCGCTACAAACCCAGATCGAGCGTGAGGTCAAAACATTTTTCCGAGCTGCATGCGTCAAGAGCGTCAACCTTTCCAGGATGTTCCAGGAGCCTAGATCCCTGCGCTGGATTAGCCAGATTTGAAGTCATGTCTCTACCCTGATAATGCACATCCCCTCCCCTGGTCTTGCGCCGGGGGTTCTTTTTGTCTGTCCTCTCTCTTCCGTCCTCCATCCTCCGTCCTTCTTTCATCCCCCACACTCAGGCAAGGCACCGCCCATCCATCGCCGTGGTGCATGCGGGGGGAAGGGAACAGGGAACGGGGAACGGGGAATAGGGGAAGACTACTCAGCCTCAGTCCAACCTTCAATTGCAGCAACCAGGACACTAACAACCGGATGGTCAATTGCTTCTTTAAGCGCTTCAGTCCCTGCTGCTTTGAGGGCACCAACTACCCGCGACTTGAGTTTGGGTTTGCTCTCGATTTCCTCAACTGCTTTGGTTGCAACAGTCATCTTCTCTGGAAGTGTGGTAGTTGGGTAAGTCTGCGAGAGTTGTTCCAATAGCTGTTGTATTTCCGCTGCAGCTGCAGCCAGGTCTTGCTTCTCTGAAGCGTAGTTGGTTTGGGTTCCGATCATGTTGCCTTTAACAACACCCGTGACATTGGTTTGATTTCCTGTATTGCCAAAGCTGGCAACAGGAGCATTGAAGATGTTCTGAGTTCCTTCCTTGGGTGCTTCTGGCATGTTGACAGTTACCTCGCTAGATTTGCCTGCCTGCATCTTAGCAATATCCTTAAAGTCCTCACTTTGCTGTCGATACAAGTCGCGTTCTCGCTCCAATAACAGCTCGCGTTCTGAGGGGGATTTTTGGCGCGATTGTTGCTGTTCAATACCATCAAGTAGTTTCTTAACATTCACCTTGGTTAGCAGTTCTGGGACAATCCACTCTGCTTCATCCATTGCTTCTAATCTCAGTAGATCTCGATAGTTCACTACAACATCCAGGTGACCAGGCAAAGGCACCTTCTCTGCAACTTCAATTCTTGTAATGGTGCTATGGATATGGCCAAAGTGAGACCTGATAATCCCCAGCAATTGTCGCCGTGTCCCTTCCGATCCTGTAACCCAAATGAAAATCTTCTTATCTTCTCGGTCTGCTTTGACCAGCGCCCGACTCCCTTCATGAGCCAACACCGCGCCGCTTCTCCAGTAGGTTTTCCTGGAAAGCAGAGTATGGGTACGCACGATGAAGCGGGAAATGATGCTTCCTGGCAGAACGTTGTAGTGGTACTGGAACGCTAATGCATCGTCCCATTGTCCAGTATCAGGTTCTTCCTTGCTGAGTAGATCGGGGATCAGGAATTGCTTATCTGGCTCCAGATCGAAACACAGCTCAAACTTTCGCATCATGTCAATGATGAAAAGTTGCTTGCTTTTGGGGTATTTTTCTGAGTCCAGAATCCTGCTCAGCATTGAGCGATCGAGAATGCCCTTATGCTCGGTCATCAGAGCATTATCGTTGAGAATTTGGTAGACGCCGTTGGTAACCCAAACTGGGTTGAGGATGTTTGTATCTTCCAATCGCGGATCGTCCCTGAAGTTCAACACCACACCCAGGTCGTGAAGGAAACCGATCAGGGTTTGCTGACTTTGTTCGTTGATGTCTTTCTCCTGGCAGAGTTGCATGTATTCGGAATAGGGAATGTAGTCTCTGTCCATGTCCTCTATCTGGGTTTTAAGGTTGAACCAATGTAGGGGCAACTGGTCTTTGACATGCTCCATCTGATTAGCTTGCTGGGCAATGGCAGCTTTTAGATTGTCGATGCCCTGACCCGTCTGGCAGGATGTTTCGACGAATACTCTGATGCTGGGGTATTTGAGTTGCAGTCCTCGTCTGTCCAGTTCCAGTCGATGTTGGTCAATCTTGTTGCCAACGATGATTACAGGGGACTTGCCACCGAAGCTTTGAATAATTTTGAGCCAGTATTCAAGCTGGTTTCCTTCCTCATTTGAGCGGCTATCGAGCACTAGCAGGTAAAGACTACGTTTGGTTAGAAAAAACTGATGGGTCGCATGCATAATTTCCTGGCCGCCAAAGTCCCAGACATTGAGTTGAATTTCCCCGACCTGCCAGGGCTGAATGTCTATCCCTTCGGTTTTGTTTTCATGGGGGTTAAAGCGATCGTGGATTAAGCGATTGATCAGAGAGGTCTTGCCAACGCTGCCTTGACCAACGATGAGAAGTTTGGCTTCGTTGAGGGATTTCTTTTGACCTGCTAGAGATTCAATATAGAAGCTGAGAATAGCAGTAGGTTCATACCATTTTTCTAGAATTTCTGGAGGAAGGGGTAGTGGGTTGAATCCAAGGTGTAGCTTGGTGAGTTTGGTGAGCGCTCCAATTTCAGGGGGTAACTTGGTTAGTTGGTTGGAACTCAGATCTAGCTCAATGAGTTTGGTGAGCGCTCCAATTTCAGGGGGTAACTTGGTTAGTTGGTTGAAGCTAAGATGTAGGTCGGTGAGTTTGGTGAGCGCTCCAATTTCAGGGGGTAACTTGGTTAGTTGGTTGGAACCGAGAAGTAGCTTAGTGAGTTTGGTGAGCGCTCCAATTTCAGGGGGTAACTTGGTTAGTTGGTTGAAGCTGAGGGATAGTGCAGTGAGTTTGGTCAACTCCCAAAGCGTGTCAGGTAATTTGCTCAGCCCTTTCCAAGAAAGGTCAAGCTCCTTCCACCCCTCCCTTCTTGCCTGCTCAATCAACTCCTCAACTCTCATCCCACATCCCCCAAACGCTTCCCCAATTATCTCCTCCCCCGCACGAGTAAGAAAAAGTAACGATTAAAACTCATAACCCCATCAACAAAGAGCCAGCCGCCGCGCCTAGCCATCGCGCCACTTTGACCGCGATAGGTGAGACCTGATTCCACAAGGTCTTCCCCGCTTCAACGCTCTTGCTCGCTTCTTTCAGGGTTTCAGCCATGCTCTCCAGAGTAGCCAGGGCGATTTCTTTTTTGGGGGTCTCTTGCTCGGTTGCTTTCTGGGCTACTTGTAGATTGGCATTGGCTGCAATCTTGACCTCGCCGGGAATGTCTGCTGCTGCGATTAGGGTTTTGACTTGGGTCAGGAGGTCTAGGATGTCTTCTTTGCTCAGCTGCTCTGAGGGGGCGTTGTTTTGGGTACCGATCTGATCGCCTTCGACAGTGCCTGCAGCGGTGTCAACCTTGCCTCGGTTGCTGGCAACTCCGACAGGCGCATAATAGTTGTGTTCTATCTTGGTGATTGGGGCTGGGTGCGATTCCATTCGTCCAATTCCTTCTAGCAACTGCTTGATGTTGACTCTATCTCTCACCTCTGGGATGAAAGGTTCTATCTCACCAACTACTTCAAGCACCAGCAAATTCTGATAATCCAACACTACATCCGGATGACCGGGCAATGGCACCTTCCCCGCAACCTCAATCCCCGTAATGGTGCTATGGATATGGTCAAAATTCGACCGGATAATACCCAGTAACTGTCGCCGCGTCCCCTCTGAGCCTGTAACCCAAATGAAAATCTTCTTGTCCTCCCGGTCTGCCTTGACCAGTGCTCGACTGCCCTCATGAGTCAGCACCGCGCCACTTCTCCAGTAGGTCTTTTTGGAGAGCAGAGTATGGGTTCGTACAATGAAGCGAGAAATGATACTTCCTGGTAGGACGTTGTAGTGGTATTGGAACGCCAGGGCGTTGTCCCATGTTCCTGTATCGGGTTCCTCCTTGCTGATCAAATCGGGGATGAGGAATTGCTTATCTGGCACCAGGTCAAAGCACAACTCAAACTTTCGCATCATGTCAATGATGAAAAGTTGTTTGCTTTTGGGGTATCTCTTGCTTTTTAGAATCCTGCTCAGCATTGAGCGTTTCAAGATGCCCTTGTGCTCGGTCATCAGAGCATTGTCGTTGAGAATCTGGTAGACGCCATCGGTTGCCCAGACAGGGTTGAGTATGTTCGTATCTTCTAGACGCGGATCGTCCCGGAAGTTCAACACCACACCCAGGTCATGGAGGAATCCGATGAGCGTTTGCTGGCTTTGTTCGTTGTCGATGCCCTTACCCTGGCAGAGGTTTACATAGTCGGGATAGGGTATGTAGTCGCGATCCATGTCCTCTAGTTGTTTTTTGAGATCGAACCAACCCAGGGGTAATTCATCTTTGACATGCTCTAGTTTGTTGACTTCCTGGGTGATAACAGCTTTCAGAACATCAATGCCCTCTCCGCTCTGACAGGAGGTTTCGACGAATGCCTTGATGATGGAGTATTTGAATTGTAGCCCTCGTCTGTCCAGTTCCAATCGATGCTGGTCAATTTTGTTGCCCACGACGATAACAGGGGAGCCACCGCCGAAGCTTTGAATGATTTTGAGCCAGTATTCAAGTTGGTTGCCCTCCTCGTTTGAGCGACTATCAAGCACTAACAAGTAAAGACTGCGTTTAGTCAGGAAAAACTGGTGCGTTGCATGCATAATCTCCTGGCCACCAAAGTCCCAGACATTGAGCTGAATGTCCTCAACCTGCCAGGACTGGATGACAATTCCCTCGGTTTTGTTTTCCTGGGGGTTGAAGCTATCGTGGACTAAGCGATTGACTAGAGAGGTCTTACCGACGCTACTCTGACCGACGACCAGAAGCTTGGCTTCATTGAGTGCCCTTTTTTGCCCTGCTAGGTACTCGATGTAGAGGTTGAGGAGAACTACGGGCTTGCTGGTTTTCCCTATAATTTCTGGGGGAATTGGTGGGAATTGGTTTCCATCGAGGTCTAACGAGGTGAGGTTAGTAAGTGCGGTGATTTCCGGGGGCAGTTGTGCTAGGCAGTTGCCGCGAAAATCTAGCGTGCTGAGATTAGTGAGCTGTCCGATTTCTGGGGGCAGTGCGCTCAGTTGGTTAAAACTGAGGTCTAGCGTGCTGAGATGAGCGAGCTGTCCGATTTCTGGGGGCAGTGCGCTCAGTTGGTTAAAACTGAGGTCTAGCATGCTGAGGTTGGCGAGGCATCTGACTTCATGCGGTATCTGGGTTAGGTGGTTATTGTAGAGAACTAGCGTGCTGAGGTTGGCAAGCTGTCCAATTTCCGAGGGCAGCTGCGTTAGATAGTTGTTTCGGAGGGATAGAGAGCTGAGGTTGGCAAGCTGTCCAATTTTCGGGGGTAGTTGTGTTAGGTGGTTATTGTAGAGAACTAGCGTGCTGAGGTTGGCAAGCTGTCCAATGTCCGAGGGCAGCTGCGTTAGATAGTTGTTTCGGAGGGATAGAGAGCTGAGATTGGCAAGCTGTCCAATTTCCGAGGGCAGTTGTGTTAGGCGGTTGCTGTTGATAGATAGGGAGCTGAGGTTGGCAAGCTGTCCAATTTCCGAGGGCAGTTGTGTTAGGCGGTTGCTGTTGATAGATAGGGAGCTGAGGTTGGCAAGCTGTCCAATTTCTGGGGGTAATTGTGTTAGGCGGTTGCTGTTGATAGATAGAGAGCTGAGGTTGGCAAGCTGTCCAATTTCCGGGGGTAGTTGTGTTAGGTAGTTGTTGTTGATGGATAGAGAGTTGAGGTTGACCAACCTCCTGATCGCTTCTGGCAGAGCCGTCAGCTCATTGACCGAAAGGTCAAGCACCTCCAGCGCCGTCAACTCCCAGAGCGCGTCGGGAAGCGAGGTCACCCTCTGCCCTGAAAGGTCAAGCTTCCTCCTCCTCTTTGCCCTTGCCCGCTCAATCAATTCTTCAACATCCATCCCCATCCCCCAAACGCTCCCTCAAACCTAACAAGCAACGAGCAAAAGGCACAGCCAAGCCCGAAGGCAAAAAACGGGGAACGGGGAACGGGGAACGGGGAACGGGGGAGCTACGACAGAGCATCAAGAGGACAACAAACCCGATCGCCTGGTCATCACTCCAAATCCCACCCCTTCAAATGCCCTAATATTAGTGGCTTTCATCGCTTCCCCCCCCTGACCAAAAATCGCTATTATCCCGAAGCAGTACTGCAGTACCATAAAACAAATCCAAAACCCGATGTTTTACTAAAAATCTCTTCTACAGAACCATGTGCATATTTTCACAACTTCGGCAGGCAGTAACACTAAACTTCGGCAGTTAATCACACCTAACTTCGGCAGGGTGATTTTCGGCGGGCCTCTGAGCCGGATTATAAACCGAAAAATGGGCCTTGAAAA
>Ga0207422_1003130_pt1 | contig 17835 bp, 19 predicted proteins | sample MarCyaLeptolynsp_FD_187757 | JGI IMG/M metagenome (GOLD analysis project Ga0207422, IMG submission 187757) | Marine cyanobacterial communities from Panama - species 1 Leptolyngbya sp. (SPAdes) | ecosystem: Environmental > Aquatic > Marine > Unclassified | place: Panama: Panama City | collected...
TAGAAGAAAAACCCGTGCGACGACAAGTTCAAGCCGAACGCGCAGACATATTCTCAAGCGCGATGCGGCGCGAGAGATTGGCGATGATGGCCGCGGTCACGCCCCAGATCCGAAAGCCATCGTAATTAAGCTCGAGATAGCGTCGATTGGCACCGCGCCAATAGACCTCATGCGTTTCCCAGCTGGATCGATCGAGCAGCAGGTCGAGCGGCGCTTCAAACCACGCTTCGACTTCGCCAGGGCTCGGTGTCAGGTCTAGGTCTGGCGGAACGACTGCCAGCACTGGCGTAACGTCAAAACCGGTACCGGTGCGATAGATGTCGCTGGTGCCGATCACCCTGACGAGATCTGGCGGCAAAGCGAGCTCTTCATCAGCTTCGCGCAGCGCTGCGTCGACCGCATCCTCGCCCGGATCGATCTTGCCGCCAGGAAACGCCACTTGGCCAGGATGGTCGCGCATGCCCTGCGGGCGTTGTGTCAGGATCACGCCGGGTTGCTCGCGATCGGTAACCGCGATCAGAACCGCCGCTGGGGTCATGCGGCTTGTATCGGCCCAATCGCCATCGCTCAGCAACCCGCTGACCGGCCGGCTGTGGCCTTCTTCAAAGACCCGCGAAAGCTCAGTGAAAAGATCGCTCATGCCGGAAGTAGCGAGAATGTTTCGCCGCCCGAGCTGACGGTCCAATCATCGCCCTTGGCGAGAGCGATCTCGGCCAGCTGGGTATAGGTTGAGCGGTTGAGCCGCGCTTCGCAGCCGCGGCGCACATGGACGTAGATGGCGGGCGTATCGACGTCTCCAGCCACCCGCAGAGGATGATCCGGACCAGCGATCACCAGCTCATCGGTGTTGAGCCGGAACGCCAAGCCTCCTTCGGGTTCGGCGCAGTCGGTGGCGACAAAAGCGGCATCCTCAACCTCGATAGCGAGCTTTTCGAACGGGCTAACCAGATGGTGCGACCCATCGGGATCGCGCAGCAACAGGCCGGAGAACGCGCGCACCATGGCATCGCGCTTGATCGGTGCCCCATCATGAAACCACGTGCCGTCCGCAGCGATCCGCATGCCGCTGTCGCCGATCTTTTCCGGTGCCCATGCTTCGACCGGCGGCAATTTGCGCGCTGCCACTTGCTCGGCAATTTCTGAGAGCGTGAGTTCGGCCAGATAAGGAGGGGGTTCGTAAGGCATGTTCTAGCCTTGCGATGCCAGAATTGGACTAGTCTGCCAATTCTCGCAATTCCCAGGGCCCCAGATTTCCTTCGCGCGGCAAGACAGACGGATTGTCGCAGCGCAACAGCAAGCGCGCAGGATCATTCGGTCCAGGCGTGCGCCAGCCAGAGGTGTGCTCGGCAGAGAAGCCGAAGAAGCGCTCATAATAGTCTGGATCTCCGATCAAGACTTGGGGCAGCGGCGGCGCATCGCCCGAAGTCTGAGCAATCGCTTCGAGGCCCGCCAGCATCAGGGCTTTGCCATAGCCTTCATTCTGATGTTCGGGCAGGACAGCGACTGGCCCTACCATCAGCAGCGGATAGGCGCGACCATCGGGATCGGTCAGGCCGATCGGCCAAATCTGGATCGTCCCGACCAGCATTTCCTCGTCATCGATGGCCGCGAAGCTCAGCGCATCGAGCCAATGCATGCCAGTGCGGATACGATAGGCGGTGCGCGCATGCCGATCCTCGCCAAAGGCGCGGTCGAGCAATTGCTCGATCATGTCGGGTTCCACCGACGACAAGGGGATCAGCACAGCCATGGGGCGGCGCGTTTAGGGCGAGGGGCCGATTGTGCCAAGCAAAAACCAGCCAACCTTAGGGATTGCTGCGTCGTCAGCGCTCCTCGCGATGACGATCGAGCCCACTTACATGCTGAGCTTGATCAGCCGCCCTTCGCTGCCATCTTCAACCACCCAGATAGAGCCGTCGGGACCTTCCTCTACCGAGCGAAGGCGTCCGCCAACTTCGTGGCGCGCAGCCTCGGTCGCGGTTTCACCGTCAAGGTCGACCTGCACCAGGGCTTCGCTGCGCAGGCCTGCAATCAATGCATCGCCCTTCCAAGCGTCGAACATGTCGCCCTTGTAGATGATCATATCACCTGGCGCGATCACGGGTGTCCAATGGATCGCGGGCTTGGTGAAGCCATCGTCTTCGGAGTGATCGGTGATCGGATCACCATTGTAGTGATTGCCGTATGAGCGGGTTGGCCAGCCGTAATTGGCGCCCTCAGCGACGAGGTTGAGCTCGTCACCGCCGCCAGGGCCGTGTTCGACTTCCCACAGACGGCCGTCAGCGTCCCAATCGATGCCCAGAATGTTGCGGTGCCCATACGACCAGATTTCTGCGGTCACGCCGCCTTCATCGGCGAAAGGATTACCGTCGGCTGCGCTGCCATCAAGGTTGAGGCGGACAATGGTGCCGATTGTGTTGGTGTTGTCCTGCGCCGGTTCGAGCTTCTGCCGATCGCCACTGGCAACAAACATGTAGGACTCATCTGGTGCAAATGTGATGCGGTGCGAATAGTGGCCGCGGCCGCTCACTTTGGGGGCCTGGCGCCAGATCACTTCGAGCCCTTCGATCGCGCAAGCGGATTCGCCAGAACAGGTGAGGCTGCCTTTGCCAACCACCGCGCCGCGGGTTTCGCCGCTGCCCATCTCAGCCCAGCTGAGATAGATCGTGCGTCCGTCGATCGTTTCTCCGGCTTCGCTTTCGAGGAATGCAACGTCGCCAAAGCCGCCCTGGCCGCCAAAGGCCACCTCAGGCACGCCGGTCACATCTCCGACATTGCCCGTGGCGGTGTCGACGAATTTCATCGTTCCGGCCTTTTCGGTGACAAAAATCATGTCGGTGCCAGGCGCGAATTCGATTGCCCAGGGCTGGTCGAATTCAGCAACTATGTCGGTCGTCATCGTTGCGGAGCCGTCACCAGCCGCGACCGTCATATCGGAGCTTTCCCCCGAATTGGCTTGGGCGCAGCTTGCGAGCGTGAGAGCGGGGAGGGATAGGGTGAGAGCGAGCTTGGAATAGGTCATCATGCTTTGTGAAACTCCCATAAGCGATTTTGGTGCCCCCGAATTGCAGATTCCCGACGCGATTATCGGTGTCGATGAAGCCGGGCGAGGGCCATTGGCTGGCCCGGTCGTGGCAGCTGCGGTCGTGCTATGCAATCCTTGCCCCATTGGTCTGGCGGATTCGAAGCGGCTTTCGTCGAAAAAACGTGAAACGCTGGACATCGAAATCCGCCAATCCTGCGCTTGGGCGGTGGGAGTGATCGAACCAGCCGAAATCGACGCGATCAATATCCTGCAGGCGACATTAGAGGCGATGACGCGCGCCGTTGCGCGGCTCAGCGACGCTCTGGCTTGCCCTGTCAGCGAAGTGATTATCGACGGAAACATGACCCCCGAGGGGCGCCGCCAGTCTTGGCAATGGCCTGCTCGGGCGATCATTGGTGGTGATGACAGCGAGCCGGCAATCTCGGCCGCATCGATCGTGGCCAAGGAATGGCGCGACCGGCTGATGCGCCAAGCAGCGCAAGATTATCCGCAATATGGGTGGCAATCGAACAAGGGCTATGGAACGCGAGAGCATATGGAAGCGTTGCGCGTGCATGGACCAACACCTTTGCACCGCCACAGCTTTGCGCCGGTCGCGCAAGCAAACCTTTTGTGATGTCAGCGGGTTTGCCGTAAGCGGCGCCTCGAAATGACCGAAGCGATTCTATTGAGCCTTGCCGGATTGGCCGGACTTGCCATTGGCGGTGAACTCTTGGTCCGTGGCGCGGTCGGAATTGCTCACAAGCTCGGCGTGTCGACGCTGTTCACGGGATTGGTGATTGTCGGTTTCGCAACCTCGATGCCCGAAATGGTCGCCAGCGTCGAAGCGGCCTTGCGCGGCTCGCCGCAGATCGCCTGGGGCAATATTTACGGGTCCAACCTCGCCAACACGCTGCTGATCCTTGGCACGACTGCGCTCATTGCGCCGATTGCGCTCACCGGCGCTGGGCGACGCGATGCGGTGGTCGCGCTTGCGATGACCGCTGCCTTGATCGGGCTGACCTATTCGCAGCTTGGTGCGCGCTGGATCGGCTTTGCGCTGCTCTTGGCGATCGTCGTCTACATCATCTGGCGCTATCGCCATCCTAGCGCGGCGATGGATACTGGCGATGATGAAGATGAGGCACCCGGGAATGGGCTTGTCGCTGTGGCTCTGTTTGTTGGCGGGCTGGCGGTTTTGGTGTTCGGCGGACAATTGCTCGTCACCGGTGCTATCGATCTGGCCCGCATCTTCGGCGTCAGCGAGACGGTGATCGGATTGACCGTTGTCGCCATCGGCACATCGCTGCCCGAACTGGCTGCTTCAATCGCTGCTGCGGTCCGCGGCAAATCTGGTTTGGCCGTCGGCAATGTGGTTGGCTCAAACATCTACAATATCCTGCTGATCGGCGGTGCGACGATGAGCATTGCACCCTTCGCGCTACCTATCGGTCTGATGGGATTGCAGTCATTGCTCCTCGCAGCGAGCGCGATCGTGCTGCTGCTAATCCTTTGGTACGCAAAGTCGATCGGGCGGCTGGTGGGAGCGCTGCTGGTCGCGGCTTTCTTTGCCAATACGGTCTTCGTGTTCAGCTGAGCGAACTTTCAGGCATCTGGCATTCACTGCCTCGGCTGGACAAGCGTCCGGCGATAGGGGACAATGCTGGCCTGATACGGGTCCACCACAAGAAAGGGTCGCCTGGCCATCGCGATTTGAGGCGATGGCAAGGAGGCAAATGTGAGACTCTTACTTGCAGCGACTGGCGCGTTTTTGTTGTCGGGCAGCGCTATCGCACAAGACGCGACCAGCGATGAATCCGTCATAACTTCGGTGAGCAGCGAGGATATCCGCAAGATCATTGAATCGGCCGGATATACTCTGGGCGATCCGATTGAAGGGGACGTCGCCTGGGGTGCCTCGGACGCCGATGATGTCAAATTCACTGTCCAAGGCACTGTTTGCGACGGCGATCAACGATGCAGCGGTGTGCATGTGATCATAGTGATCAATGATGTGGGGACCGCTGAGTTCGCGAACGCCATCAACAATGAATATGCCGCGATCAAGGCGACAGCCTATGAGGACGGGGACCTTGTCCTGTCGCGCTATTTGATCCTGGATGCTGGGCAAACTGCCGCCAATATTCAGCACAGCATCGAGGTTGCGCTCCTCGTCACCAAGGCCATCGGTGCGGACTTTGATGAGGCGACCGGCACGCTCCGCAGGCCCTCCGTTTCGAGCATAGATTGGGGCGATGACAGCGGAATCTATGCCAATGATGGCGCGTGCGATGACGCGCGCTTCCACGGCAATGGCGATGATTTTTCGTACAAGCGACAGCATGTCCTGGCCGATGCGACCGACTGCAGGGCCAGCTACGCTGATGGCTCAATCAAGCTTGAACTCGACTTCGGAAACAATTCGGGCGTCTACGCCAATGATGATACGTGCGACGACAACAGGTTCACAGGTTCTGGTCGCTCGGTCCTTACGTCTGACAGCCATGTCAAACGTGACTCGGTTGACTGCATCGCGGCCTATCGGGCTGGAACGATAAGTCGCTGATTGTGTGATTTCGCTTGAAGTGAGTGCAATGCCAACGCCTGATAGCTGACTGCGCAAAGGCCAGGCGATGACACTGCGCCTCACCGCAAAATTGAAAAGCGAGTCCTTTTCGCCACACCGCTGGATATCGAGTCCTCGATGTGCGGCATGACTCTATATCTGGTGTTGGACTCGTTTCGTTCTCCACCACGGGCTGTGCTGGTAACCCATCATTAACCATAATCGCCCATCACTCTTTGCTTGACGCGGAGTCCCGAAGGACTCACCCTGTGGATAACTTCGCCTGCTATGGGCTGAGAGGGGACAGAATGGGTGTGATGGAAACCGCAAAACTGCGGGCTGCTGGCGCTGTAAAGGCGCCCAAGGACGCGGCCGCGCAAAATCCTGAACAGGCTTTGCCGTTGGGGCAGATTCTGTCGGGCGACTGTATCGAAGCGATGCGTTCGCTGCCCGATAACAGCGTCGATTGCGTGTTTGCGGACCCGCCCTACAACCTCCAGCTCGGTGGCGATCTCAATCGTCCCGATGGCAGCGAAGTCGATGCTGTGACCGATCACTGGGATCAGTTCGACAGTTTCCGCGCCTATGACGAATTCACCCGCGCCTGGCTCACTGAAGCTCGCCGCGTACTCAAGCCCGATGGCTCGCTATGGGTCATCGGCAGCTATCACAACATCTTCCGCTGCGGTTCGATCATCCAAGATCTCGGCTTCTGGATCCTCAACGATATCATCTGGCGCAAGACCAATCCGATGCCCAATTTCAAGGGCACGCGTTTCACCAACGCACATGAGACGCTGATCTGGGCGAGCATGGGGGAGAAATCGCGCTACCAGTTCAATTACCGCGCAATGAAGACGCTCAATGACGAGCTGCAGATGCGCAGCGATTGGGTGATGCCGATTTGCGCCGGGGCGGAACGTCTCAAGGAAAACGGCAAAAAGGCGCATCCCACGCAGAAGCCTGAAGCTTTGCTCTATCGCGTGCTGCTCGCGACGACCGAGAAGGGCGACGTCGTGCTCGACCCCTTCTTTGGCACCGGCACAACTGGGGCTGTTGCCAAGCGGCTTGGCCGCGAATGGATCGGCTGCGAGCGCGAGGATTTCTATCGCGGCGTCGCTATGAAGCGGATCGAGAAAGAGCTGCCGCTTGATGAAAGCGCGCTTGAGACCATGCAAAGCAAGAAGGCCGCACCGCGCGTTGCTTTCGGAACCTTGGTCGAGAACGGTCTGATCAAACCTGGCACGGAAGTGTTCGACAAGAAGCGTCGCTGGGTGGCGACTGTGCGCGCTGATGGGTCACTCGAACACAAGGGCAAGACCGGTTCGATCCATGGCCTCGGCAAGGATTTGCAAGAGGCGCCAAGCTGTAATGGCTGGACCTTCTGGCACTACGAGGATGGTGGTGAGGTCAAGCAGGTCGATGCTGCGCGTCAGCTCTATCTGCTCGCTAGCGAAGACTGAGCGCGGCCACGCCTAGGGCAGACCGCCCTCAAACACATTGAGGCCTGGCCCGAAGGGTAGATGGCGATCCTGGTTGAACTCCGAGGGCGCATGGCTCTGCTCTGACCAAAGCAGGTCAGCCTCATCGTATGGCAGCAGATTGGACACCTGCTTCTGAGCGTCTTCGCTGAGCGCCGCAAAGCGCCGCCGCAGCTCCTCAAGGCACCAGACGCGATAGCGTGACGTGGCGATGCTGCGATAGGTGCAGCCCTGGACCTGCATGTCGAAACGATCCTGCATGGCCGAGTAACCCTCTGCATTCGCGCGCAATTGCGCCAGATGCGTCTCGCAGACCTCTTTCAGCAGCGGAGCCAAGTCACCAGGGATCTCGGATACAAATTGCGGTTGTTCGACCACGTCCGCACGCCACATGCGGGCCACCCATTCATAAACGGCGGGCGCTCTCGTGCGCATGATCTCCTGCGGCGTTGGATCCTGCCCGTAATGGCGGAACATCGGGCCCATCATGCCGTAATCGGCAATCGAGGGCGCATTGCCAAGCAGGTAGGGACGCTTTGCCAACACAGCGCTCATCGCATTTAGCGCGTTGAAATAGGTCTGCTCGACATGATCCCGCGTGCTGGCCGTGATCCCATCGCGATCGACATAGTGGCCGACCTGGCGACGGACGATGATGCGCCGGCGCATGAAGCGCGGCAGTTTGACATGGCCTGTGAGCTCATCGGTCAGGATATTCGACGCCAGCAACCGATCGTAGCGATACCACCAGCGATAATACATCGCCGAGCGCCACAGCCATTCATCGGCATAATCCTCGATCAGGAAGGCGATGAAGTTCACCACCGGATCGCTGGGGATCACGCCGCGTTGGGAGTGAACCTGCTCCAGATGCTCGATGATCGGAGTCGTGTCTGACATCCATTCACCGTCATTGTCGACGATCGGCATCTGCACTGCGCCGACCTTTTGCTTGAGCATCTCCGATTGCGCATAGGGCGTGGGCAGCGCCTCATAGGCAATGCCCTTGTAGCGCAGATAGGCTTCAAGCTTGCCGGTGTAGTAGGAAATCCGCGAACCGTAGACCTTCATGGCTGAGCCTCCCATTGCTCGCATCAAAAGATCGAATGATGCTGACCGCCATCGATAACGATGTTCTGGCCGACGATGAAGCGCGACAATTCGCTGCACAGCAAGGCAGCCATCGGAGCCAGGTCATCGGCTTCGGCCAGGAAGCCGGCTGGGATCTTGTTGTGCTCCATGAAATGGGCGAGGCAGACCTCCTGCTTGGGCTCGAGGCCAAAGGCGTCGGCATAGGGCTCAATATTCTCGTCAAACCCTTCGGTCCGGAACATGCCTGGCAGAAGGTTGTTGATCGTCACGCCGTGCTGAGCGATCTCGCGCGAAACACTGGCGGTGTAGTTGAGCAGAGCAGACCGCGCAGGACCTGACATGAGCCGCCAGATCATTGGGTTCTTGGCAGAGAATGTCGCGATGTTGACGATGCGCCCCCACTTCCGCTCGGTCATGCCGGGAATGTAGTGCCGCATGATCTCGATCGGTCCGACCAGCGTCGTCTCGATCGAAGAACGCCACATATCCGGCGTGACATTGAGGAAATTGCCATTGGGCGCAGGTGGCTTGATGGTAATGCCCAGGATGTCTGGATTGGGACATGCTTCGAACAGCGCCTGACGTCCATCCTCGGTCGAAGAATCCGCGACAATTGGCGTAACCGACGCGTTGTATTTGCTCGAAATTTCGTCGGCAGCGCGGTTCAGTCTCTCTTCGCCGCGGGCGGTGATGAATAGTTCAACGCCGGCCTCGGCCAGACGTTCAGCGGTTGCCCGACCCATGCCGGCGCTGCCGCCTGCCATAATCGCTCTTTTGCCTTTGATTTGCAGATCCATATTGTCTCTCCGTTTTTGAATTGGGTGTTGGGCCGCGCCTCTTGCGCGAGTGGCGCTATTGGGCGGCTGGCTTGCGCAGGCCGATCTGATCAAGCCGCCAACGCAAAGTGTCGATCCGGTCCTGACCAAAGAAGGGTTCACCGCGCACAACCATTGTTGGCACGCCCCAATGGCCGGCTTGCTCCAAAGCACCGTGATTGCGCTCGATTTCCTCGAGGTGATCACTGGCGGCGATCGCAGCCTCCATCTCGTCAAGATCGAGCCCGCAGGAAGAAGCGGCGCGGTGCAGATGGTCGCCTTCGTTCCATTTCGGAGTCCCGCCGAAGATCAGGCTCGACACTGCCGCGATGAACTCGACACCCTTGCTGCGACGCTGAGCTTCGACTCCAAGCTTGGATAAGCGGTAGATGTGCGGCTGCTCGTCAGCCACTTCGAGCGTCTCGAAGTCCTGAGCGATCGGATCGGGATCGGGCCAGGCGTGCGGACGACCCAAGAACTGAGCCCGCCTTTGCCAATCGAGCAGGATATAGAGCGCGGGCTTGCGATTGGACGCGTCGAACACAGCGGCCTTGTTGCGGATCGCCAAGGGCAAGACGATCCTCGCGTTCACCTCGACATCAAAGTCCTGCTGCAACTCGATGAGATCGGCGGTGACGAGATAGGAATAGGGGCTTCGAAACGACCAATAGACGTCCACTGCTTCTGTCATCGTGCATCTCCCGCGCGGTCAATTGGTGTGGGAGCAGTGATGGCGTGCCAAGGTCCGTGCGGCGAGACCAGCATTGGCCAATCATTATACATTTCTGGCCAAATGGGCCGACCGCGGGTTAGTGGTTGTCGCGAAATTGGCTGGGAGACTTGCCGGTCCATCCCTTGAAGGCGCGACCAAAATGCGAAGGATGCTCGAAGCCGATCTGGTAGGCGATTGAAGCGACGCTCTCGTCCGTTTCGCGCAAAAGCTTGGTCGCAATTTCGCGTCTCGTTTCGCCCAGGATACCGAGATAGGTTGTGCCGGATTGTTGCAAACTTCTGCGCAAGCTGCGCGAGGACAGTCCCAATGCTGCTGCCGCCTGATCCAGGCTTGGCGGCGCCGTTATGTGTTCGGCGACCAGCGCTTTCACGGCTCCGTGAGTGCTGGTTTCGGCGTTCAATTCCCTGAGCTGTTTCTCGCACACTTCGGTGATCAGCCGCGTCGTCTGCGGGTCGGCATAGCGCAGCGGCTCATCGATAAGATCAGGGTCCAGATAGAGGCACGTCCGTTCGCAATCGAAGGCGAGGGCGAAGCCAAATCGATCGGCCACCTCGGCAAATCCGTCCGGCTCCGGGATCGCAAGTTCTGCGCGGGTTGCGAGGTGGCGTCCAGCCAAAGCGTCGCGGAAGAAATTGTCGATGAACAACATGAACGAGCTGATCGCGAAATAACTCACGTCGGCGTCATCAAGGTGACATTCAAAGGCGATGACCGGAGCCCCGTCATGCTCTTCCAGCCGTGCGGTCAGCGTGCGGGTGAAGACATGATTGTAGTGCGCGATCAGGCGCAGCCCGCGCGAAATCCTGCCGCTTGACGCAAACAGCAGCAATACCGCACTCGTTGTGACATCGGTTGCGCGATCCTTGATGCTCAAGGCGAGATGGGGATCGCCTGTGAGTTGAACGGCGCGTTTGATAAAGTTTTCGTGCTGCTTTGTGCTGAGCCGAAACTCTTCACGCGTCAGATCTGCCTTTGAGAACCCGAGGCCTGCAAATACCTCCCGCTCCTGGAATCCCTCATCAGAAAGGTATTCGCTGATCAATCGCGGGAATACCGGCAAATGGCCGGATGCGGATCGTATCGGAGCGTTCATCGTGGGCGCATTTCATTGAAACACAGCGGCGATGTCAATCACGCGGCGTTGTGCGGGGAAGTGTTGGCTTGAGCTTTGTCGGCATGCCCGCTAGAGCAATGTTACATTGTATCATAATTCGAAGTGACATTTCTCCATGGCAACCCTCTCCATGTGCACGGCCAGCCAATCGGCAAATTTGGCTGGCCTCGCTGACATCCGTTCGCCCGATTGCAATCTGGCGATCTGGGACCGTTCTGGTCTGAGCGGTGTGACAGCGCTGATGGGTGAACAGGCGAAGGACATTCGCTTCTCGACCTCTCTCGCCAATCTTGAAGGCCAGCTTGCGTCGAGTCTTGCGGAATCGGATTTCGCAGACTTGCCCCTTCGCAATGACCTGATCGACGATGTCGCGATGCTGGCTGAGGCGTACGCCGCAATCATGGACATCAAGGATGTTGAGGTTCGGCTGGAGGTCGTCACCACCAATTCCTGCCGCAAATGGCATGCTGACTATGTCAAAGCACGTCTAATCACGACCTATGTCGGCACGGGTACGCAATGGCTTGATGGCGCTGATGCCGACCGAGTCAAGCGTGGCAATGAGCCGCTGCAGATCAACGAGATGCAGAGCGGGGCGGTCGGCATCTTCAAAGGCAAGCTCTGGACCGAGACCCCAGCAGTGCATCGTTCTCCCCCGATCGAGGGGACGGGAGAGCGCCGGCTCCTCCTTGTGATCAATCCCGCGGAATCGCGCTGATCGTCCGCGTCAGCCAGTCGACAGTTCGCTAGCGAGCTCTTCAATCCAGGGCAGATGCTGGCGGCCGATAAACAGCTGACCATCGATCACGAAGGCGGGTGCGTCGACAACGCCGGCGGCCTCGGCTTCCGCCTGAGCGTTCGCAAAGGCTTCGCGCGTCGCGCTGAGATCACCTGGGTGATCGGCTTTGCTTGATGCGATTATGTCGGCAACGGTCGCGGGATCATCGAGATCGCGATGCTGTTCCCAGTACGCCGCGAACGCAGCGCGAATGAATGGCAAGCGGTCGCCGGTGATTTCCGCCAGTGCACCAAGCGCGAGGTCGGTTGCGGTTTCCTTGTCAGGAAAGTTCAGCGCCATCCCGCGCAGCTTGGCATATTTCTGATCGATTACCCGCAGTGCCCTCATGCGAACCTCATGGTGGCTGGCGATCACACCTTTGTCGGCCCCGCTGTCTGGCAAGTCACGATTGGCGGTGCGGAACGGGCGCCATGCAATTGCGAGATTGTGTCTGTTGGCCAAGTCAAGCACCGGATCGAGCGCCAGCAGCGAACCCGCAGATTTCAAATCGATATAGGCTGTCAGCATCAGGCGATCTCGTAAGCGATGTCAGGTGCAGCGCCCTGGCGGCCGGACAAGGCCCAGCGGATCAGGGGGATGTGTTCGCGCCCGTGCAGCGGTTCCCCATCAAGCACATAGGTTGGCACGCCATAAATGCCCTTGGCGTGGAATTGCATCTGCATTTGGTCATGCGTTTTGCGGCCCTGATCATGCAGAAATTCAGCGAAGCCATTGGTGGCGATTCCGGCCTCGCTCAAGCAGGCTTCGACAACAGATACGTCCTCGATATCCAGCTCGCGCCGCCAGAAACGTGGGAATACAATGTTGAGAAAATCTGGCAGCCGGTCGCGCGCTTCCCGGCAGGTCCACAGGATCGCGATATTGGCGAACTCCGAATTCCAGATCTTCTCGGTGCCCTTGAGGATCAGGCCCTGGCGCTCGGCATAGCGGCGCGCATCTGCATAAGAATATTTGATCGCCCGCCAAGTCCGCTCGCTGCGGCCTTGCGACGCGACCACTTCGCCATGCTTCTTTTGAGCGGAGCCGAGATAGCTGGGGATGTCGAGCGTCAGCGGGCGCCAGTCGAACTGCATGCTCAGCTCGGCCTCAAGCGCCAGAGTTGGCCCGATCGCGACGAGCGCATAAGGGCTCTTCACGTCGATATAGACAATCAGCGGCGCTTCGCTGCTCAGAACATCCATCTTGGCTCTCCCGAGTAGGTTTTAGCGCCTTACCGATCGGTAAGTCAATTGGGATCTCAGCCAGGCGCGGAGAGATGGCAGTCCATGAAGCTGCGAATGGTTGCGCTCAACTGGGTTGGCGCATCTTCGGCGAGATTATGCCCAGCGCCTTCGATCGCGATGATCTTAGGATCGCCCCATCGATCAAAATCCAGCATACGAAAGTCGTCCAGACCAACCATCGCTTTGCTGCACAAACCAGTGAAGATTTCGCTGTCATAGTCAGTCCGGTGGTCGCGGGCATAAGCTTCGTTGACCCGATAATTCTGCACTATCCGCGGACCTACTATCGAAATGCCTCCGTCCTCACTCCGGTGGTAAAGAAAGGTGCGGGTGAAGGATACTTCCCGTTCCCTGTCCGTGACTTCTTGCCGGTTACGGCGGGCAAGGGCTTTGAACCCAGGTAAGACCGGCGAGAGAAGCAAAACCGGTGCATCGCTAGGTATCTCACCTTCTCGCAAGGAATAGAGTGCAACTCCCGCGCCGAAACTGGTCGCCAGGATGGAAGGTTCGCAATCGCATGCGGACTTGTAGTGGTCATACACACGCGCCAGATCCTTGCCAGCATAGGTGATTTCGTTGCGCACAACCATGGTGCGAAATCTGGTCCCCCAATAACCGACTGACGCAATTGTGAATCCCGAATTGTAAAAATCCTCAAACAGTTCGGTGCGCCAGTCTCGCCCGCCCGAAATCGTCGGCCCCATCGGCCCGCCGGTCAAATGGATGAGGACGCGCCCTTCGATCGCTTTTCCGGGGAGCGTCGACTCAATAACGGGCGTTTCTCCGTCTCCAGATCGGATCGCAACCAGTGAGAAATCAAAACCCTCTTCGCTCCAGGAAGCGCAAATTTCGTCGGTACCTTCCGCGCATTGCGGCCAGTCCTCGGTCGCTTCTTCGGCAAACCTCTCAGCTGCCGACTGAATCAACCGAGGGTCCATAATTCGATCACGCTCTTCCTGAGTCATTTCAGGCGGTTCGTCAAAAAGGGAGGAGACAAACAGTCCCCCCCCAATCATCGCCAAGGCGCCAAGCGTAATTGTCACTTTGCGGGCCGTAGTCACAGGGTGCTCCTACCCAAAGCAGTGATCCCTCGCCGGGTTCCGTTGCTGTTAGCCGCGCTCCTGTTCATTCTATCGAAGGAAGGATAAACCACCATCGCCTCAGGCCTCTTCCTCATCATCGAAGATTATCACCCAATCGGGTTCGTCGTCGCGATCTGAATCATCATCAGGATTGTCTAGGCCGGCATCATTGTCGCCGGTGTCGAATGAATCCTCATCTTCGCCGCCGCTTTCATCAGATCCACTTGACGTGTCCTCGGTTTCCGGCGTGTCCCAAATAAACTTCATCGTGACGCCGTTCGATAAGGTGATAGTTAGGCCGTTTTGGTCCAGCTTCTTGGCCTCACTCGTGGTGAGTTCAGCTCCAGAGGTTTTTATGTTGCCAACAAAAGTGAAGTCATCATCGGTGAAGGTGTTTTGGTGCACCTTCCAAACCGTGCCTTGGCCGTTGCCGTCCCATTCGATGATGAAGGTATCTTCGCCGACGCGATAGGTATCAATGTGGAGAGCCGAAGGATCCATGATGTCTTCCTCAACCACGAATTCCTTGAAGTCATCGATGTCGCTGTCAGGCCAGAACCAAGGCGGATAAGGAAGAAAATTTGACGTGTCTTCCGGTGGACTCTCGTTAGATCCTCCGCTTACCGCGAGCACTTCCTCCTGCGTGAGTATACGAAATCCCAATGGTGTCAGTTCTTTGACTTGCAACATGTGCGACCCTTCTTTTCCGCGCATTTGGCTGTCCTGAGACAAGGCTGCGCGGGCAGAGCCTTGGAGCAGGTTTGCCATTGGAAGAGAGCACCCAGGCACCGGGCCTTGCCACTCGCTCAGCTTCCGGCGTGGTCGCGTGATTTGAACTTCTACCGCTCATAAATCATTGCGCCACTTATTTCTTTCTGAAGTGCTTGCCTGTGTAAATTTCGACAGGACTGTAGTCTCAATCGGCCTCACTTCGGGGCCAAGATTGGTGTTTTGCTGTCCTACACGGCTGCGCTGCGATAGAGCCGGGGAATGCAGCGCCTCCTCCTCTTTCCTTCGCCTCTCCAAGCGGCGATGAGGGCAGTGTCTTTCTTTCCATTGAACACTGTTCCATGTGTTCCATCCTGTAGGATTTGCCGAGGGCGCAGACTGCCATGAGTGCTTCGATCTACATCCGTCCTTTGACCATGGTTCCTGGCCCGCAAGCGGTCGAAGGCAAAGCGATCCGGCTGGGTGGTTCGATGGCCTATGCGCGCGAATTCGCTGTCATCATGCGCGATGAGGGTGGGGTGACGGAGCGTTGGCTGGTGACGCCGGAGACGTTTGAAGACACGCTGGTGAACGTGCCGCCGCATCTGCTCGACGACACGCAAACGCAATGGGCCAATCTCGCCAAGGTTCACGCTCCGATCACAATGGGAGAGCGCACAGTGCGGCTCGACCAGCCTCAGGTGATGGGCATTCTCAATGTCACGCCGGACAGTTTTTCCGATGGCGGCGAGTTCCTCGACAAGCCAGACGCAGGGCGCGCGCACGCCGCGGGCATGCTTGAGGCGGGCGCGGCGATCATCGACATTGGCGGTGAAAGCACGCGTCCCGGCGCTGCGGCCACATGGGAAGGCGAAGAGATTGAGCGGGTCGTACCGGCAATCGAATATTGCGCCGGGATGGGGGCCGCGATCAGCGTCGATAGTCGCAGGGCTGGCGTTCTCGAAGCGGGCCTGCAGGCTGGCGCGCATATCGCCAATGATGTCTCGGCAATGCGCTATGATCCGCGCACGATTGAGCTGGTGGCCAATCAGGGTTGCCCGGTAATTCTGATGCACGCGCCGGGAGCTGGTGAAGACCTCCACGAGGGCGGCGAATATGCCAACGTCGTGTTCGACGTGTTCGACTTCCTCAAAGCGGTGCGCGAAAAGGCGATCGTCAGCGGGATTGCCGAAGACAGGATCATCCTCGATCCCGGTATCGGTTTCGGCAAATCGGTGGCGGACAATCTGGCGCTGCTCAACGCTCTGCCGCTGTTCCATGCCTTGGGATCTCCGCTGCTGCTAGGCGTGAGCCGCAAGCGGATGATCGGCGCGCTGTCCAACGAAGCGCCGGCGCATGAGCGGCTCGGCGGATCCATTGCCTTGGCGACCAAGGCGATGGATGCGGGCGTGCAAATTTTGCGGGTGCACGACGTCGCGGAGACGGTCCAGGCGCGCAATGTGTGGCGCGGAATGCGCGATGCCGGTCTGACTGACTTTGCGGAGCTGCCTCCGCTCTAACCGAGGCTAGAGCGTAAACCCGCCATCCGACACCATGACATGGCCGGTTATGTTGGCGGCTTGATCGGACAGCAGATAGAGGATCGTTCCGGCCATCTCTTCCGAGCTGGCGAAGCGGCCATTGGGCGTCCCGGTCGCCATCGCCTTGATCGCTTCCTCGCGGCCGTGCTCGGCAACCAGATGGCGGAAGCCTTCAGAGCTGTCCCAGATATTGGTGTCGACGCCGCCCGGCGCGATGGCATTGACGTTGATATTGTTGGCGACACCTTCAAGCGCGGCCATTCGCGCCATCATGGCGACGGCAGCTTTGGCAATGCCATAAGGTCCAGTGCCGGGTACGGGCTTCACACCCGTCGTCGAGGACACAACGACCGCGCTGCCGCCCTTGTCAGCCATGCAACGCATCGCGCTCGCCAACGTAAGGAACGCACCGTCGAGATTGACGTCCATCACGCGGCGCCATTCGGAGAAGGGCAGATCTACCAAAGCTCCACCGGTCGCGATACCGGCATTGACGACAGCGTGGTCGAGGCCTTGCATGCGTGGTTCAAGCTCTTCCCACAGCGCCTGGTCAGCAACGCTGCCGATCACAGCCTCGACTTCGCAATCGAAATCGAGCGCGTTCAGACCCGCTTCGTCGACATCGACAAGGAACAGCTTGGATGCGCCGCGCTGTGCGAGCGCTTTGGCGCAAGCAGCGCCAATGCCCGAAGCGGCGCCGGTGACGAGCGCTGAGCGCCCTGCGAAATCTTGGTGGTTGGTCATGCAAGCCCGCTAATCGGGCTCTGCGACAGGATCAAGCCGCGTTGTCGATCCCGAGGTCTGAAAGCTTGCGATAGAGCGTCGAACGGCCAATGCCCAAGCGGCGTGCTACCTCGGTCATGCGGCCACGATAGTGACCGATCGCCAGACGGATCACATCGGCTTCGATCTCTTCGAGCGGACGCAGGTTGCCGTCCTCGGTGTAGAGCATCACGCCAACGCCTTCATGCAGCGGCGAAGACGGATCTGCCTCTTGCTCGCCCAGCATCTCGGAGAGCTGCGGGAAGCTGTCCGCGGTGAGCGCTTCGCTCTCGGCATAGACCGCAGCACGGAACAGCACCGATTGCAGCTGACGGACATTGCCCGGCCAGTCGAACGCGCCCAGCAAAGCCAGTGCGGTGTCGGTGATCGAGAGATGCGTAAGACCAGGCTGCTCGCCGATCCGACCAAGGAAGTGGCGAGCCAGTGCTGCAATATCGCCGGTGCGTTCGCGCAACGGTGGCAGCGAAATCTTGGTTGTCGCAAGCTTGTCAGCCAGACTGGAATCGAAATGTTGCGACGACACCAAACGGTCGAGCGCGATATTGCTGGCGGTGAGCAGTCGGACATCGACGCGGAAGCCGTGCGCTGCGCCTACCGGACGGACGATGCCGTCTTCCAGCACTTCGCTGAGGCGAGACTGGATCGCGGCGGGCAAGCGATCGACATCGTCGAGCACAAGCGTGCCACCATCGCATTGCTGAAGCGCACCGATCTGACGATCAAAGGCGCCGGGAAATGCGTTGGGTTCATGTCCGAACAGGACCGATTCCAGCGAGTTTGGCGGGACCGATCCGACATTGATGATCCGCAGCGGCAGCTTGCTGCGCGGCGAGGCGGCGTGCATCGCGCGCATCAGCATTTCCTTGCCGGTGC
>Ga0207422_1003131_pt1 | contig 17834 bp, 15 predicted proteins | sample MarCyaLeptolynsp_FD_187757 | JGI IMG/M metagenome (GOLD analysis project Ga0207422, IMG submission 187757) | Marine cyanobacterial communities from Panama - species 1 Leptolyngbya sp. (SPAdes) | ecosystem: Environmental > Aquatic > Marine > Unclassified | place: Panama: Panama City | collected...
CCTGATGGATTATCTGAGCTTCTGGCTGGCCGGTCGGCAAGCACTCGCGGGCGCGCCGGAACTCGTCTACATCCCGGCTGACTTCTCAGCGCTGCAAAAAGAACTCTCGGGTTCCGACACGGTGTTCGGTTTCTTTTACCCGCCACCATTCCAGATGTTGCTCAGCGCCTTTGCGACGCTGCCGTATAGAGCTGCTTTCGCAGTTTTCATTCTGTCCACGACCGCGCTTCTATACGTCTCCTGCCGGTTCATCACCGGCAAGTGGCTGCTGGCCGCCTGCCTGATCATCGTGCCGGCCTGCGCCAACAACGCATTTCACGGTCAAAATGCAGCTCTGACGGCAGCGCTTTACGGGTTCTTCCTTGTCGGCGTCGAGCGGCAACGCATGATCCTGGCCGGCATCGCACTCGGTATTCTCACCATAAAGCCGCAGCTCGGCATCCTGGCCCCGGTCGCCCTTGTCGCAAGTCTGAACTGGCGCGCCTTCTTCAGCGCGTCGATAACCACCCTGGCCCTGGCCGCCGCGAGCGTGCTGTTCCTGGGCGTTGGTGTCTGGCAGGTGTTCTGGCAGCAGGCGCCCGTTGCATCCGCCATGATGGAACTGGGCGGCGTTGAATGGGGCAAGATGATTTCGGTTTATAGCAGTCTTCGTCAATTGGGGGTTGGGCATGAAATCGCCATGGGGCTGCAGGCCGCTGTTGGTCTCGGCGTTCTTTTGTGTGTCTGGAAAGCGTGGCGCCGCACGGTAGACATGGCGGTCCGGTCGGCAGTTCTGATTGGCGGAACGCTTCTGGTCACGCCGTTTGCCCTGTCCTATGACCTGACGCTGCTGATCATACCCTGCGCCTTTGTGATCCGGGACGGTCTCCGGCACGGTTTTTTCCCGTTCGAAAAAATCCTGCTCGCTTTCGTGATCAGTCTGTCCGCGTCAACGCCCGCTTTTGCCATCTTTTTCGGGCTTCCCGTGGCTCCGCTCTTGCCGCTTGCCATGCTTTGGCTCGGTCTGCGGCGCATGCACCTGGCCGCGGACGGCCGTGAGCAAACGGGTGCACCGGGTCATATGTCCGGAACAGCCTCCGCGTGAGCTTCGGTTTTTCGAAGTCTCTCGCGGTGTGCGATGTAAAGACCGCTGCCGATAATGAGAGCAATGCCGACCCAGGTCGGCCCGTCGGGGAAGTCAGAAAACACGAGATACCCGAACAGGGTCGCGCTGACGATCTCCACATATTGCAAAGGCGCAAGCAGGCTGGCACTGCCGCGCTGAAAAGCCGCGACGACCAGCCCGTGTGCGGCAAAGGAGATCAGACCTATCAGCGCAAGCAATGCCGTCTGACCCGGTGTCGGCAACACGAACTCGTACCCATCTACCTTGCCGTAGGAGCCGATGAGCAGAGCGCAGCCGAGAAGCAGGGCGCCGGAAAGGCCGGCCCCGAACTGGATCGTGAGAAGATCGTCTTCGACCGGATAGAGCTTGTTGATCAGAAGGTAAAACGCGAAGACCAGCGCCGTGAAAGCGGGCAGCAGGCTGACAAGACCGATTTCCGCCAGGTTCGGGCGCAGGATGATCATTGCACCGAGCAATCCGACGAGGATCGCACCGACCCTCCGGAAGCCGACCTTTTCTTTCAGAATGAGCGCGGCGAGGACGGTCAGGATCATCGGCTCGATGAAAAAGATCGAAATCGCGGTTGCAACCGACATGTATTTCACGGCCGTGAAAAAGCTCAAGGAAGCGACCGCAAGCAGGATGCCGCGCACGAAATTGATCATCGGCTGCCGCGACCTGAGCCGGGTGATCCGGCCGGCGGCAACGGCGATGACAAGACAGATGAGGAACTGAAAGAAAAACCGCCCGAAAGTCACTTCCAGCGCAGGCAGCCAGGCCGACAGATACTTCGCCGCGATATCCATGACCGGAGCGATCAGCATCGCGATCGTCATCAGCAGCATGGCGAGCAACGGGCTGTGCGCTATCTGCACCCGCGTCGAAACTGCCGTCACCCGTCAAGGTCCAGTAGTTTCAGGTCGACATCCGAAAGCGGCGTGATCGAGGCAAGTGCCGCGCGCGCTTCTTCGCTGTCTCTGTCCATTTGTGCGACGAGCGCTTCCGCCGTATCGAATTTTTCCTCGCCGCGCAGATGGGCAATCAGATGAACCCTGAGCGGCTGACCGTAAAGATCACCGGAGTAGTCGAACAGAAACACTTCGAAAACAACAGCACCATTGTCAAAGGTGGGTCTCCGCCCGTAGCTGGCAACACCGTCGTACCAGCCGTCCGGTGTTTTCACCTTCACCGCATAAATGCCCTCAAGCAGTGGGCAATCGGGGTTCATGTGCAGGTTCGCCGTCGGGTAGCCGAGGTCCCGTCCACGCTTGTTGCCATGTTCGACGGTTGCGTCGAAAAACCACCTGTACCCGAGCAGCGCATTGGCTTGCGCGATGTCGCCCGTGCCGAGGCACCCGCGAATCCGGGTGGACGAGATGACTTCAGCACCTTCATCTTCCTCGCGCTGGACGATGGTCACGCCGAACCCGTGTTCGGCTCCGGCTGTGCGCAGATAGTCCGGTGTTCCCTGCCTGGCCTTGCCGAAGTGAAAATCGTATCCGGTCACCGCATGCGAAATGCCGAGCGTATCGATCAGGATGTCCTGAACGAACGCGCTTGCTTCAACAGCCGCAAACGCCTTGTTGAAGGGCAGTATCAAAGCGCCGTCCAGGCCACACACTTTCAGCATGTCGAGTTTTTGCGGAGCCGGTGTCAGCCTGAAGACGGGTTTGGACGGATTGAATACGGTTCGCGGATGCGGTTCGAAACTCATGGCGAACACCGGATGATGCATGCCGCGGCCAAGCCCGAGTGCGGCGTCGAGAACAGCCCGGTGTCCCCTGTGCAGTCCGTCGAAATTGCCGATTGCGACGACGCCACCCTTAAGCTCATCGGGAAACGCATCGAGGTTGTCGGCGACCAGGAAATCGGCGGATCGGGACGGGTTCATGCAGCAAACCTTCGCGCAGAGTGTCGGCCGGAACGGCTTATTTGGAAACGGCAATCAGGGCAAGCACTGGGACCGGCACCGATTGCCGGCGCCGGCGAGGAAACTGCCGCGTGCGCGGGAAAACGTCAAGGTGGCTAAACCACACCAGCGGTCAGGAACCGGCCCTGTCTTCGTCGCGGCCCGGAACCTTTACAAGAGCTTCGCCTTCCAGAACGACGGTGTCCTCCACACTGCAGATGCACGAAAGCCGGGCACGGTTGCCCCGTTCCATCAGCTCTTCAACTGTCACCGTCACCTTGACATCGTCGCCGATCTTCACGGGTGCCTTGAAGTTTAGCGTCTGGGACAGATAGATCGCTCCGGGTCCTGGAAGCCGGGTGCCGAGAACGGCTGAAATAAGACTTGCTGTATAAAGGCCGTGCGCGATCCTGGTCTTGAAGGGTGTGCGCGCCGCGAAGTGTTCGGACAGGTGAATTGGATTGCGGTCGCCGGACACTTCGGCGAAGCCGACAACATCTGAGGAACTGACATGTTTGACGAGTTCTTCTTGCATGCCTGTTTCCAGGTCTTCGAAGTAGAGTGTTCGCAGTTCCAACATTGTGATTTCCGCCCGGTTTGATCTTCCTTGCCTTTGGCGTGGACGCTAGGGGGGACTGGGTTTTCTGGCAATTATGCTTTCGGCGAAGAAAAAAGCTTGCGTTATTAACGGTCTTTTCAGGTGAGACAGGTAAAGTCCATCGAGTGTGGGGAGGTGAGGACACGAATGTGTGTCGCTCTCCTTCGGAGTCAAATCGCGTATCCACCGGCCCACGGCCAGGGGCCGCGCTTATTGACAGTATGGAGTAGACAATGGCCCTTGATCTTCAGATGCCGGTCCTCGTGGTCGATGACTACAAGACGATGATTCGCATCATCCGGAACTTGCTGAAACAGCTTGGTTTCGAAGACATCGACGATGCCGCGGACGGCACCGAAGCCTTGGAAAAAATGAAGCAGCGCCGCTACGGTCTGGTCATTTCCGATTGGAACATGGAGCCGATGACAGGCTACGAGCTGCTCAAGCAGGTTCGTTCTGATTCAGGTCTCAGCAAAACACCGTTCATCATGGTGACGGCGGAATCCAAGACTGAAAACGTCATTGCCGCCAAAAAGGCCGGCGTGAACAACTACATCGTGAAGCCATTCAACGCTCAGACGCTGAAAGGCAAGATCGAGGCAGTCTTCTCCGAGTAATGTCTCTTGCGCCTGGCGGGACCAAAGTAGGGGGCCCCGCCGGTGCAGGCTGGACGACCGGGTTGTCAAGTCCCAGTGCGGGCGATCAGCAACACAAAAACCGGTAAGTTACGAAAAGCGCGTCAGCCTTTTGAGCTGGGACGCGTTCGGGGGGGCTTTCGCATGGGGAGGCTATCCAAATGGCCGATATGAAGCAGGAAAATGTCGCTCGCGTGATCGATTTCCTGGAACAGAACAAACAGCGCGACGGCGAAGTTTCGCTGACAGATGTCATGCATCTTGCCGAAGTCATGTCCGGTTCAATGCACGATTTCCTGTCCACCGTGCAGCCCACGGTGACCGATGAGCTGAGAGCAATCGGCAAGGAAATCGCCCGCATGAAGGTGGAGATTTCGCAGCTTCGTGCAAATGACATGACCGGCAACAAGATACCGGATGCCGGCCGTGAGCTAGACGCGATCGTCGAGGCGACGGAAGACGCCACAAACACGATCATGGAAGCTGCCGAAGAAATCATGGGCGCCGACACGAGCGATCCGGAAGCCTACCAGGAACTGGTCAGCAACAAGATGATCGGTATCTTCGAGGCCTGCACGTTCCAGGACATCACCGGACAGCGCATTTCGAAAGTCGTGACCACGCTGAATTACATCGACGAGCGTGTATCGTCTTTCATCGAACATCTGCGCATTCCGGGCGATCTGGATGCCGAGTTCGAGGAAACCGAAGAGGAACGCCGCAAGCGCGAGCTGATCCTGCACGGGCCTCAGCACAGCGGCGAGGGCGTCTCCCAGGACGACATCGATTCCATGCTGATGGACGCACAGGCGGATATCGACAAACTGTTCGACTGACTGCGTTCAATCGCCAAGTTTTCAAAAGGTCGCCAGCGGCGGCCTTTTTTGTTTTACCACAAGAGACGCGGCAATGCCGCCCGCGCCCGCAAACCTTCCTCGATCAGGCGTTTGCGGATCAGGTGTTCTTCCGGTGCTTCGCTCGGCCCGAAGTCGGACGCATGGATGCCAGCCGTGATAAAGAGGACATCAATGTCCTGAGAGACGGCTCCGCGGATGTCTGTCGGCAGACCGTCGCCGATGGCGAGCACGTCTTCCTTGGCGATCGGTTCGCCCGACAGATCTTCAAGCCGCTTCAGTGCCGCGCGGTAGATCGGAGCATGAGGCTTGCCCAGGATCGCCACTTCGCCGCCAAGGTCCTCGTAGAGGCGCGCAAGAGCACCGGCGCACCAGACCAGCTTGTCGCCGCGTTCCACGACGATGTCGGGATTGGCGCAGATCATCAAAAGCCCCCGGTCTGCGAGTTTCTGCAGCCGGTCCCGGTAGTCGTCGGGCGTCTCGGTTTCATCGTCGACAAGCCCGGTGCAGCTTATTGCTTCCGCCTCGTCGTCATTCGTTGTGAAGGTTGCCTCAAGGTTCCAGTAAAGCGGCTGGTCGCGGTTGGGGCCCAGATGCAGCAGCGTTTTCTTGCCTTGTGCTTCCAGAATTGCTCTTGTGACGTCTCCCGAAGTGATGATGTCATCATAGGCGCTGGCCGGAACTCCGAGCTTTTCCAGCATCTCGGCGACCTGCTTGGCCGGACGTGGAGCGTTGGTGATCAGAACCACCCTGCCGCCGGCCTCCCGATAGGATGTGAGCGCCTTGTGCGCGTCCTCGAATGCGGCAACACCGTTATGCAGCACCCCCCACACATCGCACAGGATCCCCTTGTAAAGCGGGGCGACGGCGCGCAGCCCGTCAATCAGAAGCGGTGCAGAAACGGTCATGTGGTTTCACTCGTGCTGGATTAGATCTGATAAACTCGGGAAAGAATCGGGACAAACCCGGCGCGGACCATATAGGAACGGGACGCAGTGCGAAACCGAGTAAAGGGAGTTTCATGCAAGTCAGGCAACTTGGCGAACGCGTGATCAACCAGATCGCGGCCGGCGAAGTCATTGAACGGCCGGCCAGCGTGATCAAGGAGTTGGTGGAGAATGCGGTGGACGCCGGCTCTGCGCAGATCGAGATCGTTACGGCAGCGGGCGGCAAGACGCTCATGCGCGTGTCTGATGACGGCGCAGGCATGCGTGCGCAGGACCTGACGCTCGCGATCCGCCGACATTGCACGTCAAAGATCTCGGATGACGATCTTTTCGATATCCGCACCCTCGGATTTCGCGGTGAGGCGTTGCCGTCCATAGGCTCCGTTGCGCGCCTGGCGATCCAGACCCGTCACGAGGACGATGATCATGCCTGGGCGATTGCCGTGGAAGGCGGCAGGGAAACGCCGCTTGCACCCGCGGCGCGGACAAAGGGAACCCAGGTTGAAGTCCGGGATCTCTTTTTCGCAACGCCCGCGCGGCTGAAATTCCTGAAATCCGACCGGGCCGAGGCCGCGGCCATCACCGAGATCGTCAAGCGCATTGCGCTGGCTTATCCAAAGATCGGGTTCTCCCTCTCCGGGGCCGACCGTCAGCCGCAGAGCTGGCCCGCTGCCCGGGGCGGCGAGCCCCAGCTCGCCCGGATCGCACAAATCCTCGGACAGGACTTCGTCGACAACGCGATGGAGATCGATGCGGAGCGGGAAGGCGTCCGCCTCACCGGGTTCGCCGGCCTGCCGACCCACCATCGTGGTAACGCCCAGCATCAGTTCTTTTTCGTCAACGGGCGTCCGGTCAAGGACAAGCTCCTGCTCTCCGGCCTCAGGGGCGCCTATGCCGACGTACTGGCAAGGGACCGGCATCCGGTTGTCGTGCTGTTCATCGATCTCGACCCGGTACAAGTGGATGTGAATGTCCACCCGGCAAAGGCTGATGTGCGTTTCCGCGACGGACAGCTTGTGCGCGGATTGCTGGTCGGTGCCATCAGGCACGCGCTGGTGCAAGCGCGGCACAGGTCCTCAACCAGCAACGCCGCAGTTGCACTTGACGCCCTGCGTTCTGAAACAGGCAGCTTCAGGCCGTCGTCGAACGAAGGCTTTGCCGCATCCCCTACTTACGCGTCTGGCGCGTCAAGAAGTGGTGGAGCAGCATATGCGACGGCGGAAACAGCCCACTGGGATCCGGCTGCATTCCGTCCTCTTGAGGAAAGAGAGGGTGCCGTGACCGGCTTTGCGGAGACCGCTTCAACTGGCTTCGACAGGCAAACCGGTCTTGCCGACATCGCTGTGCCCTCCGCCGATGCGAGAGCCGGTGAGACCCCGGCAGAAACGGAAACAACGCGCCTGCCGCTCGGCGCGGCGCGCGCGCAGGTTCACGAGACCTACATCATTTCGCAGACGGAAGACGGCGTTGTCATTGTCGATCAGCACGCAGCCCATGAACGTCTTGTCTACGAACGCCTGAAAGAGGCGCTTGCAAAAAAAGATGTTGTCCGCCAGATCCTGCTCATCCCGGAGATTGTTGAACTCACCGAGGAAGACGCCCTGCGCCTGAACGACAGGGCTTCGGATCTTGCGGAAGTCGGTCTGGTACTTGAAGCCTTCGGACCGGGAGCCGTCGCCGTGCGTGAAACGCCCGCAATCCTTGGTGACATGGACATACAGGGCATGGTCCGCAATCTAGCCGACGAACTTGCCGAATGGGATACGGCGGACGGTTTGCGGGAAAAGCTCGACCATGTTGCGGCGACGATGGCCTGTCACGGTTCGGTCCGGGCGGGCCGGCGCATGCGGCCCCAGGAAATGGATGCCCTCTTGCGCGACATGGAAGCAACGCCCAAATCAGGCCAGTGCAATCACGGCAGACCGACCTGGGTCGAACTGAAACTGTCGGACATCGAGCGGCTCTTCGGACGCAAGTGATCCGGCAAATCTGATCGGTGCTCCCCTGCCACACGTAACAAGGGTCAAGAGCAGCAAGGAGCATGACGATGGCCGAGGCCGAAACCGGCACCACCGGCGAACTACAGGCAAAGCCCGATAGCGGGTGGACAAGGTTGCGGCGCGGTCTGACCAAGTTTCTGATCGCCGCAGCCATCGCCTATTCCATGGCAGCCGGCTACATGTATCTGAACCAGCGCAGTTTCGTCTTCGTGCCGAGTGGAGACCTCGTGACGCCCGAAGACAAGGGTTTGCAGAACGTTTCGGTTGAAACCGTTGAAATGGCGGACGGGACAAAGACCACCGTATGGACAGCGGAACCGGCGGAAGAAGGCCTGCCGACGGTGATCTATTTCCATGGCAATTCGAGCAACCTGTCGGGACGCTGGCAACGCTTCAAGATGATCCTTGATAGCGGCTATGGCCTCTATGCGCCGACTTATCGCGGCTATGCGGGCAGTGAGGGCAGCCCATCGGAGACTGCCATCATTTCAGACGCGCTGGAGCATTTCGACCGCGCCGCTGCCACGGGAACGCCGATCATCATTCACGGAGAAAGCCTTGGAACCGGTGTTGCGACCGCGGTCGCGGCCGAGCGGCCAGATGCCGGTCTTCTGGTTCTGGAAGCGCCCTATACGGCTTTGGTCGACATGGCCTTCGAGAGCTATCCGTGGCTGCCGGTCGGTCTCCTGATGAAGGATCCGATGAAGACGCGTGAACGGATTGGCAAGGTCAAGGCGCCGGTACTGATCATTCACGGCACCGAAGATGCCATCATTCCTGTCGAGCACGGTGAACGGCTGATCGAGTTTGCCTCAGATCCCAGGGAACTCCTGATCGTGGAGGGCGCAGGCCATGGCGATTTGTGGAAGCGCGGGCTTTGGGACACGGTCCGGGAAAAGTGGAGCAGCAGCCAGCCCTGACAAAACTCCGGGCTGTTGACCCGGAGTTTTTCATTGATCCGCGTGCGGATCAGAACGAGCGTTGCATCCGGAAGGCGCCGAAAATCTGCTGCGTGTCTTCAAGCCCGGACGCGGCATCGAAATCCAGATCACGATACTGGATTTCCGGACCCATGATGAAACCGGGCACCGGTTCCCACACGAGGTTGCTGGTGACACTCCATTGCGTGAAGTCGTAGGCGCTGGTTGCTGCGTCGACGTTGTGGTAACCGCCCTCGACATTGAGTTCGATCGTGTTGGTCAGATCGAGACTGACGCCGCCGAACACGTTCCAGGTGCGCGTGGTTTCGGTGCTGTTTCCGTCCCATACGGCATCGGTGATCAGGTCATTCCAGCCGGTTGAGCCGTAGGCACTTGCCCCGTCCGTGTAGACGCCCTGCAAGGCAATGCTGCCACCCTGGGCAAGTCCACCGAAATTGATCTCGACCCCGGCGCCAACCGCAAAGCCGAGCTCGTCCTCCGAGCTGCCGGTTTGCCCGTTGAACGCGGCGTTCGGATAGACTTGGTGCAGGGCGCCCATCACCTGCGCTTCACCCCAACCCTGGCTGATGCCAAGCACGCCGATCAGGTCGGGCATCCGGGTTCCCCCGTAGCCGAGTGTGCTGCCATTCAGCCCGAAACTTGCCTGACGGTCGGAGCGGTCTTCGACCGCAACAGTGGCGTTGAAGCCGTTGCCGAAAGCGTAGGTATAAGCGATCTGGTTGAGAGATTGATCCGAATAGCTTTCGATCTGGGCATTGTAGGCATAACCCGTGAAGAAATCGAAATTCGAATTCGTCAGACCCGCCGTGAGACCGCCCCATTGAATATAGGCGTTGTCAATTGAAAAACCGGCCCGGTCATTCGTCTGCTGCATGTAGAGTTCGATGAACCCGCGCAGCGTGCCGAAGCTGGTCTCCGTTCGTGCGTCCAGATAGAGATAGCCGCGAGAGCGCCACTGGTATCCGTCGCTGTCGCGCTCGCCCCAGGCGTTTTCAGCCTCGCCGAAGTTCCGGACCCGGAATTCCGTGCGCAAGCGGCCCCGAACCCTCAGGCAGGTTTCGGTCCCCGGAATATAGTAGAATCTGGAACCGTAGGCATCGCAGATGCGGACATAGTCGACAGGTTCCGGTGCGACAGGAAGATCGGCAGCGATTGCAGGCACGGATGCACCAGCGAATCCCGCGAGCATTCCAAGGGCGATTAAACGGGCCATTGCACTCTCCGGGTGGCAAGCAGTGATATCGCAACTATGATCGATACGTGTGACGGTATGCCAACGGAAAGTCGATGTTAGGCGCCGGCCGGTTACGTTCAACAGACCATTGTTGCTATTGCGCAACGCAAATCGGCCCTTACCGTTTGGAAGCAAAGAAGGTTTTAAGTATTTCTGCGGAGGCCGTCTCGCTTATGCCCGCATAGACGTCCGGTTGATGGTGACAGGTCGGTTGAGAAAAGAATCGCGCACCGTGTTCAACAGCGCCGCCCTTTTCATCTCCAGCTCCGTAGTAGAGCCGCCTGATGCGCGCGAAGGAAATCGCGCCGGCGCACATCGAACACGGTTCGAGCGTGACATAGAGATCGCAACCGGGAAGCCGTTGAGACTCCAGAAGCGCACAAGCCTGCCTGATGACAAGGATTTCGGCGTGTGCGGTCGGATCGTTGAGTTCCAGCGTTCTGTTGCCGTCCCGGGCCAGAATTTTCTCGTCGCGGACGAGAACCGCGCCGACGGGCACTTCACCCCGTACAGCCGCAGCTTCCGCTTCCTCCAGCGCGATACTCATGAAGGACCTTCTGCTGCCGCCCATGCTCATTGCCCTTGTTGGAGCGCACCGGCGCCCTCCTGAAAACATGCCTGTTTCGCATGTGCCATGCGCCAGGAAAAGGGCTAGGTTGCGAAAATAGAGACCGACAGGTGATTTTAGAAACGGTCAAGCTCTGCTATGAGGCGCCCATGACAACACGAAAACCGACCCAAGGACGCTCGCAGCCGGCAAAAGGCCCCGGGCGCCGGAAAGCAGCGCCTGACAAAAAGCGCGCAGCGTCTCCGAAACCCAAACGGGCAGCCGACGCGCCCGCAGTGCCTTCCTATGCCGCCGAGGCGGACCGCGGGGACCGCATTGCCAAGGTCATGGCCCGCGCCGGATTGTGTTCGCGGCGCGAGGCGGAAAAATGGATTGAAGCAGGACGCGTTCAATTGAACGGCAACGTGCTGGCTACACCTGCCGTCACCGTTTCTGAAAATGACAAGGTGCTTGTGGACGGCGAACCACTGCCCATGCGCGAACGGACCCGCCTTTGGCTTTACCACAAGCCAAAGGGACTGGTGACGACCAACAAGGACCCCGAGGGACGCCGGACGGTGTTTGACCGTTTGCCGAAGGACTTGCCGCGCGTGCTTACGGTCGGCAGGCTCGACATCAACACCGAAGGCCTGTTGCTGCTGACGAATGATGGTGGTCTCGCGCGGGTTCTCGAACTGCCGTCGACCGGATGGCTGCGGCGCTATCGCGTGCGTGCCTTTGGCAGGGTTACCCAGGCCGACCTGGATGCCCTGAATGACGGCATTGCGATTGACGGCGTTCTTTACGGAGCAATCGAGGCCACGCTCGACAAGGAGCAGGGTGGCAATATCTGGCTGACCGTCGGCTTGCGCGAAGGCAAGAACCGCGAAGTCAAAAGGGTGCTCGAGCACCTTGGTCTTGCTGTCAATCGCCTGATCCGCCTTTCCTATGGGCCGTTTCAGCTGATGGACCTGGCAGAAGGAGATGTCCGGGAGATTCGCGGGCGAATCCTTCGTGACCAGCTTGGCGAGACGCTTGCAAACGAGGCTGGCGCGGATTTCGACGCCCCCATTTTTCACCAACCGAAACAGGAGGAAGCCACAAAATCCTCCGGAAAATCACGCGGTGCCGGAGGCCGAACCCAGGGCAAGCCCGGCGGCGGACGTACGCAGGGACAGGGCAAGTGGCTTACCGCACGCGAAGGCAAGTCGGAAACCGACAAACGCAAGGGGTCACGGTCTTCGGAAAGATCATCGGATCCCGGTCAGAAACGCCCAAAGCGGGGCAATGCCGGGCCGCGCCAGGAAAAGGTGTCGCCGCGGTCTCGCTTTCGCATGACGTCCGAGCCAAGGCAACGCAAGGAGTTCACCGAGGAACGGTCCGCGCGCCCACGCCGGATCTGGAGCGAAGGCGGCCTGGTGGAAGACAAGCAGCAGGAAAAGAGATCGGAGAAACCCGCGCGCGACCGCGGTGGCCCGACGCGGGGTGACGACAGACCAAGGGGAGGCCGGCGCTCGTGAGAATTGTTGCCGGCCGGTTCAAGGGCAAGACGCTCGCGTCGCCCAGGTCGCATGGGACCAGACCGACCAGCGACCGGCTTCGAGAGACAATTTTCAATATTCTCGCGCATGGGATCGGCTTTGACACCGAAGATGCTCGCGTCCTGGATCTGTTCGCCGGAACCGGGGCCTTTGGCTTCGAAGCCGTCAGCCGCGGGGCGCGCCACTGCACCTTTATCGAAGAAGGCGCTGAGGCGCGTGGTGTCATCCGCACGAACATGGAGCATCTTGGCCTGAACGGTGTCGCCAAGATTTTCAGACGTGATGCGACCCGTCTCGGTGCAGTTGGAACGATAGATCCCTTCAACCTGGTCTTCGCCGACCCGCCCTACGGCAAGGGTCTGGGAGAAAAGGCTCTGGCGTCAGCGGCAAACGGCGGCTGGCTGTTACCGGGTGCTCTTTGTGTTGTCGAGGAGAATGCTGCGGAGGCGCCCGAGTTTCCATCGGGTTTTTCGGAAGTTGACCGGCGTCAGGTAGGAGACAGCCAGGTCATCTTCCTCGAGTATCAGGACGGCTAGAACCCTGTGAAGGGCTCAGGCTCCACCGGGCATCATGATATAGACGGTGGTTCTGGCCGGTAGTGTTCCCTTGCTGATCACGAGATCGGGCGCTTCGGCTTCCACGATCTGATATCCGGCTTCTGCCGCCCGGCCCTTGAAGGCCGGCAGGGCCCCGGCAAAGTGAAAGTGCATCGGGATGATCATGGCCGGTCCGATCCCCTTCAGGACATCCATCAGGCTGTCAATGCGCAGCGTCGAAGAATTGTCGATTGCGGCAAAGACGACGTCGATCTGGCCGAGCCGCAGGTAATCCTCTTTTGTAAGCCTGTGATGCAAATGGCCGAGATGCGCGATGCACAGATCGGCAATCTCGAAAATGAAGATCGAGTTGCCCAGGCGCCGCGTCTCGCCGTCCCAGCTGCGGATATTCGTCTGAATGTTCCTGATCCGCACATCTCCAACCGTAAGGTCGTGGTCCATCGGGCCGCCGTCCGGGTTCCACCCATAAAGCAGATGTTTGATCTCCGGGTCAGGCGAAAGCGAATAGTGAGTGGAATGTGCGCCGTTCATCGTGGCGACCGTTGGCGTCATAAACGGGCGGTAGATGTCGTTGTAATCGGTGGCAATGCGAACACTGCCCGGTGTTTCCAGCTCAAAGGTGGAATGACCGATATACCTGATCTGGACTTCACCGGCCTGAAGAGAGGCCTGCCAGACCCGGGCTTCATTGGCTTCAGGAACCAGATAAGGGGCATTCGCCACGAGTTGGCATATGGCCAGGGCGGGCGAGGCGATTGCGGCGAACAAGAGCCCCAGCAGCATTGCCATGGAGCGGGACGCACCTCGAGCCCTGCCAGATGTTTCGCTTGAAGCGCCGATGCCAATGTTCATGTGCTCGTCCCTGTCTACGGCCACCCACACTAGAAGAGTAGCGGTCGGTTTGGTCGAGGCAAGCACGAAAATTGGTCACGCGTGCGCACCTTTGAAGTCATTGGCGGTTTTGGGCAAGGCGGCACAAAGAAAAAGGCAACCGGCCAGCGCGTCGAATTTCGCGGAGGCGGTTGCCGCAGGTGGGGGCGGGAGGGAGGAAGAACCAGCCCCGAATGAACTCTCAAACCACGTGAAGACTGACCGGCGCTTTTCCGCCCCGCTGACGGATCTCCGTCTCTGCTTCACCTGTCATGTTCGCCTGCGCCTGCAGATGGATGAGTTCGCCGGCATGGCCGGCCTCCATCATCAGGGATGAACGGCTGCAAAGTGCTGCCATCGACAGCCCGAGCCTGCGCAGATGCGAGCGTTTGTAACAATAAACCGCGAGGGCCGCCCTTTGCCTTTCGGGAAGCTCGATCCCGACATCCTTCACGATGGTCATCGTCGCTTCGAGCAGATGTTTCAGCAAATCCTCAGGAACTGGACAATTCTCCAGATCCGCAGACCCCGATTTGTGCATTGTCTTACCTCTGGTTTTTAAGAATAATATTCCCCAGTGGCGTTAAAAAAAAATTAATTTCCGGTTTTTTTACAAGAAATGTCGTTCGGATGGTGAAATTTACTTAGGTGATTTCAAGTAACGATCATAGGTTGTTTTGTCAGTGCTGACAGTTGTTCTCTTGTTGATGCTCTGAGCGCTTCGGCGCGTTCAAGAATTTTCTCTGCCTTCAAGAAATCAAGGACGCGGACCGTGTCGTGTGGCGGGCGCACCAGGATATCCGGTTGTTCCTGCTTGAGTTTTTGGGCGGTGATCGTCTGCATCAGGATTTGCGATGAACCGAACAGCGCGTCCAGCATATTGATGTCCGATCTGTTGGAGCGTGGTACCGGCGCACCAACGACATCAACCGCGATGATGATATCACAATCGGACCGCATGCCTTCGAAGGGCAGGGGATTGACGACGCCGCCATCGATCAGAAACCGGTCTCCGTGCTGCACTGGCCGGAAAATGGCGGGGATTGCGATCGAAGCCGCGATCGCGGGGAGCAGCGGACCGTCTTCAAAATCATACTCTTCACAACCGAAGAAATCAGTCGCCAGCACGCGAAGTGGAATATCCAGGTCTTCGAAGCTCTTCGGCAAGTGCTCGGCGATGAAGACGTCGAGAACACGTTCCGGATCAAGTTGCACCGGACGGGCGCGGAACATGTCGGCAAATCGTTTTGGGCGCAATTTCCAGACCTTGGAAAGAACGTTGTTGCGGTCGGCGAAGATCTCCAGAACGATCCGTCGGATTTCTTCGCCGCTGTGTCCGCTTGCGTAGGCGGCTCCAAGAATTGCGCCGATCGAGGTTCCCGCAATACGGGCCGGTTTCAGACCCAGGTCGTCAAAAGCCTCAAGCACCGGAATATGCGCCAATCCGCGTGCGCCTCCGCCTCCCAAAGCAAGCCCGATGCGTGGAGGTGTCGTGGAGGTCGCCAAGTGTGCGGTCATCTTGCCCGCTTCCCTTTCATCAATTGTCTGGACAGACATGGGGGTGCAGCCGCCATTTTCCAAGGCATTCGTCGTCGATGGCCCGTCTGGCGGGCACATCGCTCCGTGCTGTCGCACTGTCTAGTGTCAGATGACGAAGTAGAGGTCGTCGGATGCTTCGGCCATCCATTCGGTCATCTGATCTAGCGGCATGGGCTCGGCAATCAGGTAGCCCTGAATCGAGAAGTCACCCATCATGCGCAGACGGTGGTACTGCGCCTCGGTTTCGACGCCTTCGCAGACCACGGCGACATTCAGCGATCTCGCCAGGTGGACCAGCTGATTGACCACTGCTTCCTTGCGCGGGTCGTCGATCATCTGGTTGGTGAAGGAGCGATCGATTTTCAAACCGTTGATCGGCAAGTCCGCCACATGGGTCAGCGACGCGTAGCCGGTACCGAAATCGTCGAGTTCAATGTGCACGCCAAGCTCGAACAATTCCCGAAGCGCTGCCAGGTGGCCGGACCGGTTGTCGTTCAGGAACACCGATTCCAGAACTTCGGCGGTAATCCGCTCCGCACCGATCTCGTATCTGGCCATCGCCGCCTTGAAATGCTCCACCAGCAGGCCCGAGGCGAGGTGTGAGGGTGACACATTCACGGAGATGCGGCCGAACTCGAGCCCGCTGACGAGCCAGTGTTTGGCCGCGGCGAATGCCCTGTCGATGATGATTTCGCCGAGAACTGGAGCAAGGCTTGATTTTTCCACGACCGGCAGAAATTCCGCAGGTGAAAGGACGCCGCGCTCCGGGTGCTCCCAGCGTATCAGTGCCTCGATGCCCGTGACGGTTTGTGAGCGCAGATTGACCTGCGGCTGAAACACCATGAAGAACTGGTTTTCCTTGACCGCGTTTTGCAGTTCGCGCTCTATCCTGGCCTCGGTTTCGCTCTCCGTCTTCATGCTGGATTTGAAGAACGTAAATCTGTCCTTGCCGCTTTCCTTGGACTGGTAGAGTGCAAGGTCGGCGTTGAACAGAAGATCTTCGAAGGATGAGCCGTCTTGCGGGCAAAGCGCGATGCCCATGCTGACCGTTGGCCAGAACCGGTTGCCATTGAATTCCATCGGCAGTCGCATGAGCCGTCTGGCGCGTTCGAACAGCTCGTTCGGATCCGCACCGGCATTTTCTGCAATGATCACGAATTCGTCGCCGCCCCAGCGATAGGGGGTGCCGAGACCGCGTGAGACCTCCCGCAGCCTGCGCCCTGTTTCCTCCAGGCAGTAGTCTCCTGCAAGGTGGCCAAGCGTGTCGTTCACACGCTTGAAATTGTCCATGTCGACGTGAACCAGAAACGCCGGCTTGTCTGCCCGTTCGAACCGCAGTTTCGCATCGCGCTGGCAGCCTGCCCTGTTGGACAGTTTGGTCAGGGGATCGAAATAGGCCAGTCGCTCGGCGCGCACCCGCGCTTCGCGTGTCTCGGTCTCCCGCATGACCCTTTCCGTCACGTCGTTCGCGATTATGACGAAAAGGTCTTCGTCCATGTCTTTCAGCAGCTGAATGCGCAATTCGACCGGATATTCCGAACCGTCCTTGCGCCGGTGAACGGTTTCTGCGGCGATGCCTTCCAGGTCTCCGGTCAGCAGCGGCCGGACCTGGTGTCTGATGGCATCTTCGTTGTAGATCGAGTTCACGTCCCAAAGATGCATGGATTGCAGATTTTCCAGTCCGTGCCCGAGATTGTTCAGGGCACACCGGTTGGCATGTTTGAACCGGAACGTGGCGGCGTCCAGAATGAAGATCTCGTTGAGAGACGATTCCAGAATGTTGGCGAGCAGATGGTTCCGCCGCTCTGCTTCGCTGCGTTCGGTAATGTCATGAACCGTACCGACGACTTTCGCGCCTTTGCCATCGGGGCCCGGCTCCACATAACCCCGGATATGAAGGGCGCGGGGCTTGCCGGTTTCCGGGACCAGCGAGTGTTCGAAATCGAATTCACCGCAACTTTCAACCGCGTTTTGAACCATGAGCTGCGCAGCCCGGCGTTCATGTTCGGGAATCTGCGCGTAGACCTTTTCGATGATCTGGTCCGACGGCAGGCTGCCGTCGATGTGCATGATGCGGAAATACTCTTCCGTTGCGCTGACCTCGTTTGTTGCAAGGTCGCGCTCCCAGCTTCCGACCGTGGCAATGCGCTGGGCTTCCAGAAGTTTGGAGGCATTGCTTTCAAGCTGATTTGTATAGTCGCGGACTTCCGCCTCCAGGCGGTGCCGCGTGACCTGGACGGACGACTGCAAGCCAGACAGCAGACGCTGGATCACCGCCCAGGTTATCAGTGACAATCCCACGCCAACCAGGATCGAAAATAGAATGCCCCGGAAGAACGCCCAGATATTCTGCGTGACATCGTTGATGACGAGCAGAGTAAACTCCTGATCGCCCCTGGCAATGGCGATAGGCAAGTCGCGGGTCAGATAGATTCTGCCGTTTTGAACGGACAGGGGCTGGACTCCCGCGCTCCGGCCAGCCAACGACAAAACATCCATATCAAAACCGTCGGGAGCGAAGCTGCCCAGCACCCTGTGGATCGTTCTGTCGGCACTT
>Ga0207422_1003134_pt1 | contig 17789 bp, 17 predicted proteins | sample MarCyaLeptolynsp_FD_187757 | JGI IMG/M metagenome (GOLD analysis project Ga0207422, IMG submission 187757) | Marine cyanobacterial communities from Panama - species 1 Leptolyngbya sp. (SPAdes) | ecosystem: Environmental > Aquatic > Marine > Unclassified | place: Panama: Panama City | collected...
TGGCCACATCATCGACCGTCCCGGCATCCGGCCCCGTGACGGCAAACGTGTTTCCGGTATTGTCACCGGTCACCGTATCCGTGCCCGCATTCCCGTCAATCGAGCCACTGAGACTGCCGCTATCGCCCAGAGTGAAATTATCATCACCCGAACCGCCCGCCAGGTTTTCAATATTGTCCCAGCCGCTGGTCTTGCCCGCTAGGGTGCCGCTGTCGGCTCCCGTGACTGCAAAGCTGTTGCCATCGTCATCGCCAGTCAAGGTATCCGTCCCGCCAGCGCCATCAAGCGGCCCCGCAATGCTGCCCGCATCGGCAAAGGTAAAGCTGTCATCCTGGGCGCTGCCCGTCACCATTTCAATATTGCTCCAGCTGCCCCCAATCGCTGTGCCCGTACCGCTGTTAGCTCCCGTGATGTTGACATTCACCGCAGACCCATAGTTGGAATAGTCCAGGCTGTCGCCGGGATGGGTGGTGGGATCGCCACCGTCAATATTGCCGCTGAGACTGCCACCCGGATTGAAGGCAAAGCTATCGGCCTGAGCACCGCCTGCCAGGTTCTCAACATTGCTCCAGCCACTGGTCTTGCCTGCTAGCGTGCCGCTGTCGGCTCCGGTGACGACGAAACTGTTGCCGTCATCATCGCCCGTCACCGTGTCGCTGCCGCCTGCACCGTCTACTATGCCGGTTAATGTTCCCGCATTGTCGAAGTCAAAGTTGTCGCTGCCCGCACCGCCTGCAAGATTTTCGATGTTGCTCCAACCGCTGGTCTTGCCTGCCAGGGTACCGCTGTTGGCTCCAGTGACGACAAAACTGTTGCCATCATCATCGCCAGTTAAGGTATCCGTCCCGCCAGCACCATCAATCGGTCCCGCAATGCTGCCTGCATCGGTGAAGGTAAAGCTGTCATCCTGGGCGCTACCTGTCACCATTTCAATGTTGCTCCAGCTGCCCCCAATCGCTGTGCCTGTACCGCTGTTGGTGCCGGTGATGTTGACATTCACTGCAGACCCGTAGTTGGAATAGTCCAGGCTGTCGCCGGGATGGGTGGTGGGGTCGCTGCCGTCAATATTGCCGCTGAGACTGCCACCCGGCTCGAAGGCAAAGGTATCTGCCGCTGTACCGCCTGCGAGATTTTCGATATTGCTCCAACCGCTGGTCTTGCCTGCCAAAGTACCGCTGTCGGTTCCCGTAACCGCAAAGCTATTGCCATCATTGTCGCCAGTTAGGGTATCCGTCCCGCCAGCGCCATCAAGCGGCCCCGCAATGCTGCCCGCATCGGCGAAGGTAAAGCTGTCATCCTGGGCGCTACCCGTCACCATTTCAATGTTGCTCCAGCTGCCCCCAATCGCTGTGCCTGTACCGCTGTTGGTGCCGGTGATGTTGACATTCACCGCAGACCCATAGTTGGAATAGTCGAGGCTGTCACCGGGATGGGTGGTGGGGTCGCTACCGTCAATATTGCCGCTGAGACTGCCACCCGGATTGAAGGCAAAGGTATCGGCCTGAGCACCGCCCGCCAGATTCTCTACATTGCTCCAGCCGCTGGTCTTGCCTGCTAGAGTACCGCTGTCGGCTCCAGTGACTACGAAGCTGTTGCCGTCATCATCCCCCGTCACCGTATCGCTGCCGCCTGCACCATCCACAGTACCCGTAATATTGCCTGTGTTTGTGAAAGTGAAGCTGTCATCGCCGCTGCCACCCACTAGATTTTCGACATTGCTCCAGCCGCTGGTTTTACCTGCCAGAGTGCCGCTGTTGGCTCCAGTGACCGTAAAGCTGTTGCCATCATCATCGCCCGTCATTGTATCTGTGCCACCTGCACCGTCAATAGTGCCGGCTATGCTGCCGGCGTTGGCAAAGGTGAAGCTGTCATTCGCGCTGCCGCCGATCAGGGTTTCGATGTTGCTCCAACCGTTCCCAATGCCGGTTGCACTGCCGCTGCCCGCGCCAGTGATGGCGAAGGCGGTTGCCGTGGTGTAGGCGGAATAGTCCAAACTATCGCCGGGGAATGTTGTGGGGCTGCCGCCATCAATAGTGCCGGTGACACCTTTGCCATCGCTGAAGATAAAGGTGTCGAGGCCGCTGCCGCCAGTGAGATTTTCGATGCCATTGAAGTCCAGGGTAGCCAGATCGCCGGTATTGGTGTCGGTAATGTTCCAGGTGTTGGTCTTGTTTTGACCGACCAGGGTATCGCTACCGCTGCCACCCTGGAGGAGAGTGGCATTGTCAAACGCTAGAGAACCCAGGCCACCAAAAGCAATGCCACCGTCGGTGATGCGACCCGCATTATCGCCAGTGAGGGTGTAGGTGGTACCTGTATCTGAACCCTGCAAGGTGTAGCCTGCTGCTGCCCCCTGAATGGTGGTGGGATTGTTGATGGTCATGGGACTGCCCAGAGTAACTGTGCCAGTGCCGACGCCTGGGTTGCGGATGTTGACAGCACTGAATCCTGGAGCTAGGGCGACCAGGTCAGCCTGGGTCAGGTCGAATACTCCAGCACCCGTATCGGCAGCACTGCCGACAGTGAGGTCGGCGGTGCTATCGAACGGTGCTAGAGTCAACAAACCTCCCCGCACCGAGTTGGCTCCACCATTGAAATCAATGTCGCTGGCGGTCAGGGTGGTGCTGCCTCCCAAATTGACGCCTCCCGTTGCCAGGGTTTCGTTATAGGTCTGAGCGCCTGTGGTGGTGACGGAGCCACCATTCACAAACACCATGCCAGCGGCATCTGTGGTCAGGCTGGCTAACGGTGTGGTACTGCCGACTGCAGCATTGATCGTAGTGGGGCCAGCGCTGTCGAGGTTGAGGTTAAAGGCTCCATCGATGGGCGCGGATATCAGCAAGCTCTCAGAAAATGTGAAGCCAGGGCCACGGGTGCTGAGAGTGGTGTCAGCAGTGAGGTTGATGGTGCTGAGGGGGTTGACCAACCCAATCCCTTTGTTGGGCGCTGCGATTGTTCCGGCCAGGTTGATAGTGGTGGGGGAAAAAGCAGTAAAGCCATCTGCGAAGGAGAACTGATCGCTGGCTGCATCGTTGAGGGTTAAAGTACCCGTGTTGAAGAATAAGGTGTTCGCTGTCAGTTCGCCACCATCATTGAAGGCAATATTGTAGGCCCCCGGTAAAACGGTCAGGGCAATTCCCTGTACGGCTCCATTAAAGGTAACGGTACCTCCAGTTTTGTTGAGTACCAGGCTGCTCCAACTAATATCGTTGCTGCTTCCCTCTCCCCCAGTACCGGTCAGGGTCAGATCGCCCGTTCCGGTAGAGGCAATGGTGCCGCTGTTCTGGATGCTGACGCCATGGTTGGAGCCGCTGGCTCCGGTGCCACCTGTTCCTGTAACGCTGACGTTGCCGTCAATGGATGCGACATTACTGAATAGAGTCACCAGAACACCATTGTTGTTGTCGGTGCCTGCGCCGCCTGTACCATTGATGGTGATATTACCGGCGCTGGCTCCGGTGCCCGTGGTGGTGACCTGGGCGTTATTGGTGAGAAGTACGCCGTTGTTGTTGTTGCCAGTGCCGTTGCCACCACGTCCCTGAAGCTGGATGTTGCCACTGCTGGAGGTAAGGGTGGCACCGTCCAGGGTGATGCCGTTGAAATCACCGCTGAGGGAGGTCGCTCCCTGGTTGGCATTGAGGTTGATGTCGCCATCGGTGCTGGTGATGCTGGAGCCGTTGTTCAGCAGAATGCTGCGGTCGGCGTTGAGGGTGAGGTTGCTGGCTGATGTCCAGTTGATAGCGGCACCAGAGTTGACGGTGATGTCGCCGTTGCCGCCTGTGCCGGAGGTTTCAATAATCAAAGAGGCGGTGGATTCCAGGAAACTGGAAATGTCGCTGGCACCCAGGAGGTTGCTGTTGGTGGGACTACCACCGATGGCTCCGACAGAGCCAGCCTGAATCGTAATGTCGTTGGGATCTAAGAGCAGGGTGCCAGCGTCGCCGTTGGCGGCGGAGAGATCGATGTTGCTGCTCCAGTCGGGGGAGAGGTTGAGGGTATTTTTGCCAGAGATTTCGGCGAGACCGCCGTCGCCCTGGGTGGTGCCCCCTGTGGCGCTGAGTTTGCCGCTGAAGTCGGTGATGTTGTCGGCCCAAACGATTATGGTGCCACCATTCCCTGCATTGCCAGCGTTGGCGAGGAGATGGCTACTGGCATCGATGGTGGTGGTGTCGGCATTGGGGAGGGTTCCCTGTCCCTGATAGTCGCCGCCTATCCGAATCGTGCCACCCTCGCCTGCGCTGCCGGAGGCGTCGATGGTGGCATTGCTCAGATGGACGTTGTCTCCTAGAATCATGGCATTGCCGCCGTCGCTGCTGGAAACATCGACGCGACCTGAGACAATGGCTGTGCCTGCACCGCTAGCTATGGTGGTTGAGGTGCTTTCTACGGTGACATTGCCATTGCTGTCGGCGGTGACACCGAGGCCGGAGCCGCCCTGGGTGAGGAGAACGGGCAGGTCTGTGGCAGCGATGCCGGCGGTGTCGGCGGTGAAGGCATTAGTTTCGACTTCCAGGCTCAGTAGCATACCGTCCTGAGAGATCTTGACCAGACTGGTGCCGGGAACTGCGGCGATGGTGATGTCGCCGCTGGGGGCACTGAGGGTGCCAGTGTTGATGACTTGTCCGCCGACCAAGGTGAGGCTACCGTTGCTGACGGACAGGTCACCGGCATTGATGATGCTGCCGGGGGTGTCGCTGGTGAAGGCGAAGCTGTTGGGGGTGCCGGTTAGGGCGCTGTAGTCGTTGGTGCCATTGGCGTAGAACCAGTTGTTGCTGCCGAAGCCGATGCGGTCGGCGGTGGTGGCGGTGAAGCTGCCGGGGACGTCGAGACTGGCTCCGGGACCAAAGACAATGCCGGCGGGGTTCATCAGATAGAGGTTGGAGTTGCCGCCCGTGACTTCTATCAGACCGTTGATGATGGAGGCGTCGCCACCGACAACGCGCCCCAGAATGTTCTGGATGTTGGGGTTGGAGAGGAAGCTGGCGACTTCGTTGGCGCTGAGGCCGAATTTTTCAAAGCTATGGAAGAGGTTTTCGCCGGAGAGCGTGCCGCCGTCAATTTTGAAGGTATTGCCGTCAATGGTGATGGTGGTGCCGGTGCCGTCTGGCGCTGCAGTAATGGATTGAGCAGACGCTGGCAGGTTTGCTGCCATACTGAGGGCCGATAGCAGGACTACGGAGAGGAAAAGTTTAGATGACACGGGACTCGCTCCTGATTGCAACGTGATGGAAATATCAGCTCTGCAGATTTTCCAGGAACCCAACAACATGCCTGGAGATGGTTGCAGGTTGATATGGACAGTGTCCGGGCTGGAAGTTTCAGGTTGCGTATATGGAATGGGGAACGAAAGTATAAGTTTTGTATAAGTTGTTTGAATAAATTACCCGTATCTAATGTGATAAGCCTGGTAGCTCTTTATGGGTCAGGATTGTTGAGCGTCTGGGTAGCACTCGGATGTTCAAAATCCTGACTGGTTGATTGCGGTTCTAATTTTGCCGATTGGGGAGGGTGGGTAATGGCTAAACGCTAATGGCTAAGCGCTAAGCGCTCGCTGCTAAATACAAAAACTCTCCCCGCTTGTGGTGGCGATCGGCTGGAGAAACATCCATCAATATCCCGTATCTAATGTGATAAGAACGACTAATCTTCCTGGGCTATTCGGGGCTTTTATCAGAAAAGAAAAGGCTGTAAACTAATTTTAAAGGGGTTATACCCCTTGTTGTAGATCTTTCTTGTATCTACTAATCTCTAAGTAGTCATCGAAATGCAGTCTATCAGGAATCCGCTGCTTGAGCAGGTCCTTGATTTGCCCGATATCAGTATTGAATCCTATACCCTAATCGAGAACGTCCTCTGTCTCAAGCTCAATCTTTTAAATCACCAGATCAGTTGTCCTCATTGCCAACAATCCAGTCATGAAATTAATCAAATTAAGCCAATCCTGGTGAGGGATTTGCCTGCGTTTGGGAAGATTGTCTATCTCAAAATTCCGCGTCGCCAATTCTATTGCAAACGCTGTAAAAAATACCCTACAGAACCCTTAGAGTTTCTGGGGAAGCGCAGAACCTATACATTACGGTACGAACAGTATGTCTACCGCAAGGTTTTGCATTCTAGTGTGGCTCAAGTCAGTCGGGAAGAAGCTCTCACTGAAGAAATTGTTCAGGGTATTTTTAATACTGTTCGCACTCGAATTAAAAACAATTCTGGATTGAATGCATCTCGATCTTGATGTAATAGGCAGAAGTATGTTTTTTCGGCAGATTAAGGATGTTTGGGCGTGCGGGTGAAACTTGCGCGCTCAAAACTCTTTGCCGATGGGGGATGATTCGTTATTGGGTGAGATCGTTGACCATTCCAGGAGATCTTGGGCATCGCGTTGTAATAGGTTTTGGCGAAGTTGGTCCCAGTCGATTTGGGAGCTGGGGGCGTCTTGTTGCAGCTGTCCCTGGTTTAAATAAAGAATTCGAGAACAGAATTGCTGCACCAGGTCGAGTTGATGGTTGACCATGAGGACTATCATTGGTTGTGTCTGGCTCAAGGTGGCGAGTAGGGCAAGCAGTTGAGAGGCTCGCCCTAAGTCTAATGCGGAGGTTGGCTCGTCGAGCAGGAGTATTGTGGGTTGGGCTATGAGGGCACGTGCGATCGCAATCCATTGTCGTTGCCCAACAGAGAGCTGTAAGGCAGTTCGCGACAACCAGTCTTGGGGAATTTGCAATTGCTCTTGCCAGAAAGCAAGGCGCTGGTGAATTGCGGTTTGGCTAAAACCCTGAAGCTGCAGGGGGTAAGCGAGTGCTGCTTGAACGCTCATCTCCAGCAATTTGGGTTCTTGCATAACGAGCATGATTTGCCGACGCAGTTGTAGAGGTGGGATCTGACGAATGTCTTGTTGCTCTAAATAAATGGAGCCGCTGCTGGGATCGCTGAGTCGATTGAATAAACGTAACAATGAAGTTTTCCCAGCACCGGATGGACCAACAATGGCAATGAATTCTCCTGCTGAAACCTGGAAAGAAATATTTTGCAGTCGAGGCACGGTACCGATTGTGGCAGCCAAATTTACTTGCTCTACCTGAAATGCAGGCATGGATGTCTCATTCATGGTTCATGGTTCATGGTTCATGGTTCATGGTTCATTGCACCAGTTGGAAGGTTATTTTGAAAGCCTTGCTCCGCAAGGCTTTCAAAATAACCCATTTTTATAGTTCAGCACGAAGAACCAAGGGTTAGCACCCCGAAGGGGATGCTAACCTTCCAAGTGGTGTCATTGTTGATGGTTGATGGTTGATGATGGTTCATTGCTTGAAACGCTAATTCTGCAGGGTGAGGAGCATCCAGATTGTCCAACCATCGACTAAAAACAATAGGAAGGTAAAGATTGCCAGAATCAAGTACATCCAGGGTTGAGCTAAAGGGCGGACGTCTTTCGTGTCAATGCCGCTTTTGGCCTCAATTTGCTGCACTAGACGAGAAAAGCCAGCAACGCGCATGGGCAATAGATAAGCCATGCCGGATTGACTGAGGAAATAGTAAACGAGTCCGCCCTGCCCCGTGGAGCGAGGTTTGAGTGCTTTTATCTCTGCCCAGGGCAGAGACCAGCCCTTGCGGAAGATGGAGGGTACCCAACTCGGATAGGTGACGCAAATTCCTGCTTCATCTACGATCGTCTGTTCGCTGAGGGCGGCATGGAGGGCAATGGCTCCAGCGCTGATGCCTACCCATAACCAGAGGGGCGCGATCGCGTTACCCGCTCTCCCAGCCAGTAAGGGCAGGGGAACGGTCAAGGCCACATATAAACCTAGCAGCGTCAACCGAATGAATGGTGCAATATGAAAGCATTCTCTGGCAGGCAAATGAGTAGATTTAGCTCCAGTATGAGAGCCTATCTCAGACTGCAAACCAGTGTTTGAGAGATCTAACATGGCTCAAAGGACTTTGCGTTGATCTTAAAGTACTATCAATCATGCTAATTCAGTTAAGCGATTGTAATGGGCACATCTAGAAATTGAAGGATAGTACAAACGATAGAGGCGTAGTTTCCTCACCTGGCTGAATTTCCTACGGATCAGTATCTGGGCAAAAATAATTGGATAGTTTCCCTGAGCTGAGATTTTGCATCTTAACAAGCTTGACACTCGCAACTGCGACTGAAATCCTGTCCATTTTTGGGATCCGGAGTGCGATCGCGGGCAAAACTGGCCGTTGCAACATCGATTTTGTTCTAATAGACTCATTCGGAAATTGGAGTGGAAGCCCCCCCTCCGGGGGCTTCCACTCCAGTTCTCGGACAGGTCTAATTAGCTGCGACTTCTACTCGCTGGGATTAAGATACCGAATCTCGCCTTAAGATTAATGTTTTTGTAAAGGCAAAACGAGGTATCGCAGAGCAAAGAGCCGTGCTTCTACTACGTTCGCGTCCAGCATAAGACTTATATTTACGTTTTTTCTCTGTTGGAATAAGGTGATTTTCACTGATGCAACCTTTATAGTTTGTCTGCTTAGATAGTAGATGAATGTACCCCTGAATCGCTTGATTACGTGACTCTTTTTCAGCACTTCATTGTCTAAACTTTCATCAGATTCGTGCGAACAATTACAATAATTTATTCGTCAGAAAATCGTTGTAACTTGATAGCACTAGACTCAAGAATGAATCTTATTTTGGTGAAAGATATTCTACGATAAAAATGCTGTTTCACAAAAGTGAGTCGTTATGAGTTCGGCGATTTCTAATCTGTTTTGAGATCGCCGAACTTTGTTCTAAACATTCAACCTAATTTGTCTTATCAAGATAATGGTAAGTTACGATCTTATAAGATGTCCTAAAATACTGAAGTAGTTGGGTAAATAGTCTAACGCTACCCTGCGGACGTCTTGGATAAATAGCCCCTTATCTATATTTCCTATTTCTATAAAGAGAGCAAAAAAGAGACAAACGGAATTGTCAAAATTGTGCGCTGAGTTGTGTGCGCTGAGTTGTAAGAAAGTGCAGTAAGCGGACAAAAATAAGCACCTCCCATATGCTCTTTTATGCAAACAAAATAGCGTCGATATTCTCACGCAACTCTTTATTATTTACAAGAGCTTCATTTAACTCAATAGCCTTGCCAACATTTCTGAGTGAGTTTGAGAGTATCTGCCTTCATCCAGCCAAACCTATATCCGTTGGGCAACCAGTGGGCAGCAAAGTCTAATCAGATCTGAGCCGCTTTTGGCACAGATTGAAAAACACCAAAAGCAGATAAAACAATTGGGAAAGATTGGAATCGATCAGGAGTTCTACTATGACTGCAAAGACAAAAACATCCCAAAATCTTGACAAACTTAATTTGATAACTATTTGCGCTCCCAAGCGCCTTGATACTTTTACCGCTCCTTGCTTGTATGAAGATTTAGTAGAAAAAATCTGCAAAGGGGCCTATATTGTGCTCGATCTGTCTCAAACACAGTTTGTGGATCCGGTTGGGGCTGATGTCATCAAAGAGGGGCTGCTGAGATGCAAGCAACATCGCGCTCATTTGTCTCTACGGGGGGTTAAACCTCAAGTGAAGTCAGTATTGCATGCTGGAGGAGTGCTGCAACATTTCAAGCAGCAGGCGCGCAAAAAGAGCCGCAAGAAATCGAGTCTCAGTCCGCAAAACGTTGTTCGCTCTCAGGCAAAAGCAGGATGATCTGATTTTGGATTCTAGATTATTGAGGTTGCTTCCTCTGCACTGCTGAGAGGCAAAAATGTTTCATTTGTAATTGTTTTGGGTGTTGTTTTTTGTTGCATCGAAACGGAGATCGCGATCGCACCTCACACCTCACCAAAATATATTTGCGATGCGTTTTTCAGATAGACTTCGCAACTGCAACTTACCTTTGCAGCACTGGATAATTCAGAAAAACCCTCGCGGATCGACAACGGTAATTTTAGAGAATCGCTTGAAATCTGCCGTATTGAAAGTCAGCAAATGGTCGATTTTGTGGATAATCATGGCAGCAACTAAACGAGCATCGTGAACTTTTTTACCAATGACTTGATGTCTAGCAACTAGATTCTCCCATTCAGCATAAATCTCGGGAATATCCGCTTTGAGGCTCAAGAACTGTTTCAATTGAGCTAGCTCTTGAATCGTTTCAGAAATACTGAGTGCTAAACCGTTTGATTCAAGAGGGCGTGTTGCTACCGCCCAAAATTCAATCAAGTTTTGAGGAACGAGACGAAAGTATTTCCCCCTGCTCTATCAATTTTTGCAGTGATTGGAGAGCAACATTATGCATAGGATGGTTTACTTGAATGCTACGTAACAAGACATTGGTATCAACCAGGTAGCTCATTGCATTTCATCTTCTCTCAAGTAAAGACTTTCACGACTGATGGCCTCATCTGGAAGAGGCGGCGCTTTCAAGGTATGACTGCGCGCCCAAGCGACAAATGCTGCAGCTTTCTCCTGGGGAGAAATTGCAGAACCCGTGTCGAGTGAGCCGACAATGAATTTTTCGATGACATTTTCCACCATTACCTCAACCGAGATTCCTTGTTTGGCTGCTCGGGCAAGTAAACGAGCTTCGACCTCTGGTTTTAATTGCAGAGTTAGAGGCATATTCTTCGTTCTCAGATGCTTACGTTTTCTAATCCATTCTACAATAGGCAGAGGCTGATTTTGAAGTCATAAGACAAGCAATGCAGAGGGTCGATTTTGATTTCCCAAGCAAGCTGATCTGGACAGGACAGTCAGCGATTGCTCAAGTCTGAAAAGTCTCGCTCAATTGGGTATTGATTAAGCATAGACACTGATTGGACTACAGGACTTTGTAAGTGGTGGGATCGGCCTTGAGGACGAACATGTCGTCGTAGCGCACCACCTCGCCTTTAATCTGGATGGGGTCGGCGATTTTGTCCAGGATGAATCGATTGACGGCTTCGCCTTTGGCGTCTGCGAGGACGAAGTAGAGCGCATCCCCCGCCTGGTTCCGCACCCGGAACAGGGGTGGAACGCCACCGCTAATGCAGCGGATGGCACATTTGCGATGGATCTTAGTCTGGCCAGGTTTCATCGCCCCCAGGAAACATTTGGCATCCAGGATCTCGCCGTTCAGGGTTGCCGTGCCGAGGGAGGTACCGGCTTCCGGTGGGACGGGCAATGCCGGGGGCGAGTCGAGTGGCGTAGCCGATCGGGCCGCAATTAAAGTTTGACTGTCCCGGTAGATGGGGGTACCGGTGAGCTGCACCCACTGGCCTGCCAGAGCCAGGATCTTGTCGCTAGGATAGGTTTTACCTAAACCAGACAGCAGATAGCGAGAATATTGGGATTGCCCTGCAGTTTGACCCGGGCGGAGTACCACCAGATGGGGAACAGGTTGAGTCAGCAGCAAACCTTGCAGGTCGGGGGCACGACCGAATTTGCCGGGCGTATACTGATTGTGCAGTCCGGGTAGCACAAGGCTGAAGAGGAGGACACCCAGCATTAACGCAGGAACGAAGATAAAGAGAAATTTTCGGATGCCAGGGGGGATTTTTTTGGCGTAACCGAGATAAAATTCGTCGTCTGGTGGGGTTGGGGACGTCATGGGGTGGCCTCCTGAGTGAAAATTGCGGGTGCGACCTGGGCACCGGGAGGGTTGGGTTGGGTGTTGACGAAGATGCGATCGCCGCTGAGTTTCACGGTAAAAGTGGGTACCTGTTCGGTATAGGGCGGCGGCGATGCACCAGATTCGGGTAGATACTGGTAACCATGCCAGGGGCAGGTGATGCAGCCGCCGATAACTTTGCCCTCGCCCAGGGGACCGTTCTGGTGCTGGCAGACATTGGAAATAGCGGCAATTTTGCCATCGTATTTGAACACCGCGACCCGCTCGCCCCCAATGGTGACGATCTTGGCGCGATTTTCTGGGATTTCGCTGACACTACCGACTTCAACGAAGCCCTCTGGGTCGGCGGTGGCAGACATCTCCCGATCCAGTTTGGTGCCTTTGAGAGCGACAATCAGATGGATGGTGGTTATCCAGATCAGGCCACTGAAGACTGCGATCGCAAGCAGCGGATCGGTATGGCTTTGCAATGGCCCCAATACCACATGGCCAACCAACAATGCATAGGCCCCATAGACCATCATATGCAGTGCCTTCCAGATCGGAGCAGTCAAATTCGTCAGCCAGAAGTCGTGGCTGGTGGCTGCCATCAGGAATAAGATCAGCAGCCCGACCACCCCCAACATCTCAAAGGGAAAACGGATAAAGGAACCGTAGTTCAAATTACTGACAAACAAGCTGACATGCGGTTCAAGATTGCCGAAGTCATGGTACCAGGTCAGAGCCAGGCGGGCATGGTTCAGTCCCAATAAAAACATCGTCACGCCCATGTGGCGGCGATTATAAAGCAGAGGCAGAAAACGACGATTCAAGCGGCAGAGCGGCCCGATGGAGAGGATAACATGCAACAGGATGAAGGCAGCTGAGCCATAGGCTCGAATTGTCAAACCCCGCTGATCGAAGTCACTACTGACCCATGTCGCCGCCAGATGGAACACGACCAGGTACAGCACGACGCAAGCAATTAAAATAGCATCATATATCAGTTTCTGGCGGTTCCACTGAACGGCACGATAGGTATGATCCATCAGTTCGCTCCTTTACTGAACAAGATTAACGGTCGAGGGCGGTCAGATTTGCCGGAAAGGGAAATTCAGCCACCTGGAATTGCTGCACCTGACTATAGAGGATGAGGCGACCCTCTTGTCCATAGCTGTCAGGTGGCAAGGGAAAGGCGCGACGCGAGGGGCCAGAGAGTTTACCCAGTAAGATAAAATTTTCGCCAATCGCTGCTGGTTTGGCCTCTGCTTCCGCTTGGGCAGATTGTTCGCTGCCCTCTGCCATCGGTTTTGCCGCAGCCCAGTACACTAGCACGTCCGGGCGACGAATGGCCCCGACCGGTTGCAGCGCTAACCAGAAAGGAGCCGTTGGATTATCCGGTAGTGAAAACGTTTGTGCCTGCAGTTGGACACCTTTGGCCTCCAGGGTTGTTGAGGCAATGGGGGGAGTATGATTGGCCGCATTGGCTATTTCCAGAACCACTGCAAAGCCCGCTTGTTCGAATAGGGCTGCGTCAGGGTCTTGAGTAGCTCGATATTGGGGACGCAGGAACAGTGCAATTAAAAAGCCAAGCGGCAGCAGGCCAATCAGGGCAATGCTGCTGTACAAATGGGCGCGGCGACGGGAGAGTATCATGTCATCCTCTTGAATTCAGCGTTCTGGATGGGGTTGCGGTGAGTTGGCTGGCAAGGGTTTGACCCGCAGACGGTGGGCATTCCGTTCAGTTGGCGTTGTTTTTTGGCCCCGGAGCAATCGCACCAGAAACAAGGGCCAGAATACAGAGACGCCGGGAATGATGAGAAAACTGAAGCCAAGTTTGAGGCCATGGGTGCCTGGAACAAAGCGCTGAACCAGGCCAACCAGGGGAAACAATGCTACAGATACCAGGATTCTCGGACCGACTGGAACAAATGCAGGTAGTTTGAAGTTCGGAGGGACGAAGTGCCAGATCAGGGCAATCAAGGCAAATACGATGGTAAATGCCAGGATCCTGACGCCAAGGCTGCGGCTCCGGGCAGAGGGGTCGAGCCGCTGAACCAGGGCAATGACGAATACTATGGCAAAGACCAGCCCGATGCCAAGATAGAGTTGGAGCAGATTGAAGATAACTTGAACACTCTCAATGGCGGTTTGATTCATGGGTGGGAATGGGGAACGGGGAACAGGGAACAGGGGGGTATATACAAGGTTTTATCGCATCGATCGGGCCAATTGAATCAACCAGGAGATAAAACGTTGCAATATAGGTTGGTGGGTCAGGGTTTCGAGTCTGGCAAATCCGCCAATGTTGCCAACGTTAATCTCGCTGATGCGCCAGCTGCCGTCTTCGTCTTGCAGGAAATCATAGCCAAGGGTTAACAGGCCGCGATCGCGATACTCTCCTACTGTATTTGCGATGGCTTCGCGCTCCCCATCGCCGACCTCAGCCGGGTAGCATTCCCCATCTCCGCTAATATTATTCACCCAATAGCCGCTTTTAGAGCGCCGAACAAACGCTCCATAGATTTCGCCATCCACCACAAGAATGCGCTTATCCCCCGCATCAACCCGGTTCAAATAGCGCATGAGCTGCATCGGTTCAGAGGACTGACTCTGAATGTAAGCCATGACCGCGTTGAAGCTGCTGAACATTTGCAGGCCGCTGTTCAGGTTATCCACCCTGAAATGCCGATCCTGATACCAGATCTTGAAAACGCCTCGTCCGCCGCAGCTATTCGATCGCTTGGCCACAATGGTGCGATGGCGTTCAAAAAATGCTTGTGCCTGCCCTGCATCGTTTGTCACTATCGTGTCTGGTAAATACTCTGCGGCCACCTGCAAGAGAAACTCCGGCTGGAGTTGTTCTATTTTCCGGGTGGGACTGTTGACAAAGTTGGCAAACTGCTCCCAGCGACTCAGCTGCTGCAGATACCCTGGAGGGAAGGGTTTCAGAGTGCGGCAAAAAATCAGATCGAAGTCGTTAGCGGTATAAGCTACAGAGACACAGGTTGCGATCGCAGCCTTGTCCTGTCCTTCACCTGGCTCCAGAGCAACCCGATTCAGGTCTAAAAAATCATCATAGGAGAGCGCCGATGGTAGGGGTGCAACCGGAATGGGTGCGGGCTGGCTAAAGTCGCAGTCGAGAACCGCAGTTGCAGGCAAATGAAAGCTGCTCGCCCGAGCATCCCGCGCCAGCCGCTGATAAAACAAGGGAATCTCTGAAGACGGTCGCAGATAGGCACGCGGATCGCAAATGCAAAGCAAACGAACAGGAGCCATAGTGGATTTTAGGTGGATTTTGGATTGTAGCGTTTAGAGCCTGGCTAAAAAACTGATGACACCTACAAAGATAACTTCGCACTGTGAGAAAATGCTTTGACACCGCTAAAATTTTGCAAAGTGGGCATTGCTCGCCAATCTTATGGAAACCCTATTCATGCCTACCACAAGCTGATACGATTGTCCTTATAATCAAGCGTAGAGACAATAGAACCATGCTCCCGAATCTGCTAGAGCACCGATCGCGATTGACATCCCTGATACTTCACCCAACTTCACCATTTGCATTGATGAGCCATGGCCCAGCTTGAACATCTGACGACTGGATGTATTACCCTCCATGAAATCAATCAACCAATGGAAGTATCCATTTCTGAAATTCATCGAGCAATTCTGACCCAATTGCAAAATCGCCACGACCTTGTAGTTTTTGGCGCTTATGCAGTTAACGCTTACCTCAAACCTCAAGACGTACGGATGACTGCCGATGTTGATATTCAAGCGCTCCAAGGGCGTGACTTAGCGGCTGAAATTAGCCAATCCCTTCATCAAAAATTTTATATTGCCACAAGGATTCGAGAAGTTGGAGCAGGGAAAGCCTGGCGGATTTACCAGGTCTTAAAATCTGGAAATCGTCATTTAGTCGATATTCGGCAGGTGGAAAATCTACCTGCTTTCAGAGTCATCAACGATATCCAAATCCTGAGTCCCCTGGAACTGATCGAGGCTAAGATAATGAGTGCCTACGCCAGACAAAGACAACCGAGAGGCTTCAGCGATTTGCGAGATCTGTATTCCTTAATGCTGACTTTTCCCGAGTTAGTAGAACGCATCCAACTGGACTCCCAGGATGAGGGACTGCTAAGCTTTTGGCAATCGCTGCAGTCCCAGAAGATGGATGTACCCGATTCAGATGACGATTTAGTTTATTAAAGTGAGATGGCATGAACGTTGTGTGCAAATTGGAGAACAACTGTCGAATTCTGCATGAAACGGATGCTGGGTGCGCGCAAAAAAGGATCGAGGATTATAAAGATTGTTGCAGGCTGTTCTAATTGCTGACAACTTCCAGGCAATATGAGAAGATCGGGATATACTCAAGAAGCGAATAAAAAGCAATCATAGTTTGATTGAATGCATTTGATATCAATTCAAAACCTTCGTCAGGCTGCGGCTCAATATCCTGATGTCCAAAAGAAGATCGATACCTGGTACACCATCGTCAAGAAAACAGAATGGAGAAATCTGGAAGACGTACGCAAAATTTACCGGGATGCTGAGGCAGTGGGCAATTTCACTATCTTCAACATCAAGGGTAATGATTATCGCTTAATCGTTGGCATTAACTACGAAGCTCAGGTCGTCTATTACAAATATCTGCTGACCCATGCTGACTACGACAAAGGTAAATGGAAAAATGACCCTTATTTTTGATCCACTTACTTATCGCAAATTACTGTCTGACGTTGCTCCCACAGCGATCGAAACCGACGAGGAGTATAATCGCATCCTGGCAGTAGTTGAACGTCTTACCTTTGCGAACCAACTCACTCCTGAAGAGCAAACATTATATAAATTGCTCGTGCAACTCGTTGAGACCTATGAGGAAGCGAACTCTCCCATAGAACTTGCTGCACCTCATGAGGTACTCCAACACATTATGGCAGCCAGTGGAACAAAGCGAACTGATTTAGTCGGTTTACTCGGCTCAAACCGTGCAACGATCTCAGAAATAGTCAGCGGTCAGCGGTCGATGAGCAAAGCGCAAGCTAGAATTCTGGGCGATCGATTCAACGTCTCACCTGATCTATTCCTTTTGTAAGGACATTATAATCTGGACTTTTGTAGGGTGCTTTAGACGACAGCCGTAACGCACCGGGGATATGTATTTTGATGCGTTACGCTAGCACTTTAGCGAAGCCATGCCCGAAGGTCTATACGCATCCTACTGGACTGACACGGCTAGTTTAGGGCGATAGAGCTAGGTGGTCGAAAAGGCGATAATCCTGATTTGATAGACCTTGGCAGCACTAAAGTGCCAACTACGAATTTGTACAATTTTAGGCATGCCACACCACTACGATTGAAAACTCGATCTCATTAGCATGAGCAATGAGGACAGTCCAAATCCGTTCGGGTAAACAGTCCAGGATAACCTCTGCATCAGTGGAGAAGCTTCGCTTGACTTTGTCAGGCATCATTGCTCAACATCATACCCACTCGGTTTGTCATGCCAAGAGCGGTTTCTTGCCGAAGACGAGTTTTAACATGGGCTGGCAGGTCTATATCGCGTGAGAATCCAAGTTTTTTGTAGAAAGGAGCATTCCAAGGGAAATCGCTGAACGTGGTCAGAGTGACGCCAAACAGCAGTCTAGAACGTGATTCTGCGACGACTCTGCCAACGAGAGCTGTGCCGATGCCCCTTTTGCCATAGTTTGGATGTACAGAGATTTCCTCCAAGTGCAGGTACCCATTGACTATCGATGAGGTGGAAAATCCAACGATCTGACCGTCAACTTCGGCGATGAATAACAAGCCCTCGTTGAGAGAGCGAGTCAGTCGATCGGGTGGAAATGAAGAATTTGGATCGGGTATGCGTTCTGCTGGAAATGCAGCTGCTGCAGCTACTTCTATTGCTGCAAGGCGTTCAATATCAGTATCTATCGCCTGTCGAATCAGGAAATCGTTAATCATAGTGCCTAACGGTGAATGGCGCTTACATAAGCAGAAATTTAGGCAATTGTAGGTTGTCCCTATGATGAAAAAGGAAGTGCGGTGAGACAACCATCCCGTAAGCTTGAATAATCCAACCATCAAGCGAGGGAGATTTGTATGAAACCCACCACACAAACTAGATTATATACCGGTGAATCAGCTTATGCTGGCATTGATGTGCATAAACGGACCTATTCAGTTGTGGTTCGAGTGAATCAAACAGAGGTAAAACGATGGACAAC
>Ga0207422_1003135_pt1 | contig 17783 bp, 13 predicted proteins | sample MarCyaLeptolynsp_FD_187757 | JGI IMG/M metagenome (GOLD analysis project Ga0207422, IMG submission 187757) | Marine cyanobacterial communities from Panama - species 1 Leptolyngbya sp. (SPAdes) | ecosystem: Environmental > Aquatic > Marine > Unclassified | place: Panama: Panama City | collected...
CGAAATGCGTAATCTGAGTTCCATATCGTTGCCAGGCTTTCTCAAATTCTTCAGGTTTTTCATGTTTGGTATCTCCAGCAAGAATAAGATCAAACTTTAGATCGATGTCATTCAATCGATTTAATACTCTGAAGAACATGGCAGGATTTCTGTCAAACTGCCAACGTTGATTCCAAACTATAACCGGATTTTCATTCTTTGAGCGGGTATCGGGCTGAGAGTCAAAATTTTTTAAGTCAAGCCCCGGTTGCATAACTATACTTTTTGAACGGATTTTTTCTACGGTATTATAATGTTTGTCATCAGGGTAATTATTCAGAAAATCAGGCAATGCGCTCATCAAATCATCGATCTGAAACTGAGAACTAAACACCAGTTTATCCGCAACCAACATACTAAGATAGTTTATGTAGCAAAATGTCAAATCTCGTTTCTCTCCTTCCGGAATTGGTCTTGTAAACTGATTATCATGCATATACATAATCTTTGGTGTATGAGAAAACCTTGGATTTGTAAGCGCAATAAATGCCGGGAGATTGGTCATACTGCTAACCATTAACAGATCAACATCTTCTTCAACTTGATTAGTAAGTTCTGCAAGGGTAACAGAATCACCATGCATTCTCCATTTCCAGCCTTTATAGTTCAGCTTAATAGGAATGATGTTATGAGTGGAATGATCGATCAGACCTTTCAAAAAGGCTTTATGTGATCCGCTGTAAAATGGTTCTATCGCCAGAATGTTCATGGCTTACCGAAATCGTGATTGTATTTCATCCAAAGAAAGATACATGATCGTCGGTTTTTTCAAAGGATCCAGATATGGCTGTTCACATGCAAAAAGCTGATCAACCAGAGCTTCCATTTCTTCAGTAGAAAGCTTTTTACCTCTTGGAATAGCCGCTTTTGATGCAAATGAAATGGCTAATTTATCGCGGGCTTCCAAATTCATTTTTTGGCCCAATTCCTGATACTGATGCAACATCGAAATTAAAACTTCTTCCTCATTACCGATTTCGATATCAGCCGGAACACCATTTATCATTGCTGTATTTCCGCTCATCAACTGCACTGAAAATCCCATTCTTTGCAATATGCTGTGCAGTTCCTTAAGTAATGCATAGTCGCTGGCAAAAAGTTCAACTGTTTGAGCAAAAAGGAGCTGCTGTGTGCTCGGCAAAGCTTCCTCAGTTGCAGTTATTGCTTTTTCGAAAATGATTCTCTTATGAGCTAAATGCTGATCAATTACACAAACTCCGGTTCTTGTCTGTGTTATGATATAGGAATTATGGAGTTGAAAAAATCCTTGTTCTTCGGTCGGTTTAGACTTTTCACTCTCATTATTTTCAAAATTAAATCCGTCTTCACTTTTACCCGAACTTCTTCCATAAAGGGTATCTCCATAATCAGTACCCGGATTAAATGAGGATCTGCTTTTATTAATTCTGGATGGAATATGAAAGCCTGTTTTTTCTGAATCAGGAACCGTTCCCGTCTGAAAATTAATTCCGGTATTAAACCCTGAATATTCATTATCTCCAAGAAAAGTACTTTCTTCTTTTCTGATATGAGGTATCTGAAAATGCTGATTCAAAGAACGGTTTACTACTGATCGCGCTAATTGAATAATACTTCGTTCATCTTCGAATTTAACTTCCATTTTGGATGGATGAACATTAACATCCACCTTCGAAGGATCTATCTCAAAAAAGAGAGCATAAAACGGATATTCATTATTTTTAGTCCAAGCGTCATATAAACTCAGAATTACGTGCGTAAGATATCTGTGCTGAAAAGGTCTTCCGTTAACAAAAAGAAACTGCTCTCCCCTGCTTTTTTTAGCCAGTTTTGGGTCAGAAGCAAAACCATGAATTTTTACATAACTGGTTTCCTCTTCAAAACTGATCAGACTGGCTTTATAGGAAGATCCAAATATTTGTGAAACGCGCTCTGTAAGACTTTGGGCTGGTAAATTATATATTTCATCGGCATCTGCCACCACTTCAAAAGCAATATCGGTATGAGCTAAAGCAGCATATTGAACCGTTCTCAAAATATGTCTTAATTCAGTTACATCGGTTTTCAGAAACTGTCGTCTGGCCGGAACATTATAAAAGAGATTTCTTACCGAAAATGAAGTACCGTCAGGAGTTGCGATCGGTTTTAATCCTTTTTCCTCGCCTCCATCAACCTGAAATTCCCAACCATTATCATCTTCTGCTCTTTTTGATCGGACTGTTACCTGCGATACCGAAGCAATCGAAGCCATAGCTTCTCCACGAAACCCTAATGTCCGAATCTTAAAAAGATCATCAACGGTATTGATTTTAGATGTGGCATGGCGTTCAAAACAAAGCGGAAGGTCTTCTTCACTCATTCCGCAACCGTTATCAACCACTTGAATAAGCGTTCTTCCGGCTTGTTCAATAATGATCTTTATTTGATCAGATCCTGCGTCTATAGCATTGTCCAGCAATTCTTTAACAACTGATGCAGGACGTTGAATAACTTCTCCCGCAGCAATCTTGTTGCTGATTTCAGGAGGTAATTGATGTATTATTGAAGTGCTTGTTTGCGTCTCGCTCAACGAACTTTTCTATTCTATAAAATGGTAATTATATACACGACCAGACAAAGTAATAAAGCTAATCCAAGAACTCTCAGATTTTGCTTGGGCTTTACTCTGTTGTGTGTTTCGAACTTAATTCTTCTTTTTCTCCGATCTTTTTCCCGAGCTTCTTTTTCCGGATCATAATATCTGAGTGGTAGATCGAATTTTTTGATTTTGGGTCGGTACCCGAACATTGGTTTAATCATGGTATCGCCATTTTGTTAACCTTTTTGAAACCAACGGATCAACTCCGCCAATCATTGTCAATATAAGTAATCAATTAAACAATTATGAATGATTCAATTTTCATTTATTTTACTAATAATTGAACACTTTCTATGAAAACACTTCTAAGAATATTTCTTGTTTTACTTACTCTTATTCTTATGAATTACCTTACATTTTTAATTTTTGGGAAACAAACATTAAGAGACAGAAACCTTACAGAATTAAAAAAGCAAAAGGTTGGAACTTATAGAAATATGCCTCCTACATATTCTCTTTTATCTAATCAAAATTTTAGAAAAAAAAGGTTTCAGTTTAGAGGTTCGGAATATCCCGTCTTTCAAATTTCTGATATTAATGATGATGAATATCCGGATTTTCGAACCTTTATAGATTCTGTAATTAATCATCAAAGCTTTGATTTAGAGGTTTCTATTGTTAGCAACATAGTAGGTACTAACTTAGATTCGCTTGATTCGAATAACGAATATAAAAAAGTAGACTCAATTCTTGATAAGTATTACAAAGATATTATTCTCTATGCTTCCGATTCACTATCAAATTTACCTGTTGATAAACAGTTTGATGGCTATTGTTCTTTATATAAATATATTAGTTGTTACACCAATGAAGGCTGGATAACAATTCTTGGTGAAGAAGTTTATTACCATTCTCTTTTTTTTGCTGATCAAAAGCTCCTTTATGGATATTTGGGTGAAAGCTACGAGGAATACAGAGAAGAGAAAATGGTATGGCTATACTATAAATGGATACAGTTCGAATGGGTTGATGGGAACGGCTTAGCAGGAGATAAAACCGAGCCTATACATTCAGGAGATCCCGAACCATTTTTAAGAGATTGGGAACTTTAGAATTAGGAATATGTCAGATTCTCTTTATTCGTAATTCTTTATTCAAACATTCCTAATTCTGTCTCTTTTTTCGTAAACTCCAAGCCCAAATTTTAACTGCTAAGATTCATTGAGAATCTCATAAAGACTTATTAAACGAATGAGCAACGATCCAAAGATTATTTACACTAAAACTGATGAAGCTCCTGCCCTGGCAACCTACTCTTTTCTTCCTATAATTGAAGCATTTTCAGGTGCTGCAGGAGTAAAAGTAGAAACCCGTGATATTTCACTTGCAGGACGAATCATTGCTAACTTTGCTGATTTTTTAAAAGAAGATCAGCAAATCGGTGATGCATTAGCAGAACTTGGTGAACTTGCGAAAAAGCCGGAAGCGAATATCATTAAGCTTCCAAATATAAGTGCTTCTGTTCCCCAGTTAAACGCAGCTATTCGTGAATTACAGGCACAGGGTTATGACTTACCTGATTATCCTGAAGAGCCGAAAAACGATGAAGAAAAAGTGATCAAAGCTCGGTACGATAAAGTGAAAGGAAGTGCTGTAAATCCGGTATTGAGAGAAGGGAATTCAGATCGACGTGCTCCAAAAGCAGTAAAAGAGTACGCGCGTAATAATCCGCATTCTATGGGAGAGTGGAGTTCTGATTCCAAATCTCACGTTGCAACGATGAACAGCGGAGATTTTAAGTCCAATGAGAAATCAGTAACAATGGGCTCAGCTACAAATGTTAATATCGTTTTTACTGATACAGATGGAAATAAGAATACGTTAAAAGAATCTTTCCCTCTTGAAAAAGATGAAGTTATTGACGCTACTTTCATGAGTAAAAGTCAGCTTCTCTCCTTCCTTAAAAAACAAGTAGAAGATGCTAATGAGTCCGGTGTTTTGTTTTCTCTTCACATGAAAGCAACTATGATGAAAGTCAGTGATCCTATAATTTTTGGTCACGCGGTTGATGTTTTCTTCAATGATGTTATCGAAAAGCATTCAAATACCTTAAAAAATCTTGGTGTGGACACTACAAACGGATTTGGGGACTTAGTCTCAAAGCTGAGTACGCTTCCCGAAGATCAGCAGAAGGAAATTGAATCCGATATTCAGGCTTGTCTGGAAGCTCAACCTGATCTTGCAATGGTTAATTCAGATAAAGGAATTACCAACTTACATGTACCAAGTGATGTGATTATTGACGCCTCTATGCCAGCTATGATTCGCACTTCCGGCTGCATGTGGAATAAGGAAGGTAAAACTCAGGATACCAAAGCGGTGATTCCTGAAAGTAGTTATGCAGATCTTTATCAAGCGGTAATTGACGATTGTAAAAAGCATGGAGCTTATGATCCAACAACTATGGGAAGTGTTCCGAATGTTGGCTTAATGGCAAAAAAAGCCGAAGAATATGGCTCACATGACAAAACTTTTGAACTTCCTTCGAATGGAACAGTTCAGGTAATCGATGACCAGAACAATATAATTTTTGAACATCAGGTTGAAGAAGGTGACATCTGGAGAATGTGCCAAACCAAAGATGGTCCGATCAGAGACTGGGTAAAACTTGCTGTTAACAGAGCTCGAGAAACTGGATCACCTGCTGTATTCTGGTTAGATGAAGACCGAGCTCATGATGCAGAATTGATTAAAAAAGTGAATGTTTATTTGAAAGATCACGACACTACTGATCTTGAAATTCACATTATGAATGTGAAAGATGCTACTCAGTTTTCTTTAGACAGAATCAGAGAAGGAAAAGACACTATTTCAGTTACCGGGAATGTTTTAAGAGATTACTTAACCGACCTATTCCCTATTCTTGAAGTAGGAACAAGCGCAAAAATGCTTTCTATAGTTCCTTTGATGAACGGTGGTGGTTTGTTCGAAACCGGTGCCGGAGGGTCTGCTCCAAAACATGTTCAGCAGTTTGTTTCTGAAAATTATCTTAGATGGGATTCATTAGGTGAATTTCTGGCTTTAGCAGTTTCATTAGATCACCTTGGTAAAACTTTTGACAACGAGAAAGCAAAAATTTTGGGAGAAACTTTGGATTCAGCAACCTCTAAATTCTTACAAAATGATAAATCCCCGGCAAGAAGATTAGGAAAGATCGATAACCGGGGAAGTCACTTTTACCTGGCTCTTTATTGGGCTGAAGCGTTAGCCAACCAAACCGATGATAAAGCTCTGGCTGATAAGTTTTCTTCTCTGTTTGCTGATCTTTCGGCTAATGAAGAAAAGATAAATAAAGAGTTAATTGAAGTTCAGGGTAACGAAGTAGACATCAAAGGGTATTACAAACCCGATGATGAACTAGCTTCTAAAGCTATGCGACCTAGCGAAACACTGAATACAATTTTGGCTGAATTTTAGAATCCACTAAGTCATAGAATGATAATAATCATTTCTATTTGAGGAATTCTCTTGTTGCTGGGGAAGAATATCCTTGAAGAGAGGCTTAGAATCGAAATTATCTATACAATTATACTCAATCTTGTCTGTCTCATGATGGGCAAGATTAAGTTAAGGCTCCTAAAAGTCTTCCTCATTTACAAAGACTATATCCGTCTCAAATTTAAAATATTCGGTAAGCTCGTTCTTTAATGTAAAAAACAACTCGTCAGCATCAGCAAGTTCATCTTCCGGTACTTTTGTGATCTGAGTATAATTCGAGTCAAGAATTATATCAATTGTAAACCACTCTTTGAATTTAAGCGAATCCTGAAGTGCATTTCCTGATTCAGTATTGGAAAACACAATCGATTTTACTTCCCAAAAAGAAAACTCTCTTCTCTTCACTCTGAAATAACCAAACCATCGATAATACTGGGTGACTTCGTGTTCATTCAAATCAAAAATAAATTGTCTGCTTGAAAAGAGCTTTATAAATACAGCTGCAAAAAATATCCAAAAGAATACTGCAAAAATAAATCCGAGAATAAAACATACAATTAATGCAGTGAAATCAATTAATGTGAAAGTAGCTTCAACATCTAATTGAATTTGATTGGTTTGTTCCCGCAGTTGATATTTCATTTTAAATAAGTCACACTGACTTAAGTTTGAATTACACCCGTCTTAAATTCTTCTATTTCAGGATTTAAGTTTGCGCATGTTAGCGCATTTGAAATTCGATCACGAGTCTGAGCAGGGTGAATAATTCCATCCACCCATAACCTTGAAGCAGCATAACGAACATCCGTTTGCTTGTTATAACGATCGGTAATTTCTTTCATTAATTTTTCCTGATCTTCTTCGCTTACCTCTTCTCCTTTCTTCTTCATAGTTGCAACCTGGATCTGAGTAAGTGTTTTAGCTGCAGAAGCCCCACTCATAACAGCAATGTTAGCTGTTGGCCATGCATACATAAACCGGGGATCATAAGCACGTCCACACATCGCATAATTTCCTGCGCCATAACTGTTTCCAACTACAATGGTTATTTTCGGGACTGTAGAATTACTCATAGCATTCACCATTTTAGCCCCGTCTTTTATAATTCCTCCGTGTTCGCTTCTTTTTCCAATCATAAATCCGGAAACATCCTGAAAGAAAATGAGTGGTATTTTTTTCTGATTGCAGTTCATAATAAACCGGGCTGCTTTGTCTGCAGAATCAGAATAGATCACTCCTCCAATCTGCATTTCTCCTTGTTTAGTTCTTGAAACTGTTCTCTGGTTAGCTACAATTCCCACACTCCAACCATCAATGCGAGCATATCCAGTAATAATTGTATTTCCATATCCTTTTTTGAATTCCGTAAAACTGTCGGCGTCAACTATACAGTCCAATAACTCATACATATCATAAGGAGAAGTTCTTGACTCGGGAAGTATCTCAAAAATATCAGCTGAAGATCTTTTGGGTAGTTGGGATTCTCTTCTGTTGAAACCGGCAGTTTCATAAGGACCAAGTTTATCAACCAAATCCCGAATTGTATCCAGACATTCTTCGTCATCTTTCATTTTGTAATCAGTGACGCCGCTTATTTCCGTGTGTGTGGTAGCTCCACCAAGAGTTTCGTTATCCACGTTTTCGCCTATTGCAGCCTTTACCAGGTAACTACCCGCCAGAAAAACGCTTCCAGTCCCATCCACAATTAAAGCTTCATCACTCATAATTGGCAAATAGGCTCCTCCGGCAACACAACTTCCCATAATTGCAGCAATTTGTGGAATTCCTTTAGCGGAAATCACAGCATTGTTTCTGAACATCCGACCAAAATGATCTTTATCCGGAAAAATCTGATCCTGCATAGGAAGAAAAACTCCCGCAGAATCTACTAAGTAAATAAGAGGAATATGGTTTTCTATTGCTATCTCCTGAGCTCTGAGATTTTTTTTTGCGGTGATAGGAAACCACGCTCCCGCTTTTACAGTGGCATCATTAGCAACAATCATACAGTCTCGACCTTCCACTTTACCAATACCGGTAATTACACCACCTGAAGGACAACCTCCCTGCTCCTCGTACATTTCAAACCCTGCCCAAAGTCCGAGTTCATAAAAATCTGACCCGTCGTCAGTTAATCTCTCAATTCTTTCTCGGGCGGTAAGTTTTCCTTTCCCGTGCTCTTTATCAATACGTTTCTGCCCCCCACCAAGCTTGATTTTCTTCTCCTGAGCTCTAAGGTCTTCAAGAATTTTATTCAGCCAATGATCTTTATTTACTTTGGTAGAACCCGTCATATTTATGAAAAATCTTTTATTATAATAGTGTAGTATTAAATCACGTTCATAATAGGAATTTTATAAATTCTTATCGTGAATTTGATGTAATTGAATATAAAATCCTACAGAATGAAAAAACTTGGTTTTCTTGTTTTTACCCTAATAGTTTTCTTTTCCACTTTTATCGAAGCTCAACGCCGCGGTGATGTCAATTATATAACTCTTGCAAACAGAGCTTCTACCCCGAATTTCTTTTTTGAAGAATTGGTAGTACCAGGGGAAAATGGCAACCCTGAATTAATATTTATCTTTAGAATGGACAATGATTTCCTTCCATTCAAAAAAATTACTGTTGATGATGATATTAATACTCCTGAAAGCGAAGAGTTTTTTAGTACAGCAAGATTGAATACAGAAATTTTCAAAGGCAACGCCTCTAAGAAAGATCTTGAAGATATATCATCAGTTTCACGTGATGTGTGGGCAGATACCCTATTGGCTTCAAATTACGAACAGACTAAATCGAAAAAGCATTTTGCTGAAGGGAAATTAGTTACTTCTCTGGCTCCCGGCATGTATAATTATGTACTTCAACTAAACCTTATGGAAGAAGTAAATGAAAGAAACTCCCAAAGAAGAAATGTAAGAGTACCTGATTTTAATTCTAAAAAAACAGGTGAAATATATCTACTTAATAACGAAAGTGAAATTGCTGATCTGAGGCTGATAAATATGGGCAATAACGTACGTTACGCCGAAGATTATAAAGTATTGGTAAGAATTCCGAATTACGACTCTTCAAAAAAATATTCAATCGATATCCATAAAGCTCAGATAAATCGTAGAGACACTACCAATCAGGAAAAAATAACTTCTATAACTATTGACAATAATAAAGTATTAAATCGAAAAAGCTTGAGCTTAAAAAAAGACGAGTCTGTTTCCCTAATGCTAACTGAAAATGGCAGCTTCACTTATGCTTTAATTTCAATTCCGAATAAAGGCTTTGAAAACTCTGTTTACAGTCTATCACTTAATGATGGTTTGTCAGATAAACCTCTAGCCAGAAAAATAGTTCGTTCTTTTTGGCCTGATATCCCACCAAGTTTGTTAAATCTTGACATTGCTATAGATATGATGAAATTTATTGTATCAGAAGATCAACTTAAAAACCTCAAAAAGGGTAACGACAAGGAAAAGGAGAAAAAATTCAGGTCTTTCTGGGAGCAACGTGACCCTACGCCAGATACTGAATTCAATGAATTGATGACGGAATACTATAATAGGGTTCATCATGCTTTTAAAGAATTCAGAACTCCCGAATCCCCATTTGGCCAAGATACAGACCGGGGCGAAGTGTACATTAAATATGGTCCTCCAACTTCTACTGATCGAGCTTTTCCAAAGAAAGGTCAGGTTTTAGAAACTTGGAAATATCCAAACAGAACTTTCGTATTTGAGAAGGGATCGGGGTTTTCAGAATTTGTTCTTTTGGGTAAATAAGGTTCTGCGCTAAAGAGTGTATTTATTTATCTTTCGGTTATGAAACCTGCAATAGGAATTACAACCGGAGATATAAACGGAATTGGCACTGAGATTCTGGTCAAATCGTTCTCAGAAAACATTTTCGAAGAATCTGTTCCTGTACTTGTATCCCCTCACTGTTTATCAGAATACTATTCTAAGCAATTGCCTACCAAAATAATTTCTGCGGTAAAAGATGCTGAATCTGATGTACTTAATATTCTGACATTTGAGAGTGAAAATGTGATACCTGATCCAGGGGTATTAACTTCAATATCCGGTAAAGCGGCAATGAATTCCATTGAGAACACTATCAGACTATGTCTTGATAATAAATTAAATGCAATGGTTACACTCCCAATTTCAAAGGAAGCAGTAAATCTTGCAGGGTATAATATTCCGGGACACACAGAATTTCTTGCTGATAAAACAAACACTGATGAAGTTTTAATGATGCTTGTTAATGATAATATCAGAGTTTCATTAGTAACTAATCATCTTCCTTTAAAAAGTATTTCGTCTGCTATCAATCAAAAATTAATTATAAAGAAAGCAGACATATTAAATACCAGCCTGAGAGAAGATTTTGGAATTTCAAATCCCGAAATAGCCGTTTTTGGACTTAATCCTCATGCAGGAGATGGCGGATATATTGGTACAGAAGAAATAGAGGTCATTAAACCTGCTTTACAGCTTTTGAAGAATAATGGCATTAAAGTTCATGGCCCCTTCCCTGCTGATGGGTTTTTCGGACAAAAGCTTCATTTAAAATTTGATGGAATTCTTGCCATGTATCACGATCAGGGATTAGCTCCTTTCAAATTACTCTCATTTGGAAGTGGAGTTAATTTTACTGCCGGACTCCCGATTATAAGAACATCACCTGATCATGGAACAGGATTTGATATTGCAGGTAAAGGAATAGCAAGTCCCTCTTCCTTCTTAAAAGCCTATAAACTCGCTTCTCAATTAGCAAAAAAAAGAATGGCTGATTAATGGAAAAAATTCCGAACTATTCATTACTGGCACCGCTTTATGATAAACTGATGGAAGATGTGGATTATGAATCATGGGCCGATTACATAGATGAAATTATACAGGAACATCACCCTTTTGCTGAAAAGGTTTTAGAACTGGCTTGTGGAACAGGAAATCTTGCTCTTTCACTAGATGAATTTGGCTATTATGATATCCTTGCCACTGACCTTTCTCCCGAAATGATTCAGGTAGCTAAGAAAAAGTTAGATGATCATAATTCGGATGTACAGTTTCAAACATTAGACTTTTTGAACATTGATTTAAATGGAAAATTCGATGTTATTTTCTCAGTATTCGATAGTGTTAATTATTTAAGCTCTGGAGATGAAATTCTAAAAATGCTCGAAGAAAGTAAGAGTATCCTAAAGAGTGACGGATTATTAATCTTTGATTTCTCAACTCCTGTTAATTCATTTCAGGCTGTTGATTATCTGAATAATGATCAGGCAGAAGTAGGCAGATTCAGATTTTTCAGAACTAGTGAATATGACCCTGAGCTTCAAATTCATACAAATTCCTTTAAGATTGAGGAACTTTCGGAAGATAAAACTAAAGTTTTGAAAACTAGCCGGGAAGTACATCGGCAAAAAATATATTCTTTGGATGAAATGCTGTCTATTTTGAAACAAACATCCTATCATCTGGTTGCAAAGTATGAAGATTTTGATCTTCTTGATGCCAACGAAAACAGCGCACGCATAACCGTAGTACTTCAATGTCAGAAACAGCCGTAATAGAACTCCGAAATGTAAGTCTGAGCTACGAAAACCGTAGGGTACTCAGTAATATTGACTTCAAATTACACAACGGTGAATTTGCCTATCTGATTGGAGAAACCGGGATCGGAAAAAGTTCTTTTCTAAAATTATTGTACAGGGATATCGTCCCGGATTCAGGAACTGTTCGAGTAACAGATTATCCTGTAAATAAGATAAGTATGAAAGAAGTGCCTATGCTGAGACGTCGTTTAGGTATCGTATTTCAGGATTTTCAATTGCTTCCTGATCGTAATGTATTTGATAATGTAGCTTTTGCACTCCAGGTTACTGGTGAAAAACCGAAATTTATCAAACAAAGAGTGTTAGAAGTGCTGACTATGGTTGGTCTAAGTCATAGAAGAAAGCATATGCCTAAAGATCTTTCCGGCGGAGAGCAACAGCGAGTTGTTATAGCACGGGCATTAGCTAATGAACCAAGAATCCTGTTAGCAGATGAGCCCACCGGAAATTTAGATCCCGGTGCAAGTAAGAGTATTATGGATCTGCTGAAACAAATAAATAATCGTGGAATGGCTGTTCTTATGGTAACTCACGATTATGCACTCGTAAAAAGATACCCATTTCGTACAGTGAGAATGCTGGATGGTTCTCTCCAGGAACTACAATGGAAAGGCGAAAAGCTGGTTCCCTTAAAAAAATCTTAATCTAATGAATGCACAGGAATTAACCCGTGCTGTAAAAAATCATGCTCTGAAGCTTGGCTTTGATGCTTGTGGTATTTCTAAAGCCGAATTCATGGAACCTGAAGCCCGAAGACTTGATGAGTGGCTCAATCAAAATCGAAATGGAACTATGAAATGGATGGAAAATCATTTTGATAAGAGGGTTGATCCAACCAAATTAGTTCCAGGAGCAAAATCAGTTGTTTCTGTAATTGGAAGTTACTTCCATCCTTCTAATGAAAATGTAAACGAACTTTCTCCCAAAATAGCAAAATATGCTCATGGAAGAGATTACCATAAAGTTTTCAAAAGTAAGCTTAAGGAACTTTTTAAATTTACTGAATCTTTAACAGGAGCTTTGAATGGCAGGTTTTTCGTTGATTCCGCTCCTGTACTTGATAAAGCTTGGGCGGTGCGTTCAGGGTTAGGATGGTTAGGTAAAAATTCAAATGTGTTGAATAAAAATATCGGTTCCTTTTTTTTTATTGGTGAAATGATCATCGATGCAGAGTTCGCCTATGATGGTCCTGTAACTGATCATTGTGGTACATGCACGAAATGTATTGATGCTTGTCCTACTGATGCTATTTATGAGCCATATCGAGTAGATTCAAACAAGTGTATATCCTATCTAACCATTGAGCTCAAAGAGCAAATCCCCGAGGAATTCCAAGAAAGTATTGGAAACTGGATGTATGGTTGTGATATCTGCCAGGATGTGTGCCCATGGAATTCAAAACCTTCCCAAACACAATTCGATGATTTTATACCACGAGAAAAACTATTGAATAAGGATCTGAACTACTGGGCTGAACTTTCAAATGATCAGTACAATGATCTATTTGAAGGAAGTGCCATTCGAAGAGCTAAATTCGAAAAGTTTAAGATGAATGCTTTATTGGTTGCAGAATATGTAAGGAATCAATCTTAATCCCCCATTAAAGCACAAACACAAGCGGTATTTACAATATCTTCCCAACTACAACCACGAGATAAATCCATCATTGGTTTTGCCAGCCCCTGAATAACAGGTCCAGTTGCTGTAGCTCCAGCAAGTCGTTCTGTAATTTTATATGCAATATTACCTGCATCAAGGTTTGGGAAAATAAATACATTAGCCTTTCCTGCAACCTTTGATTCAGGGGCTTTCCTTTCCGCTATTTCAGGGATTATAGATGCATCAAATTGTAATTCCCCATCTACATTGAGTTTTTCATTTTTGGATCTTACTAAGTCTAAAGCTTGCTGAACAAGTTCCGTTCTTTCATGTTTAGCACTTCCTTTTGTGCTGAAAGAAAGCATCGAAGTATTTGCGGATTGACCTGTTATTTTAAAGTGAGTTTCAGAAGAATCAATAGCTATTGTTGCCAACTGCTCTGCATTCGGGTATGGTACCACTGCACAGTCTCCATAACTATATACTCTGCCATCATCAAAGCTCATCAGAAAAATACTGGATACAACATCAGAGCCTTCTTTTAATCCGATAACTTGAATAGCAGTTCTCAGTACTTCACCTGTTGTGGATATTGAACCGGCAACGCATCCATCCGCTTTACCTGAGGAAACCATTAAAGCTCCAAAATAGAGCGGATCAGCAGCTATTTCTTTGGCTTGTTCAAGAGATAGTCCTTTATGCTTTCTTTTTTGATAAAACATTTGTGCAAATTCTTCCATGAATGGAGAGGTAACAGAGTCAATAACTTCGATACCATTTGGATAGGCGTCGACTTCAGAATTTGCTATTAAAACCGGCTCTGTAAGTTTACTGCGTTTGAGAAACTCTGCTGCTTTTACCACCCTTTCATCTGAAGACCTCGGTAGTACAATCTTTTTAATGTTTTTTGAAGCACGATTTCGAATTGAAGAAATTATATCCATTTAAATCACCAATAAAATTATTGAAATTGAAGCTACAAGAAGTCCTGCCCATTGCCTTTTCAAAATTTTGTCTTTCCAAAAATAGACACCTATAAAAGTACCTGCAAAAACAATAGTGATATTTGCTAAAGGAAAAACAATTGAGCCCGGAATTTCCTTTAAAGCCAATAAAATGAAGAACGACGAATACAAATTAACTATTCCTAAAACAGTGCCGTAAAGTATTTCCTTCCATTTGAAATTAAATTGATTTCTGATTAACAGTATAATTGATCCTGTAGCAAACGAAAAGAAGAATAGAGCAGATAGAAATTGCGATTCATCGACTAAAAAAGAAAATTCTTGTTCAAATACCTTTAAACCTGAATCTGTAACTCCCGAAATTATAAAAAGTAACACCGGTAGTGATGCAAATTTAAACTGAATACGATTATTCTTTCTGAGATCAGGAATAAGCAAAATCAGAGCGATAAAAGAGAGAATAATTCCAATGATCAAATAAACTGAGATTGATTCATTATAGAATATCAAGCTTAACAGAATCGGAAATACCAGAGACATTCTCATTGCAGCGATGCTGATTCCCATTCCATTCTCGTCGATGCTTTTACTGTAAATCACAAAATTCAGAATAAAAAGTATCCCCAGAACTGCAGCGTGAATCCATATGGGTAGTAAATGAACCTGATTTGAGATATCACTCCAATCTGCTGAAAAGGAACTTAGTATAACTGCAATCAGGTAATTGATCACAAGAATCTGAAGAACTCTGACATCCTTTACTTCAACAAACTTCAGAATCTGTGCAACTGATAGTGAAAACCCTACACTTATAAACAGAAATACAAATCCCATCAGTTTGTAATATCTAAGGAATCATTCCCAAAAGAGCGGATATCTTGTGCTGAATTATAAAGACTTCTTGAAGTGAATGAAACATTTCTGTTTACGTTAGATAAAATATCACTCCATATTGTATTTCTCTTTTTAAGTGCATCTGCAAAGAAATACGTAAATATAGAATGCCTCTTTTGAACTCCATTGGGTTCAGCATATACGTATGAGCTTTGTTGTACTCCTGATGAGAATACAATTAAAGAATTAGGCTTCTTTGTTGTAATATTCGCTGATAAAAGTTCTAAAGCCGTTTCTGAACCCGTTTCACTAAGAAAATCAATGTCCGCAATAACAAAAAGTTTTGAAACAGGTAAACTTGATAATCCATCAAACAGATCATTCAGATCAATCAAAGAAGCTGCTGAATCAGGATCTGTTCCTAGTAGAAAAACACGATCACTTACAGGATCCACTTTAGCATATCCATTAATATAAACTGTTAATTCTTTTTGCTGATTGTTTATTCCTGACGATAAGCGATTAAATGCTGTTAAAGCGGTTCTCGATCCTGAAACATCGATATTTTTAAAAATCTGAGACTGAGAAAGCCCAAGAGCATCTGTCATATACTTTTCGATCAATAAAGCATCTCTTTGAGCATATGATTTTTCTGGTAAAGTCGATGAATAAGACTGGTTTGCAATTATAAAACCAAATTTATTGATACTATCTTCGCTAAGCTTTGGAATGTCCCTTTCCACATCCACGCTTCCAAAAGGCACATTAGGAATTGCAACTACTGATAATTCATTTGAAAACTGAGAAGGTCTCCAGATCATATCCACATCATTTGCTGAAACCCAGTTTTCAGAAATACCATATAAAACCTTTATCCAGTCGCCGTCTTTTTCTACCATTTTCAGCTGACTTCCGTTTGCCAAGTCGGTAAGAATATTGTTCGAGTTTCGTTCAGGTCGATTTCTTAACGCGGTTACAGGCGATGTTACTACTACAAAGGATTCAAAAACCGAGCTTACCGGAATAGCATAATTATATAAACTATCTCTGAATACAACATCAAGATGAATATTTTTTGCTTGTAGATCAGAAAAAATTTCAGGATTTATTTCTTCAAGAAAATTTATAGAAAAAGTATTCTCAGAAAGCGAAATATCTTTATTTCTAACCAATGATTGTCCATTATAAGAAATTGTGTAAGTCAAGTCTTCTTCTAATGTTGAAGGAGCGACCAATGTGTCGGCTTCAATATAGACTCCTGTTTTTCTCAGTAATCTTGTTTCACCTGTCGATTGAGGTTCTCCAACCGGTTTCATATTTAAGAAAGAAACGCCAAATAAAGTAGCGCTGGCTCCTGTTAATGCTATCTTCTGACCAATTTTATCACTATCTGTAAATTCAAGAGCAGAGTATCCTGCCAACGCCGAAGCTCCTACACCTAAAGCTACATATCCTAATCTTGGTCTGTATCTTTGAATAAAACGATCAGTTTTTATCCTTTTAACATATTCGAAAGTGTTCGAAGAATTAACTCTGAATTGGATAACAGGTCGTTCGGGACTAACCTGCCCTGTTTTTTCCAGAAATAAATCAGATTCTAATAGTTTATAATCCCCTCTGTCAACTGCATTCTCATCCTGCACGATCCATGTTGTTGATGAGCAAGCTATACCAAACAACAATATGATAAATAAAAAGTAATACCTCTTCATTTAAGCCCAGGGAGTTTGTTTAGCTGTATTAGCAATTTTTGCAGCATCAATTGCAATTACCAATTCCTCATTGGTTGGTATAACATAAACAGATGTTTTAGAATCTGAGTCACTGATCAGATAGTCATCTTCAACAATTTGATTTTTTTTCTCGTCAATTTTAATACCTGAATACTCCAGTCCTGATAAAATCTTCTTTCGAATCAATGAAGCATTCTCTCCAATTCCACCTGTAAAAATAATGGCGTCAACTCCATCAAGAACTGCCATATAAGATCCGATATATTTTTTTGCTCTGTAACAAAAAACATCAATCGCTTCCTGCGACCGCCGATCTCCATCTTCGGCTTCAGAAATCAAATCACGCATATCAGCAGCGTAACCACTCAGTCCCAACAGACCACTATGTTTATTTAACAGTGCGTGAACATTTGCAAGAGATAATTCTTCTTTCTCTATGAGGTAGAATAAGATAGAAGGATCAATATCACCAGATCTTGTACCCATTACTAAACCTTCAAGTGGAGTAAATCCCATGCTTGTATCCACAGATTGCCCATCTTTAATAGCAGTAATTGAAGCGCCATTTCCTAAATGACAAGTAATGATTTTTGAACCTTTCTTAGATTTTCCGGTCATCTTGTAATACTTACGACTTACGTAATAATGAGATGTTCCATGAAAACCATACTTACGAATCTTATACCTTCTGTACAATCTGTTAGGAATACCATAAAGAAAAGCTTCAGATGGTATAGTCTGATGAAATGCGGTATCAAAAACAGCTACATGAGGTTTATTTGGTAAATGCTCTTTTGCGGCTCTTATTCCTTGTAAATTTGGCGGGTTATGAAGAGGAGCAATATCAAAAGCTTCCTGTATAGCTTCTTCAACGTCTTCATCAATTAAAACAGAATCTTTGAACGTCTCTCCTCCATGAACCACACGATGTCCGACAGCTT
>Ga0207422_1003143_pt1 | contig 17700 bp, 17 predicted proteins | sample MarCyaLeptolynsp_FD_187757 | JGI IMG/M metagenome (GOLD analysis project Ga0207422, IMG submission 187757) | Marine cyanobacterial communities from Panama - species 1 Leptolyngbya sp. (SPAdes) | ecosystem: Environmental > Aquatic > Marine > Unclassified | place: Panama: Panama City | collected...
GATACAGCCAGCACGTCACGATGAATGTTGCCGACCGGGCGGCCTTTTTCGGCGAAGCCTTTCGCGTTCTGAAACCCGGTGCGTTTTTTGCGCTTACCGAACATGGCCTGGGCGTCACAGGCAACCCCCACCATCCTGTGCCCTGGTCAAAGGACGGAACCGGTGCTTACCTCATCCAGCCATCAGAAACCGTCGCGGCGCTGGAAGAGGCCGGATTCTCAGATATTCAGATGCGCGCCACCGGCGACAAATACCTGGAAGGTTACAACCGAGCGATCGAACTTGCCGAAAAGGGCGAGCTTCCGGTCTTCGGCGTTCATATTCTGCTTGGAAAACAGGCACCGCAGATTGTCAGAAACGCAGCGCGGAACATTGAGGAAAACCGAACGCACCCAATTCAAATCATCTGCTCAAAACCCGGTTAGGGCACCAAGAAGACAGTTCGTCGGTTACAGCCACTCATCTATTCGGGCGGTTCAGGTCAGCTGTTTCAGTCCGGACGGTGTCTTGATCAACGCGCGGTATCTGACCCTCAGACCAAGGTCGACAGCGGGTGCACGGTCAATTGAAAGCTCTCGATAAAGCGCTGACACGGCATCAGGCTCCGGATGCTCAAGTGTCAGCGAAACGAGGCGTGCACCAAGATCCGGGATCTCGGCCATCGAGGTGGGCTCGTTCCGGTGGTCGATGAGCGATGGTGCTGCCCCGTCCATTGGAAGAGTGCCGTCATCCGGAATGGAGAAGCCGAACTCCGGACGGACGAACGGCAGTGAGACTTCGTCTCCGAAGACAGAACCGTGCGTGGCAAGAAGCGTCTGGAGCGACTGAGCGGCAGCCACCCATCCGCGCAGCCGCCTGCCATCGTCCCAGTCCCTGCGCACCTGCTCCTGATCGTCCAGACCAAACCAGCGCGCACGGTTGGGCGGTGTGCCATCCGGATCGAGCGCAACAATCTCAAGATAAATCCCATCACCAAGCTGCAGCCTGTGATTATGCGTGCCCATATAGTGATGGCGCGTCCCGAAAGGAACTTCCAGACCAAGGCAGTCGCGAATGTGGCCGACACCTTCTGCCAGCGTCGGTGCGATAACCGTGAGATGGTCGAGCTTGAGCATCCGCAACACCTTCCATTTGATCGTAAGGGCAAAGAAATTGCCAATAGGGAGCGACGGCCACTCGTTCCAGCCGAACAGCTAAGAAGCTCAGTCGGCTCTTGCCCCGTAAGCCCGCCTGTCTCTTATTCTATCCTTTCCGGCAAACCGCGACCGTTGTTCCACCATCGGTTCGGGTTATCGCTTTTTGGATCATAGGCGGCCCGGCTTGCCCAATCCTCGCGCAAGAAAATCACCGGCTCCTCGTAATGATGAACATGAAGGATCGCGTCCATCACTTTTTCCAGCACTTGAAGTTCTCTTTCGATCGAAATCTTCAACTCGACCATCGGGTATGTCTCGGTGCCTCCCGCCGAAAACGCGTCGACATGCGTTGTTGTCGTTGATCCAGCTTCCGGTTGAGCTGTTTCCTTGCCGACCGCGGTAATGCTGGCATTGCGCTGGTAACGTCCGAAACTGAGCGGGTGGACTTTCATGACTTCGTCCAGGATCCGGTCCGTGTCCTCCGGGAGCGTTTGGATTTCGAGCGTCCAGACCGGGACAAACGCACCGGATTTTGCCTTGTACTGACCAAGGTCTGTCACAGCATTTCCTTTCATGCAGCCGCATAATTGTTCATATTTTGTTCTTTTCCGATTCCGGGTCAAGCACTGTTGTGCGAATTCACCGCCGGCAACCCACGACCCGTGCTGGACAATTCGCGCAAGCGAGGGGCACATTTGACCCCTTTCTTCAATCGCACACGGCAATGCCGTTTTGGGACCAGGTGACGACATGACAAAAACGGGCATCGGACCGGCAAACGAAGGCATTGTGCGCTGGCTCATGACCGAGGGACCGAAGCAGGCTGAACCTTCGGCTTTGTTGCACAGCTTCAGCCTCAAATTGCGCGAAGCGGGCGTTGAGGTCGACCGATCCACGTTGGGTGCGCCGATCTTGCACCCGATCGCAAAATCATCCTTCGTGTTCTGGGACATTGACAGCGGACCTGACCAGCGCTGGTTCCTTTACACACCGGACCAGCTGGAGATGTTGAAAGCGAGCCCCATTCACGGGATCTACACGCGCGGCGAAGCCACCTCGCTCCGGCTCGATCAACCAGGTGACCGGAGCCGTTATCCCATAGGAGAGGATTTGTGGGCCGAAGGATATGTTCAATATGAAGCCCTGCCCCTGCGCTTTTCAGATGGCACCCACAAGGTGCTGACGCTGGCGACAAAGTCCGCGGACGGCTTCAGCGAAGCGGACAAGGCCCTGATCGAAGCGGCGCTGCCGGCACTTACCCTCGTCTTTGAGGGCTTCATCGCGCGCAATACGGCCAAGACACTGATGGAAACCTATGTTGGCAAGAGAGCCGGTCTGAGGGTGCTGGACGGGGAAATCGCGCGCGGCGACGGCAGCTACATCGACGCGGTTATCTGGTTCTCGGACCTGCGCGGCTTCACTTCGCTCGCCCAGTCGCGCGGCGACGACGAGATATTGCGGCTGCTGAATGACTATTTCGGCAGGCTGACAGATGCCATTGAAGAGCACTCAGGCGAAGTGCTCAAATTCATTGGAGATGCGCTGCTTGCCGTCTTTCCACATCAGAACGATGTCAGAAGCGCTGTTGCAAGGGCTGAAGCGGCGGCGATGAAAGTCCTGGACGAAAACAAAGGCCAAAGCGGGTTTTCCTTTGGGATAGGTCTTCACCCTGGAACCGTGTTTTATGGAAACATCGGCGGCGGCAACCGGCTCGATTTCACGGTGATCGGATCGTCCGTCAACATTGCCAGCCGTATCGAGGGCTTGTGCTCCGAGCTCGATCAGACACTGCTGGCATCCGCTGATTTCGTTGAAAAGTCGTCGCTGGCCTGGAAATCGATGGGAAAACGCTCGCTGAAAGGCGTCACCGAACCCTTTGAGATTTTTGCACCGGTCAATTGAGCTGACTAAGTCCTGTTTCGAAACGCTCTTGACTCTCATTCCAGTTTATCTGATATTTCTGTTATGACAGAAATTGCAGACAAGAACGACGCGACGTCGAAATCGCAATTCATCCTTTACTGGGGCGATATGGGCAGCCAGTGGGGCGTGAACCGTTCGGTGGCGCAAATCCATGCGCTGCTCTACCTGAGCACCGAGCCGCTGAACGCTGAACAGATCTCTGCTGAACTGGGGATCGCACGTTCGAACGTTTCCAACTCCTTGAAGGAACTGGTCGGTTGGAAACTGATCCAGCGCGTTCCGGTGGCCGGCGACCGGCGGGAGCACTTTGTTGCGGAAACGGATGTCTGGGAGATGGCGCTGTTGATCGCCAGAGGCCGAAAGGAACGCGAGATCGATCCTGCAATCCGGGCCATCGATCTGTGCGTCACTCAGGCGGAAACCGAAGTCGGGCTCGATCCGTCTGTGCTCGCCCGAATGCATGCGATGCAGGAGTTCTTAGCCACTGCTGACAAATGGTCCGCCCAGATGCTGAGCGTTCCCAAATCAAACCTCGCCGCGCTGATGAAGATGGGCAACAAGGTTCTGACGCTGCTAAAAATCGGCGGCAAGAAAACGAAATAGGGCCATCGGGGCTCAAAATTTTTTATTCGTATATTTCTGTTTATACAGAAATAACGGATCAAACAGGAAAGGGTGGAAAATGCAGGAAGAACTTGCTGCCCGGCCGGATCTTGAAACGCCGGACCACAGGTTCCGCTCGCTGCTGGGCGAAAAGACCTGGAACACCCTCCCCGCGTCTGTTCGCCGTCGCTTCGGCAAACGTCTTCAAGGTGGATCGAGCGTCGTCTATCAGGGCACGGTCGTCACAATGCGCCGGAATTTCGCCGGATACGTTCTGTCGCAACTGGCGCGACTGGTTGGGGGTCCGCTGCCACACGACCTGACATCGACAGGTCAACCCGCGATCGTCTCTGTGACAGAAGACAGCGCCGGGGACGGGCAATTCTGGCTCCGCCAATACGGGCGCGCGTCGGGGTTCCCGCAGGTCATTTACAGCTCCAAACGGTTTGCCGGGCCGACGGGAATTGAGGAATATATCGGCTCCGGCATCGGCATCGCGCTGCAGGTCGGCGCCGAAAAGGATGGCCTGAGCTTCAGAAGCGATCACTACTTTCTACAGCTCGGCGAGCGCAGGCTGCGCCTCCCCGCCTGGCTCAGCCCGGGTGCTCTCACCATCACGCACCGTGATCTCGGCGACACCCGTTTCCTGTTTTCACTCACCTTGAAGAGCCGCGTCTTCGGCGAACTCGTTCATCAGGACGCGCTCTTCACCGACAGCGAGGAATGACCATGGACAATCCCCTTCTCTGGACATTGATCTCCATTCAGATCTTCATGGGACTTTACGACACGCTCGTTCACCACGAGGGCACAGAACGGCTCGCGTGGCGCGCTTCCCAGAAGCTGGAGCTGCGGCTGCATGGCTTGCGGAACCTTTTGTATGCAGCGATTTTTCTGAGCTTTGCCTGGATTGAGCCGCATGGCGCTTTCGCCGTCACGCTGGCGCTGATCCTGTTGATCGAAGTGATCATCACCCTTTGGGACTTTGTTGAAGAAGACCTGACCCGCAAGCTCCCCTGGACGGAGCGCATCAACCACACGCTTCTGACACTGAACTACGGCGCGATCCTGGCCCTGATTGCCCCTGTCCTGTGGCAGTGGTCGCTGTTGCCGAGTGCGGCCATTCCGGTCAGCTACGGCTGGTGGAGCCTGCTGGCGACCGCGGCCGGTCTTGGTGTTCTTGTCTTCGCCGCCCGAGATCTGCTTGCTGCTGCCCGCAGCACACGGCTTGACCGCGGCGATCCGGCAGATCTGGTCAGGGAGCTGCCGGTCCGCCGGCATGTCCTTGTCACCGGCGGCACCGGCTTCATCGGGTTCCGGCTGGTGGACGCACTGGTCTCAGCCGGGCACGATGTGACCGTCCTGACGCGCGATCCGCGCAAGGCGGGTACGCTTAGACATCCCGTCCGGGTGATCGACAGTCTCGATCGGATCCACGATGAGGACCGCATCGACGCCATCGTCAATCTCGCCGGAGACCCGATTGCAAACGGCCTCTGGACGCAAGGCAAACGGGCTCGGATCATCCGTTCGCGGGTTTCGACAACTGAAGCAATCGGCACGCTCGTCAAACGATTGCAGCGCAAACCTGACTGCCTGATCAGCGGATCGGCCATCGGCTGGTACGGGCTGCGCGGCGACGAGGTGCTGACCGAGGACGCGTCTCCTGCGCCGGCATTCACCCATGATGTCTGTGAGCATTGGGAGCAGGCTGCGCTGAAAATCGCAGCAGATGACGTGCGCGTCGTGACCCTTCGCATGGGTCTGGTGCTCGGCGTCGAGGGCGGGATGCTGGGACAGCTCCTGACACCATTCGAATTTGGTGCCGGCTTTAAGATGGGCGACGGGCAGCACTGGATGTCCTGGATTGAACAGGACGACCTCATCCGCATCATTGCGCACGCGATCGCAGACAAAGGCCTTGAAGGGGTGGTCAACGCCACGGCACCCGAACCTGTCCGCAATGCCGACTTTACAAGAGCGCTAGCAAGCGCCCTACATCGGCCCGCGCTTCTGCGTATGCCGGCCCCGATCCTGTCGGCAATCCTGGGCGAAATGGCCCGGGAAACCATGCTCGCGAGCCAACGGGTTGTGCCGCAACGGCTTCTAAATGGTGGATTTGAGTTCCGTCATCCGGAATTGGCTCCGATGCTGAAGAAAATCACCGGATCGGTTGAAGACGCGGCCCTCAGTTCCCGTTCTGAAATCCGTCCTGCGGTTTGACGCCGGCACAACCTGGGGAGACGCGAGGCAATTTCACCGGCTCCATCTGCCGGCCGCTGTCACGCTCACTCGATGACAACGGTCGGCAGCCAGTGACTGTCAGGGTCCCCTTCCTCAAGGTCGACATTCCGAATGGGCCGCAATTCGCCCTCCGCTGGCGGCACGCCCAGCTTGTCCATGTCCATTTCGTGGAGCTTGCCGACCAGCCTGCCCTCCTGCCTTTCGAGCTTGTAGTAGACACCGTTCCAAAGATTGATGCCGTAGTCCGTCGACCCCTTCCAGACAAACAGGAGATCGTATTCGAGGTCCGTAAGGTCCTCCTCTGAAACGCTGCGCCTGATGTCGTAAGGGTAAGGCACACGGCACCAGTACTTCTCCGGTCCTTCGAGGCACTTGAAGGGACGCATGGAGAGGAAGTGGTCGGCGAACGCGCTGTCTTCCCAGGCGATCCGATAGGCAACGCCATCTTCGGCATCTTCGAAGACAACCTTGGCGACCGGCTGACCTTCACCATTCGCGTCGACGAGCGATATGGTCTTTTCGCCGGTAAGCGTGAAAGCGCTCGCAACTTCAGGACAAAGACCCGAAACCGCCAGCATGCACGAAACCGCAACTGTCCTCATTCGAGCCTCCCCTACGCTGCCGCTACACCGGAAAGCCTAAATAGCTCGCCAGCTCGCGCCTAGTGCACTTTCGGACAGTCCCCTCCCGCTTTCCGATTGCTCAGGTCAAAATCACAAGATTCGCATATTTCATGACAGGATCCGCGCCTAAAGGCAGGTGCTCGAACTCCCATGTTTTCCCCATCACGCTTCACCAGGCTTCAGATGGAGACGAACATGACTTCAAACGCCACCAGCACTTCATCGAAATCCGCGGCGAGTGCCGCGCACCCGGACGTCCTTACCCGCACCGTCACCTTCGAAAACGCCGGATCCAGGCTCAGCGGTACACTTTATCTGCCTGAAGCTCACGGCGATGATCCGCTCCCCGTCGTCGTGGTCACGGGCGCCTGGACGGCGGTTGAAGAGCAAATGCCGGCGAACTACGCCCGCGCTCTGGTGAAACACGGTTTTGCGGCCTTCACCTTCGATTTCCGTGGCTGGGGCAAGTCCGGTGACTTGCCGAACGGTGTTCGCTTTGTCGAGAGCCCGAGCGCCAAAACAGCAGACATACGCGAAGCGTTCGAGTGTGTGGCAAAGCTGCCCGAAGTCGATGCTTCCAGGATCTACGGCCTCGGCATCTGCGCATCGGCCGGATACATGGTCGACGCGGTTGCCGGCAATCCTCTGGTCCGGCGCATCGGTCTTGTCGCACCCTGGCTTCAGAACAAGGCCATCGTCGAAGCAGTCTACGGTGGCGCTGAAGGTGTTGCTGCACTGATCGACGTGTCACGAGCAGCTGAAGCTTCCGGCGGCGAGATCATCACCGCTGCCGGGCCTGAAGGCGCCGAAGGCGTCCTGATGCCGATCGGTGGCTACTATTATGAAGCCGATCGTGGTGCGATCCCCGAATATGACGACAAGTGGAACAATGCCGGCTGGGAAGGCTGGCTGACCTACTACCCAGCGGACGATCCGCAACGCCTGGATAAGCCCCTTGCGGTTGTGCACTCCGAAGCCGCCGCCATTCCTGACGGCACGCACAGGTTTCTTGAAGGTCTTGGCGGCCAGGCAAGCGAAGAGTGGCTTGAGGATGTGAGCCAGTTCGACTTCTACGACGTCCCTGAAAACATCACGCGAGCGACGAAAACGATCGCTGCCCACTTTGCCGACACCGCAGACGCTGACGTCTGAGCCTTGCTTTTGCGGTCCCAACTCTCTCCCACGTACCAGCAGTAAAGGAAACACAATGTCCGACGATATGAACACCTCCCGCCGTGCGCTTCTGACCGGTGGAGTCGCTGCCGCCGCAACACTTGCCTCTTCGGTTGCCGTTGCAAACAGCATGAACCCGCAAGCCGCGCCGACCGAAGTCAAACCGGACGGCCGTTTCAAGGGCAAGGTGGTCGCGGTGACCGGAGGCAACTCCGGTATCGGCGCTGCGACAGTGCGCGCGTTTGCGATGGAAGGCGCTCAGGTCGTCTTCGGAGCCCGGCGTGATGAACTCGGCCGTCAGGTTGAGGCCGATATCCGCGCCGCCGGTGGCGACGTGACCTGGGTTCAGACCGATGTCCGCGATCCTGCCCAGGTCGAACGCTTCATCAAGGCAGCGACGGAAACTTATGGGCGTTTGGATGTCCTCTTCAACAATGCCGGCATCTTCATGACGCCGAACCTTATCGAGGATATCGACGTCGCCAACTTCGAGGACATGATGCGGACGAACACCTTCGGCGTGTTCTACGGCATGAAATACGCAATTCCGGTAATGAAGGCACAGGGCGGCGGCGTGATCGTCAATATGGCGTCTGTTGCCGGTCATCGCGGTTTCCCGAACACGGCGCATTACAATGCCTCAAAACACGCAGTTGTCGGTCTGACCAAGGCCGGAGCAAAACTAGCGGCAGACAACATCCGCGTTGCGTCCATCTCGCCGTTGGCGGTCGACACCCCAATGCTCAAGGAAAGCTTCGACCACCAGGGTTTGACCTATGAAGGCATGGCCGGATTTTTCGTAACGCCGCGCATCATGGACGCGAACGAAATGGCTGAAGGCGTTTTGTTCCTCGCCTCCGACGCCGCAACCGCCTTCAACGGCATGGACCTGGATGCAACCGGCGGCCAGCTCGCCTAACGAGGCCGGTCCTGCCCAAGCCGCATGATCAAAGGAGTAACGTTATGAAACGCACACTCATGGCAGCTGTTGCCGCCACTGCACTTCTTGGAGGTCCCGCCATGGCGGATCAGACAGAAATCTTTCGTTCCATCACCGACATCGCCGCCGGCGCCGACCGGCACGACTGGGACCGCGTCCGCAGCGCCTTTGCCGATACGGTGACCAGCGACTACACCAGCCTCTGGGGCGGTGACCCGGCAACCCAGCCTGCCGACGACCTGGTTACCGGATGGTCTGGATTTCTCCCCGGTTTCGACAGCACCCATCACATGGTGACCAACCATACGGTGTCGTCTATCGATGGTCAGAACGCCGTTGCCGAGGCCGACTTCACGGCCACGCACAGGATCGATGACGGGCTCTGGACGCTTGGCGGACGCTACACGTATGAGCTGACGCAGTCCGGTGACCGTTGGCTGGTCACGTCCTTGACCATGACGGCACTCTGGGAAACCGGAGACCGTGACCTTGTGGCCGTTGCTGGCCAGCGCGCAGCGGACAAGTAACGTTCACAACGCTTGCCCGCCGCACCAACAAGGTGCGGCGGGTTTTATTGTTCCAGCGAGGTTCAAGTGGTGTCGGCTTACCCTTATGAGGACCGAAAGGCAGCTGGTGTAACGCTGAATTTGCGCTTGAAGTGCTGTCCGAACCGGCTGAGGTCCTGATAGCCGGCGCGCCATGCGATTTCGGCGACACTCAGCCGGGTCGTGCGCAGCAGCACGGATGCCAGATCCAGCCGCGCCGCAATTACATATTGCAGCGGCGACAAGCCGACTTCCCTTTTGAAAGCCTTGGAGAAATGGGTTCCGCTCATGTTTGCCAGGCTCGCCATAGCTGCAAGCGTGAGATCGTCTCCAAGATGATCGTGGATATAATCGAGCACCTTGCGCAGGCGGGCATCCTCGATACCCGTGTGCCAGTCTGGTGCCGGTTGGATCACTTGAACGACCTGGGCGGCCAGCGCGCGATGCATGGTCTCCCGATAAAGCGTGCCGCTTTCTTCAAACGCACCGGCTTGCAGGCAAAGCCCCAGCAGCAGTGGATCGATGTCGCCGACAATTGCCTGAAAGTCGGTCCCTGTTGCAAAATCGAATTCCGCCAGAAGCGCATCGCTCAAGCTGACGGTGACGAACTCCAGCTCGTCATCATATTCACAAACGCCCTCGCTGCCGGCAGGGAGTATCCATCCCTGGTGCTTCTTCAGCGGGACGTGCTGTTTGAAGGCGGAACCGTGTGAGAGGCGGTGCGTTGGTTGATCGTTCAAAAAAATGCCGAGGGTCAGCGACGGAAGCGCAAACGCACCACCGCCTGCAGGCAAGACCGATCTGTCCGAAACAACCTTTGGCATGAGCAGAGTCTAGGATTTTTTTGCTCAAATTCAATCGAAGATCGCATGCCAGGTCCTGTCAATCTCCGGTGTTCAGTTCAACGAATGCCGAGTTTCTTCAATAAGCGTTCCCGTTTCATCAGCCACCACCCGGCTTCAATTGGCCAAAGAGCATGGCTCTCGTCGGCGCCAAGTCTGGCAGCGGCGTGCAGCGGCCAGTTTGGATCGTCCAGCAACTCTCTTGCCAGCGCGATCATGTCGGCTTGTCCGGAAGCAAGGATCTCTTCGCAGACCTCTGCGTCCCAAAGAAAGCCAACTGCCATGGTTACGATCTCCGCCTCCTTGCGCAGGCGGTCCGCGAACCGGGTTTGAAACCCTTGTTCGATCACCATGCGGTGCGGGCGCTGTTTTCCGCCGATGCCGCCGCTCGAACAATCAATCATGTCGACGCCCTCCTCCTTGAGGGCTCTGGCGGTTTCAACAGTGTCGCCCACCTCAATACCATCATCCAGCCAGTCTGTGGCGGACAGGCGGAAAGCAAGCGGATAGGGATCAGGCCAGTTTGCCCGCACTGACCGGGCAACCTCGAGCGCAAACCGCATCCGGTTCTCAGTGCTCCCGCCCCAATCGTCACTCCGTTTGTTCGAAATAGGCGACAAAAACTGATGCACCAGAAATCCGTGCGCGGCGTAGATTTCGATGATCTTGAAACCGGCCTCGCGAGCTCTGCCTGCTGCGTCTCCGAATGATTTGATGACACGGTGAATGTCATCCTCCGACATCTCGTCGGGAAGCGGCCAACCGTCGGCATAGGGGATCGGCGACGGTGCAATCGCCGGCCAAGGGTCTTCACCCCGCTTCGCCACATCTTCTTCGTCCACGGGCGTTTCGCCGTGCCAGGGTCGGCGCTCGGAGGCCTTTCGGCCCGCGTGTCCCAGCTGAATTCCCGATATTGCCCCCTCGCGGTTAATGAAGTCGGCAATCGGCGCCAGGGATGCCACCTGATCATCGTCCCAGAGCCCGAGATCGCCATGGGTCCTGCGGCCGTCCTGCTCGACAGCGGTTGCTTCCGCATAAACCAGTCCAGCGCCCCCCATCGCAAACCGCCCCAGATGCACCAGGTGCCAGTGGTTCGCATGGCCATCAATGGCGCGATACTGGCTCATCGGCGAAACGGCTATCCGGTTCTTGAAGGTGATGTCGCGCAGCTTGAAGGGCGTGAAAAGCGAGGTCAATTTCGATCCGTCTGTTTCAAAAGCTCTGGGGAAATGGTCAGGCAGCTACAAAGCGGCCGCCCGCGAAGGAAACGGGATTGTAACCGCTTCTCCGGCACGCAGAAATCAACCGCGCGTGAAGGGATCATCAGTTGTCGCGCGGGACCAAAACTCTGCCGCGGGTTTTTCACTCCGATCGTCGCTAAGCGCTGCGATTTGCTGGATACGGGACAAACCGCTTTTGCAAACTCACGCAACCTCATCCTGAGGAGGGCCGCAAGGTCCGTCTCGAAGGATGGCGACGAATTTGGAGGTTGCCGCTCATCCTTCGAGACAGCGCTGCGCGCTTCCTCAGGATGAAGGTGAGGGTTTTCTCACCTCGCGAGCCCCATCAGGAACCTCAACGCGCTTTCGCTAGGTGGCCCGGCTCGAGGCCAGGGCGGCGCGGGAGTTAAGGGGCGGACGATGGCAGCATGTTGACACGTAGCTTGTTTCGGCTGTCACCCCGGACGCAGCGCAGCGGAGATCCGGGGCCTACTCGTTTGCAGAGGCAATGTGATGAGCGTGGCACGATCGCGGCCGTTTCAGACCCTCCGGCAAGCCGACAGGTGAGTAGGCCCCGGCGCAAGGCCGGGGTGACGGCGCGTGTTTAGCATACTCTCTCGATGAACCTTGATGCGTTCTTCCGGGATTAAGCCACGGCGGAAACCCAAACGGTGCAGATCGACGGGCTCAGGTGAACTCGACCGGTTTGCTGTTCAGGCGCTGGACGGTTTCAGGTTCTGCGCGCCGGCACGCAGCCGGAGGCAGGCCTCTTTCAATCTGTCCAAGATCTTCAAGCGTCAGGGCGCCGATCTGATAAAGCGCGGATGTCAGCGCTCCGGCGCGGTGTGCTGAAAACAGGATCCCGGGAACGTTTCGGATCGGATCGTTTTCCGTGACCGGCTCTTCTGGAAATACGTCTGTCGCGATGCGCAACCGACCACTTTGAGCCTCTTGGGCAAGCGCACCAAAGTCAGCGATCGCCGCACGGCTCAGCAAAATGAGCATGGCGCCGTCCTGCATCAGGGACAGTTTGTCTGCATCCAGAAGATGCGCATTCTCGGTGGTGATGGAGGCGACAACGAAGACGGTTCGGCACTGACCGAGCACCTGATCCAGCAAAGCAGGTTCAACGCCGAGACGCCTCAGGTGATTGTCGGAGAGCCACGGATCAAAGGCAAGGACCTCCGCCTGGAACGGCAAAAGGAGTTTGTGGAGCGCCCGGCCGAGATCTCCGAAGCCGACAAAGCCAATGCGGCTGCCCGTGAGCAGCTCTGCATCTGCATTGCCGTCAAGGCCGTAGCTTTCCCGGCCTGCCACAAAGTCTGCGTGAGCCGTGTGAATACCGCGCGCAAGCGAGAGAGCCATACCAAGCCCCATTTCCGCAACGGGCAGAGCAAAAACGGATGCGGGCGTCAGAACATGAATGCCCCGGCGAAAGCAACCGGCGTAGTCGACATTGGGCAAAAAGTTGGTTTCGACATTGATGATCGCCCTTAGATCCGGAGCCTGATCGAGCCGTTCCTTGTCCATCGGTTGCTGGCTGATCAAAACGTCCGTGCTTGGCAAATGGTTCCGGTAGGCGGCCTCCCGGTCGCTTTCATCCACCTCAACCACTTGAAAGTCCGAAAAGAACCGCTCCCTGTCTGCATCGCTGAAAATCTCTTCGGTCCTGCGTGGGGCCGGGTCGTAAAGAATGCGCATCACCGCTCCTCCCGAAAAACGATTTACAACATAAAACGTTTTTTCTAACATTCGTGCAAGGAGGAGATGACTGATGCCCGAAAAGGCCGCAAAAAGGCAGCCGGGATCGAGACCGTCCATTCGCGATGTCGCGCGCAAGGCCGGCGTTTCGCCAGGATGCGTGTCAAACGTGATCAACGGCAGGCGCAAGCTGGACGATCCGATCGGACGTGCCGTTTTGGAAGCGGTCAATGAGCTGGGTTACAGGCGCAACACCATGGCGTCCAATCTCCGGCGCAGCCAGAGCCGGATCATCGGGCTGGTGATCCCCAATTTTGAAAACCCCTTTTTCGCAGAGCTCGTCGCGAAGCTTGAGCAACGCGCCGAAACCACCAATTACCGGATCGTTGCAACGTCCAGCCGGGAGGATCCCGAAACCGAGGCGCGAGAGATCGATGAACTCGTCGGCTGGCGCGTTGCAGGTGTCTTCGTGATCCCTTCCCTGAGCTCCCGCGCGCTCAACCTTGTCAGCGCAAGCGAGACCCCTTTCGTCTTTCTCGACCGTATCCCTCAGAACGCGGCAACAGACGGTGTCGGCGTCAACAATGCCGAGGCCTGCGCATTGCTCATGCGGCATCTCTTCGAAGCAGGACACAGCAGAATTCTTGTTGCCTATCTCGGCGATGGCATTGCCAATGTCGCTGAGCGGCTGGACGGTGTGCGCAACGCCGTTGCCGAACATGAGCAACCCGTGACAGTCGATTACCTGCCGACGGGCGACAGCATTGAGGGCGCCCGGGCGGCGCTTGACGCTTATTTTGACCACAACCCGAAGCCGGATGCCGTTTTCTGCCTGTTCAACACGGCGACGCTCGCAGCCTATGGCCTGCTGCAGCAGCGCGGCTTCGTTCTCGGCAAGGATATGGCTCTGGCGGGCTTCGACGACAGTGCCTGGATGGCCCATGTCCATCCGCCGGTTGCCGCGATCGTTCAACCCATCGAGGAGATTGCCAAGGTCGCCTGGGAACGGCTTCTGGCACGGATTGAAGGCGACACATCGGCGCCGGAGACAATTCGCATCAATTGCCGGCTGGAAGCACGGGAGTCGCTCACGTCCGTCGAGACCCAGGCCGGTTAACAGAACGCCGCCACCGCAAGTGCGGTCGGTGAATAAAGAGAAGGTGACGCAGAAGCGCCGGGTAAGCAGAGACGAATAGAGGAGGAAAGCAAATGTTCAAGCAGTTGACTGTAACCGCCCTTGTGGCGCTGCTGGCCGTTCCGGCACAGGCTGAGACCTATGGTGTTCTCATGAAAACCCTGTCGAACCCATTCTGGGGCGCAATGGAACTCGGCGTCAGGGACGGTGCCAGCGAAGCTGGTGTCGAATACTATCTCCAGGCCGTAGAAAGTGATCAGGCCGCCGAACCGCAACTCAATGTCTGCAACACCATGCTGGAACGCCAGCCGGACGCCATGATCACGGCTGCGATCAATTCAACGATCCTTCTTCCCTGCCTGAAGAGAGCAACGGAAATGGGCATCCCGGTTGTTGATCTCGACGGCAATCTCGACCACAAGATCGCCACGGATGCAGGCGTAGACATCGCCTTTTCGATCGGCTCCGACAACGTTGCAGCCGGCGCACAGGGCGCGGAATGGCTGGTCAGCCAGGTCGGTGCGGATGCCACAGGACCGGTGCTCGTCATTGAAGGCCTTTCGGGCAACGTGACCGGGCAAAAGCGTGCGAACGGTTTTTCCGAAAAGCTTGCGGAACTGGCACCCGGGCTTGAAATCGTCGCCTCGCTTCCCGGTGACTGGGACCGCGGCAAGGCAGCCAACATCACAAACGACATCCTGACCTCCAATCCGGAACTCGTTGCCATTTTCGCAGCAAATGACGGCATGGCGCTCGGCGCGGTCGAAACGGTCTATGCCGCCGGCAAGGGTGACCAAGTGACGGTGATCGGCGTTGACGGCAATTCCGATGCAGTAAAGTCGATCAAGGCAGGCCGTCTGAATGCGTCCGTTGCGCAGCTTCCCTATCTGGTCGGCAAACAGGCCGTCGAGATGGTCAAGGCTGGCGGCGACCAGCCGGACTGGGTTTATGTCCCGACAATGGTTCTGACCCAGGAAGTCCTTGAAAGCGGGTCTGACCCGATGCTCGAATACGTCAAGTAACATCGACAATGCGGGCCGCGGGATATAAAGCAAAAAATCCAGCTGTATCCCCGGCCCGCATTTTCCGGGTGGGCAAATGCTGAAACTTCTTGAAAGAACGCATGTGCGCGCGGAGTCGCTCGCTGTGCTTCTCGTGCTGGTCGTGGTGATGGCAATCCTGTCGCCGGTGACCGGGTCAGGCGTCCGGGTCTTTTTGACCGCAAACAACTTCTTCAACATCATTCTGGCGAGCGCGACATTCGGCATTCTTGCGATCGGCGCGACCTTCGTCATCAGCTCCGCCGGCATCGACTTGTCGCTCGGCTCCGTGCTTGGGCTGGCGTCGGTAACCGGGGCGGCCCTCGTCGTGACGCTTGAATTGCCGTGGTACTTCGCGATCATCGGATCGCTCGGTGCTGGAGCGGCCGCCGGTGCAGTCAATGGGTTCATTATCACCAGAGGCCATGTGCCCGCGTTTATCGTCACGCTCGGCATGCTTGGCATCGCGCGCGGGCTGGCGCTGATTATCTCCAGCGGACGCGGGATCTACGGACTTCCCGAGGAAATCCTGTTTCTGGGTCAGGCCCGTCCTTTTGGCGTCCCGACCCCTGTATTCATCATGCTGTTCGTCGCCCTCGCCTCTCACTACGTGCTGGCTCACACGCCGTTCGGCCATCACACGCTTGCACTCGGCGACAACGAGAATTCGGCACGGGCGACCGGGATAAACATCCGGCGTCAGCGCATGTTGCTCTACACGATTTCCGGATTGATGGCAGGCATCGCCGGCCTGATCTTTACAGCACGGGTCAATACCGGTGACCCGACGGCCGGCCTGAACTACGAGCTCCTGGCCATAACCGCTGCGATCATCGGCGGCACAAATCTGTTTGGCGGCCGGGGATCGATCTTAGGAACGATGATCGGCGCGCTTATCATGGGCGTGCTGCAGAACGGGTTAAACCTGATGGCGGTCCAGGCCTATTACCAGCAGATGGCAATCGGCGCCGTCTTGATCGCAGCCGTCTGGCTCGACCAGATAAGAACCAGGGGGAGGTCATTGCAATGAGCCTTCTGGAGCTTTCAGGCGTCGAGAAGAGCTTCGGCGCGGTCCAGGTCCTCCACGGGGTGGACCTTTCGGTGGACGCTGGCGAAGTGATCGGTCTTGTTGGTGACAACGGGGCCGGAAAATCAACGCTCATGAAAACAATCACGGGCGTCTATACCACCGACAAGGGCCGCATCACCTTCAACGGGGAGGACGTGACTTCAAGAACTCCCGGTGAACGGCGATCCAGCGGTATCGAGATGATCTACCAGGACCTGGCGCTCGCGCCGCAACAGGATGTTGCCAACAACATCTTTCTGGGAAGAGAACCGACCAAGCGCTTCCTGGGCGTGCTGCCCGGTTTCGTTGACAAATCCAGGATCGACCTTGAAGCCCAGGAAATGGTGGACCGTCTCGGCGTTCATGTCCCGTCGATCGATATTGCGGTCGGTATGCTCTCCGGGGGCCAGCAACAGACCATTGCCATTGCGCGCGCCCTGACGTTCAAGCCGAAGCTGGTTATCATGGACGAACCGACTGCGGCCCTCGCGGTTCGCGAAGTGGAAAGCGTTCTGAACCTCATTCGCCAGATGCGCGATGAAGGCATCACGACGATCCTGATCAGCCATCGCCTGAACGATGTCTTCGAGGCCTGTGGCCGGATTGTCGTACTTCGCCGCGGCAATGTTATTGCCGATCTGAAAAGGGACGAGACCGACATGGCGGAAGTCGTCTCCTATATTGTCGGCGCACACGGATAGGACAACTCTATGCCACGCCTTGGACTTCACAGCCTTGCCTTCACACCGCTCTGGAACCCGGGCGACGCGGACAGACTGCTGCCGCCTTTGACCGCACACGGGGTTACGGTTATCGAAACGCCTCTTCTGGACCCGAAAAACTATGACAGCCTTGGCACCAGGCGGGCAGCAGAACGCAACAATGTCGAGATCGTCTGCTCGCTGGGACTACCGGCAGAGATCGACATCGTCCAAAGACCTGCCGAGGCCGTTGAGTATCTGGCCTTTGCACTGCAGGTGGCCAGAGATGCCGGGGCCGGTTCCTTGTCGGGCGTCACCTATGGCACCATCGGCAAGACCAGCGGCGCACCGGTTACCGAGCAGGAAAGCGATGCTATCTGCCGGCTTGTCGAGCGCGTCGCGCAAAAGGCCCGCGATCTCAACATGCGGCTTGGGCTTGAACCCTGCAACCGCTACGAGACACATTTGCTCAACACCGCGCGGCAGACTGCTGAAATCATCGAACGCCTCGGTGCGGAGAATGTCTTTATCCACCTGGACACCTATCACATGAACATCGAAGAAGCGGGCATGGAAGCAGGTTTCGCCGATGCGGGTGAGCACCTGGGCTACGTTCACCTGTCGGAATCAAACCGTGGGGTGCCCGGCAGAGGCACACTCGACTGGGATGCGACCTTCAAGGGTCTTTCGGAAGTCGGTTTTCAGGGAACCATGACTTTGGAGAGTTTTGTCTATCTCGCACCGGAGATTGCCGCCGGTCTCGCGGTCTGGCGGCCCGTAGCGGACCGGCCGCAAGACGTTGTCG
>Ga0207422_1003144_pt1 | contig 17695 bp, 15 predicted proteins | sample MarCyaLeptolynsp_FD_187757 | JGI IMG/M metagenome (GOLD analysis project Ga0207422, IMG submission 187757) | Marine cyanobacterial communities from Panama - species 1 Leptolyngbya sp. (SPAdes) | ecosystem: Environmental > Aquatic > Marine > Unclassified | place: Panama: Panama City | collected...
TGAGCTCTCCAAAAGGAATGGTGTGAACCGCGCCCCTGTGATGGCGCAATTGCAGGGAGCGAATTGACATGGATTCCACGGTGCCGCGAATGTCACCCATCTCGATGTATTCACCGACCCGAAATGCGTCGTCTATGAGGAAGAAGACGCCGGAGACGATATCCCTCACAAGGGCCTGAGCGCCGAAGCCGACTGCAAGGCCAACGACACCCGCGCCCGCCAGGAGCGGAGTGATGTTGATGCCCATGGACGACAACCCGATCAGGCCCACCATCACCAGGATTGTCACCAGGACAACCTTCTTGATGAGCGGCAGCAAGGTCGCCATCCGGGCTTCCGGACCGGGCGCCATGCCGGGCACGAGTTTGGGCATACTCGCCATGCGCCGGTCGATCGCCGTCTTGGTTGCCGTCCAGATCAGATCACCGATCAGGAAGGCCACCATAATATCAATCAGAACTCTGACGACTTGGGCCGGCGTCGAATTGGTGGCGGACATGTTCCAGGGCTGAACGCCCCAGAACAGTCCGATACAGACGACAGCTGAGACCACGACAACAAATCGGCCGAGCCGCACGGCGACCGGCAGATAGACGCCGTGTATCGCCTCGGCATTGGTGATAGCCTCCTGTTCCGCCTCGCCGGGTGCTTCCGCTTCGGCAGCGGCATCCGGCTCAACGACGGCTTCCGCCTCGGCTCCGGCTTCTTCCGTTACCGCCGGTGTTTCGTCGGCGCTAACTTGCTCCGACTGTGCTTCGGCACGGCTCTCTTCAAAGGCCTGCTCGATTGTTTTGCGCACCAGGCGCTCTGTGGGAATAAGCAGAGCGACCACGGCAAGGGTCCCGGCAGCGCTGTAGGCTCCGATCAGCCAGAATATGAAGAGCATGAACAGCACCAGCGACCCAACGACCGGCGCCGCGATTGACAGGCGCCTGGGTTCGCTGCGCGTATGCATCAGCCAAAGCAGCAAGATTGCCAAGACAGTCGTCAAGGCGGCCGCGATGATATCGATTGTCAAACCCGCCGGTTCATCGGCCCCAAGCACCACGATTGTTTCGGCAAGGCCATGTCCGAACAACATGACCGCCGATGCCAGCATGACGCCGAGATAGAGGCCTCTTGCGTCCTGCCTGGACAGCGGCACCAATCGCAAGGCTTCAATTCTGGGAGCCAGGGCGAAAAGCGCCAGGGCGGACACCACACGCAACATGACCAGCGCGAACAGGAGTTCGAGAACGAACTCTTCGGCATTCGGCGGCCAGTCGAAAATGACAAAGGTCCCGATTGTCCCGAGCGAAAAGAACACTGCGCCGCCTGAGACAAGCGCAAGGCGCGTGAGCGCCGAGCGTACCTTGTCGATGTAACGGTTCGAGCGGGTCAGTTCGATGCGTCTTCGAAGGTAGCCTGCATACCGCCAGTAAAGCCATTCAAGGCCGACACCGACAAAAACGAAGATGATCAGAAGGACGACAAAATTCAGCTGTTCTCTTGGCGTCAGCCCTTCTTGCCAGGTCGTGGAAACAATGGACGGGATGTTCGGCAAAAGGACCAGCGCCGCGCCAACCTCCTGTACCCGCGCCTGGATCTGGATCAGGCCCAGTTCGATGCTTTCACGGAATGTCAGATTGGTGGATGCACCATCCTCGCCGAGCCCTGCTGCCCTTTGTTGCAGCCAGTTGACCACTGTCGGATCAGCCAGCAATCGCGCCAGCTCCTTGATATCGTTAGGCGAGGGTTCTGCCGGTGTTTCTGCGGTCTCTGTGGCTGTGCCGCCTGGCAGCATCATTTGCGCAGAAAGGGGTGTTGATGTGTGCAGGAACCCCAGAAAGACCAGCGCAAAGAACAATCTGATCATGCGATTTCCTCGCGCTCAAGGCCCGGCTCCGGATCACGCGCTGGAGGGTCCTCTCCCCGGAGCAGCTCCTGGTACTCCACGGGAGATATTGTGGGAGCAAATAGACGTTCGACAGTGACTGGACCTCCGGTCGGCATTGCCTGACAGGCGAGCCGGACGCCATCGGGAAGTGACCGGCGCGCGATCGTCTCGGCTTCGGTCTTACCAGGAGGCGCGAGGTTTTCGTGGCCCTCCAAAACACGCACGGCGCACGAACCGCAGCGCCCTCTTGCTCCGCAAAGCGCCGCGTGAGCCGTGTCCATCGATTGCGCTGTCTCGAGCAAACTGAAACCGGCGCTCCGCTCAATGGTCGGCCCGTCCGTGTAGGTGACCGTAATCTTTGGCCGCTTGCCCCAAAGGCGGACTGCCCGGGCCAATAGAACGGCTGCAATCAGGGCGGCATACCACCACAGAACCTGGCTCTGAATGTTGTTCAGGGTCGCCCCAACGGTGTCGTAGGCAGTGGCGGCTTCCCGGACAGGCGCCATGAACTCCGGATCGCCTCTATTGGCAATCAGGATCTTGCCGGATTCAACAAATCCGAGCAGCGCTGTTACCGGCACGATCACCGCAAACGGGTAGGAGATGGTGGCATAGCGGCCCCACCATTTTTGAACCTGCATCCACAGAAAGAGGCCGTAGCAGGCATGCACCCAGATGACGATCAGGGCGACGACCTGCTGGATGCCCAGATGCGGTACGAACATCCAGTAAACTGCGAGCACCCATTTAAAGTTCGTATGGACACCGGTCATCGCCGGGCCGACAACGGTGCCCATGATGTGCGGCAGCAGCAGCGGAACGATCGCCAGGCCCAGTGCTGCCTGTGCGGTGTCAGCCCAGTTGGAAAACAGGCTGTTGCGCCAGTAAACTGTCCATAGACCCAGGGCAGCATGTACGAAAAAACTCACAATCAGAATTGGTCCGCCGATCGGATTGCTGAAGGGACCCATCAGGAACCGCCCGGCAGTTTCCATGGCGGCGATTGAGTACAGTCCAAATGCAAGTGTGAGCAAATGACCAATCACGAACACAAACAAAAGCAGGCCGCTTATGATACGTAGTCTGCTTATCATGTTGCTTCCATCTCAATGATTGTTGTTGCCAAGCTGATCCGCACCCTTGAACACAGCAGAACGTTGCAACGAGTTATCCGGTCGCTCGCTTTTCTTCTTCTGCCATGGTTAGCGTATTGTAGATCCCGGCTCCATCAAAAATGATTGATTTGCTTTCGTCCACAATTTGTCAGTGCAACAACTGAATACTTGAAGTGTGCCACGCTTCTACTGAAGCCAGTGCGTGCAGCTTACCTAGAGAAGGCTGTCGGTGATTTTTTGCTCTGCAGCGGTGTTTGCTCGGCGAAAGATCAGCGTCACGAGCGTCGATGTGATCACGATGAAGAGCGAATAAAGCGCGCCGACTGCCATGATCGGCTGCTGCTGGTCGCTTGGGAACGTGAGCACAATGATGGCAATCGCCAACGGGGCATTCTGGATCCCGGTCTCAAGGGCAACGGTGCGTGCATTCCTTGGATGCAGCCGGATGGAGCGGGCAAACAGATACCCGAGCGCAATTCCGAAAACGCCCAGCATGATCGCCACAAAATAGGTCGACGGTGCTGTGGTCATCAGGAATTGCCAGTTACGCGGTATCCAGGAAATCGCGATGAATGCGATGAAAACAAGCGCCAGGACCGAACCGAAGAATTCGGTTACGGCGCCGGCGTTGGCGTTAAGCCGGCGCAGGATCATCCCGACGGCGACCGGTACGAGCAAAATGACCAGCGTAGCAATGATGTTCTCGCGCGGGATCGTCAGATCAAGCGCGGAAGCATAGACGAGCAGAACAATCGGGATCAGAACCACACCGAAGATCGTGGACGTGACGGTCATGAGAACCGACAGCGCCAGATTGCCCTTGGAAAAATAGGTAAAGATGTTCGAGGTCGTTCCCCCCGGCATGCAGGAGACAATCAGCAACCCGATGGCGACCGGTTCCGGCAGGGCGAACGCGAGCGTCATGAGGAAGCCGATTAGCGGCATGAAACCAAATTGCGTGAACACACCGATACCGAGCCCGTAAGGCCGCCGCAGCGCCAGGTAGAAGTCGCGCGGCGTCAGCGAGGCACCCATGCCCAGCATGATGACGAAAATCATCGCAGCCAGAAGTGCTTGCTCCAGGGGACCGACCATCGGTTATTCCCCCGCGTTGGCGCCAGCATTTTCGGCGCGCAGGAGTTTTCTGAGTATTTTGCCGACATTCGACTTGGGCAGCTCGGTGCGGATCTCGATCCTTTTCGGCACCTTGTAGGCGGTCAGGTGGTTCTTGCAGTGGGCGCGCATCTCGGCTTCTGTCAGGCTGGTGTCCGTGAGGACAACGAAGGCCTTTACGGCCTCTCCGGTCGCTTCGTCCGGAACCCCGATAACGGCGGCTTCGAAGATACCCGGGTGCGAGGTCAGGCAGTCTTCGATTTCATTCGGATAAACATTGAAGCCCGACACAATCACGAGGTCCTTTTTTCGGTCGACGATGGAGAAGTAGCCGTCTGCATCCATCTCGCCGATATCGCCTGTGAGAAGCCAGCCATCCCGGAACACGGCCTCCGTTTCGTCCGGTCTGTTCCAATACCCCGCCATCACCTGTGGGCCCTTTACCGCAATCTCACCGGGTTCGCCTGGCGCGACGGGAGCGCCGTCGTCATTGACGCAGCGCATGAATGTAGAGGGGAGGGGCACGCCGATCGACCCGTCGCGTGATTTACCCACCGGATTGAAGCTGAGCACCGGCGATGTTTCGGTCAGCCCGTAACCCTGAATGACGGGTTTGCCGGTGATTCCTTGCCATCTCTTGGCCACCTCCGCCTGCAGCGCCATGCCTCCGGCAGAGGCCAGCTTGAGGTGTTTTGGCGGACTGTCTCGAAACCACAATTCGTTGTTCAGCCCGTTGAACAGGGTATTGACCCCGCTCATCCACGTGATCTTGTAGTTTTCGAATGCTCGTTTGAGGTTAGACAGTGGGCGCGGACTGGGGATCAGGATGTTACGGCCGCCGAGCCAGAAAAAGGCGAGCAGGTTCAGGTTGAAGGCGAAGATGTGGTACATGGGCAGCGCTGTCAGCGCGACTTCCTTGCCGCGCTCGATCACTGGGATCATTTCCAGTGTCTGCTCCATGTTCATGATGAGATTCTCGTGGGTGAGCATCGCACCCTTCGATACGCCGGTTGTTCCACCTGTGTACTGAAGACAGGCGACGTCCCCGGGCAGAACGTCCTGGTGATAGGTATCCACCTCAATGTGGTCTTTGATGCGGTGCGCGCGACCAGCCTCAAGTGCGTCCGGCAAGCGAATATGGGGCACTTCGACGGGAGCAACCGTACGGTCCCAGTATTTCTGGACGAGCCCGATGATCCCGCGGGGCAGGACTGGCAAAAATTCCGCAATCCGTGTGACGATGATGTTGGGGATCGGATGATTGCGGGTCGCTTCCGGAATCTTGTCGGCGAACATGTCGATGATGATAAGCGCGCTCGGAGTGGCGTCCTCGAACTGGCGCGCCATCTCTTCGGCCTTGTAGAGAGGGTTGACGTTCACGAGCACACAGCCTGCCTTGAAGACCGCGAAAGCAGCAACCGGAAAGGCGAGGCAGTTCGGCAACTGCAGCGCCACCCGGTCGCCTCGTTTCAGTCCCGCGACCTCACGCAGGTACACCGCCAATGCGTCCGACAACGCGTTGACCTGTTCGTAGGTCAACGTCCCGTTCATGCCATTGGGCATGCAGGCTGTGAACGCGGGAGCCTTGCCGTAGGTGTCGGAAACGGACCGGATCAGATCGCCGATGGTACGGTAGGAAGCCTTGTCGATATCGGCGCGAACATCGGGTCCGTAAAATGCTGTCCACGGCCGTTCATCTGATGTCATGCCTTGCTCCTGGCTTCCGATTCCGGTCCTGCGGCACTCTCTTCGCAAAGAAGAAAAAGCCACTTTTCAGCCGACGGAAGGTGCACAAAGCCGCGGCAGTGGCCGTCACCGTCATTCGGCTGGGCATGAACGCGCCGTCATTGGATTGTCTTGTCTCTGCTTTACGTAGGACGCCGTCCGTTTTCGACCAGAGACCGTGAGATCCGGATGTGTAGTCTTCTTAAAGCAAAAGGTGAAGACCCGGATTGGTCAGACCGTTCCAAACAGACCGACTTAAAGTCGTTTCGAGCAGCACTTTCCTGCTCGCCTGCAGCGCGAACTTTGTCCGGGAACCGATTCTGATCATTGGCTTTTAAGGCGGCGAACCAATTTTAGTGTGCCTTCAAAACAGGTTGACATATGAAAGCGCAAACTGAGGCGGCCTACAAAGCCTACGTCATCTGCACATCGCCGCGCAGCGGCAGCACCTTGTTGTGCAAGCTCCTTGCGGCAACCGGACAAGCGGGCAACCCGAAATCGTATTTTCACGAACCGGACATCGACGCATGGCAGACCTATCTGGGACTGGAAACACAACGCTTTGCGACAGAAGGGGATCGGTTGCAAGCTCTCTTTTCAACGGCACTTGAAAAAGGCTCCGCCGGAACCGGGATATTCGGTTTGAGACTTCAAAGGCGCAGCTTCGATTACTTTTTCCGGCAACTCGCAAAATTGCGTCCTGGGGAACGCTCCAGGATCACCCAGATCGAAGCCGTTTTTGGAAAGACGTTGTTCATCCACCTGGCACGCTCCGACAAGATTGCGCAGGCGGTATCCTTTGTGAAGGCGAGCCAGACGGGCCTCTGGCACAAAGCACCGGACGGACGGGAACTGGAAAGGCTCGCGCCGCCGAAAGCGCCTCAGTACGATGCGGACCGCATCAAGGAGCATGTCGACCTCTTCACAGGCAATGACCGCGCATGGAACGAATGGTTCGAAGCGGAAAAGATCGCGCCGCTCCGGATAAGCTATGACACGCTGTCGAATGACCCTGTCTCGGTCACTGCTCTGATCCTGAAACATCTCGGCCTCGACACCGCGGCCGCAGCGGACATCGACCTGCCTGTCGCGCGGTTGTCGGACAGGATCAACAGCGAATGGATCGAACGTTTTCAGAATGAAAAAGCCGGTTAGTCCCTGTCCAGGGACTTGACGCCGATCAAGACGCGCGCGGTTGCGGAAACGAAACAGACCGCCGCAAAAGCCCAGGCAAGCACCGGAAACCAAGCCGGCAAAAGCGCCATCAGCAGGAACAGCGCGATCGTTTCCGTGCCTTCTGCCAAACCGCCGAGATAGTAGAGTGATTTCTTGCCCTGCCGGTCGGTGGTAAGGCCACGCCGTTCCGCCATGATTGCAAAGGCCAGAAACGCAGATCCGTTTGCGTAGAAACTGCAAAGCAGCGCCGCAGCGGGCAGGGCATTGGAAGCGGGGTTCTGAATTGCAAAGGCAAGCGGGATGGCGCCGTAGAAGAAGAAGTCCAGTGTAATATCCAGATAGCCGCCGAGATCGGTCTTTTTCGTGACCCGGGCGACGGCACCGTCCAGCCCGTCGGCCAGGCGGTTGAGTGCGATGAGAACAAAACCCAACAGGAAAAAACCTGTCGCAATGGCAACGGCGGCACCCAAGCCGATCGCGAACCCGGTCAGGGTTATCGTATTGGGACCAATGCCTGCATTGGCCAGCAACTGCCCCATTCGGTTCAGCGGCGGGTCGATCAGCGGTCGGATGCGTGCGTCGAACACGTGATGTGGTCCCTGACTTGGACAAAACAGCGCTGTAATTGCAAAATCCTTCAGGAAATCACAAGTAAGTCTCTTTCACGCTTATGTCATTCGCCCTATAAGCCCATCCTGAAGTTGCGGCCAACCGCGAAAATTTTAAAGGAACTACCGTGTCAGGCAGTTACAGCGCCACGACCCATGGGATCGAAGTCTCCGTCGAGCCGTTCTATCTGGACGATGAATCGAAGCCGGAAGAGAGCGAGTTTATCTGGGCATACATGGTCGAGATCCACAATGGTGGCCAGGAGCCTGTTCAGCTGAAGACCCGCTACTGGCAAATCACGGATGGTCTCGGCCGCCAGGAAGAAGTCAGCGGCGACGGCGTGGTTGGCGAGCAGCCTGTTATCGAGCCGGGGGAAACCTTCGAGTATTCCTCCCATTGCCCGCTTTCGACCGACAATGGCATCATGGCGGGGTCCTATGCGATGGAGCGCCCGGACGGTACGCGCTTCAACGTCGTCATTCCCGCCTTTTCACTTGACTTGCCCGACGCGATCCGCAGCCTGAACTGACCGAACCAAACCCGTTTCCATTACCACCGTGAGCGCGGAACTTGAATTCGATCCGCGCCCAGACAATCGGTGGCGATGCGTATCAGACGGTCCGGTGACGGGCGATCGCACCGCGTTCAATCGCGGCAACGGTCAGTTTGTCGAGGCTGAAGCGGTCGCGGAGCATCTGCAGGATGCGCAACTCTTCCTGTTCAACATGCAGGTCCGCGGCTGCGACTTCCACCGCAAGCGCATATGCCGTGTCATAGAGCTTTGGCGGCAGAACATCGCCAACCAGTTCCAGAACAAGCGACAACCCGTTTTCTTCCTGGAGAATATCCCCGCAGCGCTGGGCCGCCGGGATGATCCTGTTGCCGTCGTAGCTTTCAAAGACCGGCAGCATTTTGATCATGTCACCGATCGTGGCCAGTTCCTTGTCTGTCATTGCATTGTCTGACGCGGATACGATCACCATGATGTAGATGAGGGCTTCCTGAACACTGATCGGTTCATTGATAGACACTATTTAATCTCCACTGCGCCGGTTTTTGGGCTAATCGACTGCCCGGTTTATAGGGTTGAGGGTCAAGCTTCAAGTCACACAAAGGCGACAATTGATTGACGTTTGCGCCACGCTTTTCTAGTGTCGCGCCGCAACATGCGGCATGGGTGCAAGCTGCCCGCCGGAATTGCAATGTTTCCATCCAGACAACAGAATGAAACCCGAAAATGACCGACCAATCCCTGCCTCCGCTTGACCTTTCGCAAGACTTTGTCGAAGCGGCCGCGAAATCGAAAGCGTGGCCGTTCGAAGAAGCGCGGAAACTGATCAAACGGATCGAAAAGCGGGATGCGGAAAAGCCGGTTCTGTTCGAGACGGGCTATGGTCCCTCCGGTCTGCCGCATATCGGAACTTTCGGCGAAGTGCTGCGCACCACGATGGTGCGCACGGCCTTCCGTTTGCTCACCGAGGACAAGATCCCGACGCGGCTCCTGTGCTTTTCCGATGACATGGACGGCATGCGCAAGATCCCGGAAAACGTTCCGGATCGGGCTGCGCTCGAACCATATCTTCAGATGCCGTTGAGCGCAGTACCGAACCCGTTCGGTGGCGACTACGACAGTTTCGCCGCGCATAACAACGCGATGCTGCGCCGGTTTCTCGATACATTCGGTTTCGATTACGAATTCGCCAGCGCGACCGAATACTACAAGTCCGGAAAGTTCGATGACGTATTGATCCGGGCGACCGAGAAGTATCAGAAGATCATGGACGTGATGCTTCCGACCCTCGGCGAGGAACGCCAGGCGACATATTCTCCCTTCCTGCCGATTTCGCCGACCTCCGGTCGTGTGCTTTATGTGCCGATGAAGTCCGTGAACCCGGCCGACGGCACCATCACGTTTGACGATGAGACCGGTGAAGAGATCACGCTGTCTGTCACCGGCGGCAATGTGAAACTGCAATGGAAGCCTGACTTCGGGATGCGTTGGGCGGCTCTTGATGTCGACTTCGAGATGTTCGGCAAGGATCACATGTCCAACGCGCCGATCTACGACAAGATCTGCAACATCCTGGGTGGAAAGGCACCGGAACACTATGTCTACGAGCTCTTTCTGGATGACAAGGGCGAGAAGATATCCAAGTCCAAGGGCAACGGCCTGACCATCGACGAGTGGCTGACCTACGCGTCTCCGGAAAGTCTTGCGCTCTATAATTTCCAGAAGCCCAAGACTGCCAAGAAGCTCTATTTCGACGTCATCCCCAAGGCGGTGGATGAATACTACACCTTTGTTCAGAAGTATGAGCAGATGCCGGTGGAGCAAAAGCTTCAGAACCCGGCCTGGCATATCCACTCCGGAAACATTCCGAAGATCGACATGCCGGTTCCGTTCGCCATGCTTTTGAACCTGGTGTCGGCGTCGAATGCTGAGAACAAGGATGTTCTGTGGGCGTTCATTTCGCGCTATGCGCCCGGTGTCACAGCCCAAACGCATCCGGAATTGGACGCTCTCGTCGGGTATGCAATCCGTTACTTCGACGACTTCGTCAAGCCGACGAAATCCTTCAAGGTGCCGGATGAGGTTGAGCAGGCAGCCCTGCAGCAACTCGACGCAAAGCTGGCCGAACTGCCCGCGGATGCGGACGGCGCGTCGATCCAGGATGCCGTTCTGGACGTTGCCCGTGCGATCGAGCGCTATCAGGACCCCAATAAGAAAGGTCCGGATGGCGGGCCGGGCGTCTCCGTCGCCTGGTTCTCAGCGCTCTACCAGCTCCTTCTGGGTCAGGAAAAGGGACCCCGCTTCGGATCGTTCGTGGCGCTTTACGGCATCGCGGAAACACGTGAGATGATCCGCAAGGCGCTTGCGGGCGAACTGTCTGCGTAAGCCTGTCGGGCAAGATGTGAGGCGGAGTGATTTCTCTGCCTCTTATCAACGATCACCTGAAATACGGTCGTCATTCTGAGGAGGATCGCAGGTCCGTGTCGAAGGATGAGCCACTGGCACCAGATCACGCCCCAGATACTTCGAGACGGTGTCCTTGCCATTTGGCCGTCATGTCAGTCATCCGGCGCAATGGTTCGAACCCGCTCCAGGCTGGCTTTCAGCCCTTCTCCAAACAAGCCGGCGACGCCCAACTCCTGCAATTTGACGAGGCCAGCAGTCGTCGTGCCGCCATAGTCGATCATTTCCTTCACATTGGCGCTCGGCGGTAGGTTCTGGCTGGACATAAGGGAAGCGCTTGATGTCATGAGTTGCTTGGCCGCGCGAACTGCGACGTCCGGGTCGACATTGTTGGCAACAGCGAATTGCACCATGCAGTCGGCAAAGAAGGCGGCAAAGCCCGGCACCGGACCGGTCACAACTGTGAAGACTTCGATCTGGCTTTCGTCCGGCAATTCGTCCGAAGCACCGATGGCCGATAGCAGGGTGCACACGGTATCGCGATCCGCCGTGTTCAGTGTCCCTGCGTCAAACCAGGGCGAATAAGCCTGGCGATAACGTGCGGCAGGGCTCGACATGGCGCGCACGGCCCTGCTCGATCCGGTCAGCTGCATGATCTGTTCGCGCGACACGCCGGCCATCACGGAGATGACGAGCTTGTCCGGCGCGACAATGCCGATTGTACCGATCAGGGCGGGCGGGACCAAAAGAAAAATGACGTCACACGCATCCGCCAATTCCTGGTTCGATGCCGTGAAATTCACTTCGGGCCAGGCGTCGAACCCGGATGCAGCGCCGGACCGGTTTGAGATCCAGAGATCGTCCGGGGCAACGCACCCCGCTTCAAGCCAGCCCGTCGCGATGGCACTGCCGAGTTGGCCGGTTCCACCGATGATGCCGATCTTCAGATTACCCGACATGGAGTCGCTCCCTTCATCTGGATAGGGCTCACGCTTCATCCGTTCGACACGATCTGGAGGCGGTGCGACGAAGAGGCGGGCGCCGAATTGAGACTATTCGCTTTGGACCGCGATGGGCGGCCCAAAGCTTATTACTGCGGAATGTCTTCAGCGGGCTCCGGTTCAACACCGAAGCTTTCCTGATTCAAATCGCTCGAGTTTGCCTGTTCGCTCCAGTCGATAATTTCCGGCGCAAGATCGGCCAAACCGGGAAGCGGTGCATTCGGATCGTTGTCCCAACCCGACTGGACCGGAGCATGTTGCCAGACTTCCCGCCACTTGCCGAGCTTGCGCTCCTTGGCAAGGAGAGCAAACTCCTCAAAGCTTTCGGGCGCATCGGGGGCGGGGTCCGCCCATCCGTACCGGACGAGACGGCTGCTCAGGTCCATCTTGCCGCGTTTGCAAGTCGCCACGATTTGCCGTGGACTGACATCGGCAACCTTCTCGCACGAGACTTTGAACTGCCGTATCAAACCACGCAGAAACGTACGCGCCCGGGCTCCGCACGGCCATTCGCCACCTTGTTCGGCAACACAGATTTCGTCGATCTTCAGCGGCTCGATATGGGCAAGCGTGATCACAAGCTGCTTCGCTTTGATCCTCCCGCCGTCCAGCACCTGAACGCGCCTGTATTGCAGTGGTCCGTCCGGGATCTCTTCGACCGGCGGATTGAGCAATTCCTGAAAGCGCTCGGAAGGATCGATCCGCTTCAGGTTCCCCCTGACAAAGGGTGAGGAAACGCCGTCCGGCGAAACGTTTCGAATGTCATCCGGCAAGGGCGCAGCCGAAGAGGGCGCTTCAGTGGGAGACTGGGGTTCAGGAGAACTTTGCTCTGAACGGGTAATGTCCTCGCTTGTCTCGGCAATGCCGGGCCTGAGCGCTCCGGCAACCTGTTTTTCAGGAATCTCGGGCGGTTCTGCCAGCAGCAGCCATGCAACGACACCGCCGGAAACGGTCAGCAGGATGGCAGGCACCAGGAATGGCCGAAGCATCATCGCGAGTCACTTTTGTTCTTCTCAGCCGGAATTATACGTACCGGCTGCTCGAAATCCGAGCACTTAACTTAGCGCCAATCGGTTTTTTTATTGTGAAATTGTCATGCACCGAGAAAGTCTGACCGTTTCGCTTGTTTGACGAAAGACCTGTGAGTAGTGTCCGCGCCGACAGCGGCCGCTCGTCGGAAACGATCGGCCAGGAGGCAATTCGTGACGGGAACAGGCGCATATGACGTTGATATTCAAGATCGTCCCGCGGTCGATGTGGCAGGACGCGGTTGAGAAAGGCGTTTTTCAGGGCGCGCCGGTCGATCTCGCAGACGGTTTCATACATTTTTCGACTGCTGTCCAGGTCCGGGAAACGGCCTCAAAGCATTTCAGCGGTCAGACGGACCTGCTTCTAGCCGCCTTTGATGCCGCCGTATTCGGGGACGCATTGAAATGGGAGCCGTCGCGGGGTGGAGCGCTGTTTCCGCATCTTTATGCCGAGCTCCAACCATCAGTCGCGGTCTGGGTGAAAGACCTTCCGCTCTCCGAAGATGGCGCGCATTTGTTCCCGGAGCTTGATGGATGAGTTTCGGCTTGTTTGAAGGCATTGCCCTCAAGGGGCTTCATGCGCTCGACGCGGAAAACGCCCACCGTCTGACGGTTCTGGCTCTCAGATCCGGCTTGCTCTCGGCACCAAAAGTGCCAAAGGACGAGCGTCTTGCGCTCACGCTCTGGGATCTGAAATTTCCAAACCCGCTCGGCATGGCCGCCGGTTTCGACAAGAATGCTGAAGTCCCGGATGCTCTTTTGAAACTTGGGTTTGGTTTCACGGAAGTCGGCTCGGTCACGCCGCAGCCACAGCCGGGTAATCCGCGCCCCCGCGTCTTCCGGCTGCATGCCGACGAGGGCGTCATCAACCGGTATGGCTTCAACAATGACGGTCATGCCGCGATGCGGCAACGCCTGGCCAATCGAAAGACCAGCAGCGGTATTGTTGGCATCAATGTCGGTGCAAACAAGGACGCAGCGGATCGGATTGCAGACTATGTCTCGGGAATAACAGAATTCGCTGATTTGGCGTCTTATTTCACGGTCAATATCTCGTCCCCCAATACGCCTGGCCTCCGCGATTTGCAGGCCCGTTCTGCGCTGGCGGATTTGTTGAGCGCAGTGACGTCCGCGCGCGATGCGTGCACGGACCGGATCGGCCGCCAAGTGCCGTTGCTTCTCAAGATTGCCCCGGATGTCGTCGCCGACGACCTGAAGGACATCGTCGAGGAAGTGCTGGACAAGAAGGTCGACGGCCTGATTGTTTCCAACACGACGATCGGCCGCCAAGGCTTGAGCGGGAAGGGGCCGCATCAGGAAGGAGGGGGGCTTTCGGGCAGGCCGCTCTTCAGGAAATCGACGATTGTTTTGGCACGGGCGCGCAAGCTGGCCGGTCCGGACCTTCCGATTGTGGGAGTCGGCGGAATTGACAGCGCGGAAACAGCCTGGACCAAGATCACTGCTGGGGCCGACCTGTTGCAGCTCTACTCCTCGATGGTCTTCAAGGGGCCGTCCCTTATCTCTGAAATTTTGTCAGGGCTTGCCGACAGACTTGATCAGCATGGTTTGACATCGCTGCGCGCAGCGCGGGATACCGAACTCGAAGCGTGGGCATCGGAAGAACTGTAAGGCTTGTGTTTCAAGCCTCGGCGAACGTCCTGTCGGCTCGCCCACGACACGCCGCCAGCAGCGTGATGCCGCGCAGGCCCAGGAACAGGCCGAGGGCGAGCCAAAGACCGTGATTGCCCATCAGCGGGAACAGCGCATAGTAGGCGGCGATATAGACGGCCAGTGACAGCAGCATCATGTTGCGCATGGTGTCGGACCATGTCGCGCCGATATAGATGCCGTCCATCTGGAAGGCGAGAACGCCCAGAAGCGGCGCCAGCACGGCCCAGATCAGATAGGTGTTCCCGATTGCACGCACGTCAGGTGCCGTCGTCATGAAGTCGATCATCGCCGGTCCGAACAGGTAGAACACTGCAGACAGGAGAAAGGCCATGGCGAAACTCCAGATCGCCGTCAGCTTAAGCGTCCTGTCGAATGCCGGGCGGTGCTTTGCGCCAACAGAGCGGCCTGCCAGCTGTTCCGCGGAGGTCGCAAGCCCGTCGAGAAAATAGCCTGAGACCATAATGAATTTTTCAAGAACCGCGTTGGCCGCAAGGACTGTATCGCCCTGGTCGGCGGAGCGGGCCATGAAGAAGGCATAGGCATAAAGAAGCGCAAAGGAGCGGATCATGATGTCGCGGTTGAGCGCCATCATGCGTATCAGAAGCCGGCGATTGAAAATGACGGCAGGTTTCGGCCACGACCCGCGCCCCACCGTTGCAAGTACCAGCACAAGTCCGAGCACGGTCGTGGCGATTTCACTGAGGACGGTGGCAAATGCGACGCCTTCCACGCTCCAGTTCAGACCGACGACGAACCAAACGCTCAAAGCGATGTTCAGCCCATTCAGAAAAAGCTGCAGCAGCAGGCCGGTGCCGGCTCTGCCAAGACCGATGAACCAGCCCAGAATGACGTAATTGGCCAGCAGGAACGGAGCACTGAGGACCCGAACGTCGAAATACCGGGCGGTGGCCGACTGGACCTCCGCGCTGCCGCCCAGAAACCATTGCCCTGCCTCGCGGATTGGTGACTGAAGCAAAATGACGAGAAGGCCGCCGGCAAGCGCGATCAGGAGTGCTCGGAGCAGCGTCGCCTTGATCTCCTCGTCATGCTTCGCGCCGAGCGCCTGGGCGGTCAGTCCTGTGGTTCCCGCGCGCAGAAAATTGAAAGTCGTGAAAACCAGATCGAAAATAATGCCGCCGAGTGCGATGCCGCCAAGCAGAGCCGCGTCGCCGAGGCGCCCGATGACAGCCATGTCGACCACGCCCAACAAGGGCGTCGACAAATAGCCGAGTGTCATCGGAATGGCGATGGCCAGTACGGAGCGGTGCGTCACCGAAAAGGCGAGCTTGGACGGGTCGTTCGCAGCTTGGGATGGCGACATGGAAGTCTCGTGTTCAATTCACAGACCTTCTCGTCCAGCGCCACCGGTCTCGTCAATTGCTTTCCTCACATACCCGGTATGAGCGCTGCAGTCTTCAGGTGCCAAAAAGCTTCCAGCCTGGCATGGACTGACTATATTGCAGATAATGTCGCTGCCTATCGTTCATCATCCGGCTTATTGCGCCGACCTTCCCGCAAATCACAGGTTCCCGATGGACAAGTTCCGCGCTGTCGCGGATCTGATCCGGGCCGAAGGCCTGCTTGACGGTGGCTCGTTTGTCCGGCCGCGCCCGGCACCGTTCGAATGGATCGCCCTTGCCCATGATCCCGCCTATGTGGATCAGGTCTTCAATGGGAAAGTTCCGGAAAAGGTTGCCCGGGAGATCGGCTTTCCGATGCGCGAGGACATAGCACTGCGCGCGCGCTGCGCCACTGGAGGCTCGGTGCTGACGGGCTATCTGGCACTCGAAAACGGGATAGCCTGCAACACGGCAGGCGGCAGTCATCACGCCCGCAGGCTGCATGGTGCCGGGTTCTGTGTCTTCAATGACGTTGCGGTTGCTATCAAGGTCATGCAGGCGGACGGCGCCATTGGCAAGGCGCTCGTCGTCGATCTGGACGTACATCAGGGCGACGGGACCGCTGATATTTTCCAAAACGATCCGGACGTCTACACGTTCTCGATGCATTCCCAGAAAAACTACCCAGTGCGCAAGATCCCGTCCCATCTGGATATCGGTCTTCCGGACGAAACCGGTGACGAGGCGTATCTGAAAACGCTTGAGGAGACTTTGCCGGAACTTCTGATGCGCGAGCGCTGGGACATCGTTTTTTACAATGCAGGTGTCGATCCTTACGAGAACGATCGCCTCGGACGGCTCAAGCTCACGCGCGACGGATTGGGCCGGAGGGATCGCTATGTGATCGAAACGGTGAGAGCAAAGGGGTTGCCGCTCGCCGGTGTTCTTGGAGGAGGGTATTCAACCGACATTGACGAGCTGGCCGATCGTCACGTCAACTTGCACCGGACGGCGAGGGACGTTGCAGAAATGAAACCATAGATGAGGATCGCGGGCGCTGTTTCTCAGCGCGAACGACCCATCGCCAGCAGCCGGGTAACGAGCCAGATCGGGATGACGACGATGGCGCCAACGACAAGGTAATTGCCCAGTCGTCCAATTGCATGAAAGCCCATGTTCCAAAGGCGCTCAAAGAATTCAACGGTCATGTGGACCAGGTCTATCGGGTCCAGATTGAGCGCGGACAAGATGATCCCGACAACGAAGGAAAGGAAGATGAGCCGCAAGACCACCTGTGCTGGCGAACCACCAATAAACCGGCTCAAACCGCTGTCGGACATTTGTTGCTCCAAAAGTGTCGTCGAAATCGCTGACGGATAGTTAGGATCAGTTCTCTCAAATTACAACGCATCGGCGTCTTGCCCACGCGACCCCTCGTCAATTCTTCATATACGCAAGGGTTGGTGTCGTGAATAGTTAAATCCTGGAGATCTCACGCCAAAGACAGGAGTGAATCCCTGACGTATCTAAGGTTTCAGGTATGTGAAACTTATCGTTAGCGGGAAGCCCACTTCTTCTTACGACAAGATACCTCCACCCGCAGTGAAAGACAGCGTTCGAGCCGGCTCCCTCCGGTGCGAACAAAAATGGGCCACATTGCGGGATCGGTCCAAAACCGGCTGACATGGCGATTTTTGTCATGTGTCCCAGAGGCCGGGAACGAAAGTTGCGTTCGATAGGGAGTATCGGATGTTTGCGGGCCTAGGAAACAATCTCTGGCACGGCGGTGGTATCGAGCCCGTAACTGCCACCGTGCCGAAATTCTCTCTTCTTCCGGTCGCAGCTTCGTCTTTCCAAACGTGGTGTTATTCGACCCGCGCGGACTTTCCCGATCGCGTCTGTTTCGGCTGACCAACGGTTCGCGGCATCGACGCAACCCGGGAAGGCTGCACCTTTTTCCGCGGGCCTCCGTTGAGCGCGCTGACCCGGGTCGCGCCCTCCCGAAACTTGCGCGGGGAAACGCCGAACCAGGTCTTGACCGCCCTTGAAAATGTGCTGAGTTCGGAAAACCCGATGAGGTAGGCGATTTCCTTCATCGGAAGATCAGTGCCGCGCAGATATCTCTCT
>Ga0207422_1003147_pt1 | contig 17676 bp, 18 predicted proteins | sample MarCyaLeptolynsp_FD_187757 | JGI IMG/M metagenome (GOLD analysis project Ga0207422, IMG submission 187757) | Marine cyanobacterial communities from Panama - species 1 Leptolyngbya sp. (SPAdes) | ecosystem: Environmental > Aquatic > Marine > Unclassified | place: Panama: Panama City | collected...
GGCACCAGATCGGCCTCGTCGGCGCCGATCGCCACGCACAGGCTGCGGACCCAATCGTAGGTTTCCCGTGACTTTTCGAGATCGGAATGGACCGCGTCGCGGATCGCCCGCATCTCGTCCTTTTGAACGCAGCGATAATTGCCGGTCAGGAGCATGGCCCATTTGGCGAGTGGCACGAACACGGACTCGTGCAGTTTCAGTTTGACCGGCAGCGCGACCGCGCCATCGCCCGGATCGAAGCGCACGGCCTCGATCCCGTCCTGCAGGTCGGAAAGGATCGCGGTGTGGGCGTCGGAATCAAACCGCGCCACCTTGAAATTGGTCGGCAGACTGACCTGCAGCACATTGACCGGCTCCTCCGGCGGGCGAAACGCCTGCGGGTCGGGGCTGCACAGAGTCAGGCAGGCAGGGTCGAATTCGTCCCAGACCGTGGCGTCGGTGTAACAGTCGCGCAGGGCGTCGGCGTCGAGTCCGGGAATGCGTTTCATGTAAGGCAGGGGCGGCATGTTCATGATCGACATGCACGGCACGCGGCTTTGTGCGACGCGGGCCAGCAATTCACGGACGCCCGGCGCACGGAATTGCGGTTCCTGCATGGCAAGCGCGACGAGATCGTAGGCAGCGGGATCGGGATCCTCCGGGCCACCGGCCGACAAAGTTCCCGGCAGATCGCGCGAGCGTAGTTCAACCAGACCTTCGCTGCCCCGGACCGGCATGCGTACGACGATGCCCTCGGCATTGATCAGGTCGGCCTCCTGCGGCAGGCAGACCAGATGCACCTTGTGCCCGGCCGCGACCAGCTTGATCGCCAGCAACGAACCGTATGATGCCCCCATGATCAGGATATTGTAGGACTTCGCCATTTTTTTCTCCTCGTTCGTCCGGCCTTGGTTGCCGATACGCGCCGTGTGTCCCGGCAGATTGTTTTTACCGAACTGCAACCGGCAATGTCGTGAGAACGGAGCATTCCCGATACGGGGCCGGGCGAGGCGGGGCGCTCCCAGCGGGTATCGGAGCGACGGCCGGCGGATCTCGAATCCAGTTGCAGAGCAAGGTGTTAATGGGCTGGTATGTTAGTGCGTGTTCGGGGTCTGAACAATCGGGTCGGCGTGTTAAGTCTTTCGCCGAATCGGATCATATTGCCGGATTGGCCCGCCGTTGAGCGGGTGCGGCGACTGGAAGGAGAAGCCTATGCGAGCCTGGGAAATTGTCTCTGACGGTGGCGTTGACGCCCTTGCCCTTAACGAGCGGCCGCTTCCGGATCCCGGTCACGGCCAGGTCAGGATCCGAATCCGGGCGTCCTCTGTGAACTACCGCGACCTGTCGACCATTGAGGATCCCGTCAGCCGCAGACTGCCCTATCCGACGGTGCCGAATTCGGACGGTGCCGGTGAAGTGGACGCGGTCGGTCCCGGGGTCACCGGTTTTTCCGTTGGCGACAGGGTGATGGGCTGTTTCTTTCAGGCGTGGGAGGCCGGACCGATCTCGGCCGCGGCGATGGCGTCGGCGCTTGGCGGCGCGCTGCCGGGAGTTCTGGCCGAATATGTCGTGCTCGATGCGGACGGCGTCATCGCAATGCCGGCCCACCTCACCTTTGCCGAAGCGGCGACACTGCCCTGCGCCGCGCTCACGGCCTGGCACGCTCTGACGCTGCCGCGCCCGGTCTCGCCGGGTGAGACCGTGCTCCTGCTCGGCACCGGTGGGGTTTCGGTGTTCGCGCAGCAATTCTGCGTCCTCATGGGCGCGCGCACCATTGTCACCTCTTCGAGCGATGACAAACTGGAGCGGATGCGGGCTCTCGGCGCCAACGAGACCGTCAATTACCGGACCAATCCCGATTGGGAACAGGCGGTTCTCGACCTGACCGGCGGCGTCGGTGCCGACCGGGTTGTCGAGGTTGGCGGCCCCGGCACGCTGCAGAAATCGATAACGGCTGCGCGGGTCGGGGGCATTGTCGGCCTGATCGGCATCCTGACCGGGGTCCAGGGTTCCGTCGCTCCGACCGACATAATGCGTAAATCGATTACGCTTCGCGGAATCTATGTCGGCTCCCGACAGATGTTCGCGGAGATGAACCGGGCCATCGACCTTCACGGTTTGAAGCCGGTGATCGACGAAACCTTTGCCTTCGAAGACGGACGCGAGGCCTACCGCCGGATGCGCCAGGCGTCGCATTTCGGCAAGCTGGTGATCACAACGTGAAAGTGTTCGTTGCCTTAAGTGAAATCTGATTAATCGGAGTTTGCATGACACTCGACAAACAATTGGCCGACAGGATCAAGGCTTCGGTTCTCGAAGGCTTCGACGATCAGCTTGCCTTTACCCAGGAAATGGTCCGGTTCGGTTCGACACGCGGGGCCGAACATGCGGTCCAGAACTTTGTGTTCCGGGCGCTGCGCGACCGCGGCTATGCCATGGAACGGTTCGACATGGACGAAGCGGCAATCAGCCGGCATCCCGGCGGCGGCAAGTTCAGCGACACCCATTCCAGGGCGCCGATCGTGGTTGGCATTCACCGGCCGGCGGACGATGTCGGACGGTCCCTGATCCTGCAATCGCATGTGGACGTGGTCCCGACCGGGCCGGAGGACATGTGGTCCTATCCACCGTTCGATCCGGTGATCGAGGGCGACTGGATGTATGGCCGCGGCGGCGCCGACATGAAAGCCGGCGGCACTGCCAATATCTTCTGTCTCGACGCCCTCCGGCGCATCGGTCTGGAACCGGCCGGCACGGTCACGGTCCAGTCGGTGGTCGAGGAGGAATCCACCGGCAACGGCGCCCTGATGGCCCATATACGCGGCTACAAGGCGGACGCGGTTCTGATTCCCGAACCCGAGGACGAAAAGCTGGTACGCGCCAATACCGGGGTCCTGTGGTTCCAGGTCACCGTGCGCGGCCATGCGGTGCATGTGCGCGAGATGGATGGCGGCGCCAATGCCATCGACGCGGCCTATCGCGTGATCGGAGAATTGCGAAAGCTGGAGATCGCTCTCAATGCGGAAAAAAAGGATCATCCGCATTTCGGTGGTGAATCGAAGCCGATAAACCTGAATATCGGCAAGATCGAGGGCGGCGACTGGGCCTCCTCCGTGCCGTCCTGGTGCCGTCTCGACTGCCGGCTGTCGATCTATCCCGGAACCAGTGCCGCCGAGGCGGCGAAACGGGTCAGCGATCTCGTTGCCGCCTATGCGCGGCAGGATCCGTTTCTCGCCAACAGCCCGCCGGACGTCACGTTCAACGGATTTTTCGCCGAAGGATATGTGCTTGAAGCCGGATCCGATGCCGAGGCCGTTCTGGAGGACGCCCACCAAACCGCTTTCGAACGGCCTTTGGAGAGTTTCATTACCGCCGGTTATCTCGACACAAGGGTGTACGCGCTCTACGACCGGATCCCGGCGCTCTGCTACGGGCCGATCTCCCAGAACATTCACGGCGTCGACGAGCGTGTCAGCATAGACTCGCTGAAAAACGTCACCGTCGCCATGGCTTTGTTCGTGGCCGAATGGTGTGGCGTCGCCCCGATCCGGGAGTGATGCCAAACCGGCATGCGAGAGCCGGTCAGGTGTGCAATTCGCCGCGAATGAACAAGACCGCGCCGGTTTCGCTCACGATCGGCAGGTGCCGAACATCGGGCAGCGCGACCTGGAAGTCTCCGACGCCGAAACGGTCCCGGCCAATGGTGATCTCTCCCTCCAGGACAAGGCACTCTTCCGTCGACCTGTGTCCGTGAGCAGGGAGGCTGGCGCCGGGTTCGAGGCGAAGCAGGAACGTTTCGACGGCCTCGGGCCGATTGACGTACAGGGTCTTCTTGGTCACGCCGCGCAACAATGGCTGCCATTCGCCGTCCGCTTCGCGCACGATGATCAGATCGTCCGTTCCCGACCCGCGGGGCCGGTTGTCCAGGAGGGCTTCGATGGCCGCATATCCGCCGGGGCTTGGTTCCAGCTCGGGCACGGACTCGCTCAGCGCGAGAAAATGATCCTGCCAGAACGCAAGGTCGCTGCGAAGCGCTTCGTCGTCGACCAGCCGGCGTTCGAATGCCTGCCGTTCCTCCACGGAGAGGATACCGAGCACATAGTTGGCGGCTTGCGCCGGGCCGTTGTTTTTGTCGTTCATTGTACCTTCAATTCCACAATTCATGGCCGCGCACCCTATTTCTGCAGACATTGACGCAGGTCGGCGAGACCGCGCCTGACTTCGCTCTTGACCGTGCCAAGCGGCAGGCCGGTGCGAGACGACAATTCGTCATGGGTGAAACCCTGATGAAAAGCCATCAGGATGAGATGCCGGCGTTTTTCCATCAAATGTTGCAGGCACCTGACGATCGTCGGTCCGATCACACCCTTGGCTTCGCAGGGGTCGTAGGAGGGCGGAGAAACGAGATCCAGTTCCTCGTGGCCGCCGATCGCGATTTCGCTGGAATGCCTGGCCAGGCGCATCCGATCGATCGCGCGATGGCGCACGATGGTCGACAGCCATGCCATCGGCGATCCGAGATCGGGTTGATAGAGCCCGGCCTTCTTCCAGATGGTGAGAAACGATTCCTGCAGGATTTCTTCGCCCACTTCCCGGTTTCCCGTCATCTTAACGGCCAGGCCAAGGAGTTTCTTGCCGGTGAGGGAATAGAGTTCGGCAAAGGCCGAGCGGTTTTGCTTCCCGATTTCTGAAAGCAGATCGACAAGTCTGGCATTTTCCGGTGAAGGCGGACGTCTGTTGACCTGCAATGGCCTTGATTTCGACATGGAGGCCCCGGGGTCGGGGGGAATTTGCTTAAGTGATATCACGGCTGATTTTCTTCCCGCAAGTTCGAGCGATGGCTTCTGCATAATCATCAACGAGACGGGAAGGCATTTTGGATGCAAAAAAATTTTTGCCGGGCATCACATTCTGTTGTCGCGGAAAATCGGATCTTTGTGCATCCGTAAATCCGTACTTCGCGTTGTTGGACATGAGAGCGCACGACGCCTCTCTGCAACAGGTATCGCTTCGATGCCGACATCCAACCACACAAGGACTCCTATCCATGAATAGCTCGATCTCGCGCGCCGCCGGCGCTCTGGCCATTGCCGCGGCACTTACGCTGTCCGCCGCTCCGGCTTCCTCTGAGGTAATTGTCGGCGGCAGCGCCATGTTCGCGTCCAAGACGATTGTCCAGAACGCGGTCAATTCCGCCGATCACACGACGCTCGTTGCCGCGGTCAAGGCTGCCGGCCTCGTCGATACACTCAACCAGAAGGGCCCGTTCACCGTGTTCGCTCCGGTCAACACCGCATTCGACGCATTGCCCAAAGGCACGGTCAAGACGCTCCTGAAGCCGCAAAACAAAGGCCAGCTTTCCAAGGTACTCACCTATCACGTGGTTCCCGGCAAACTGACCTACGTGAAATTGCGGAACATGGTCAAGAAAGGCAACGGCGAAGCGCGTCTGAAAACCGCTTCGGGCGGCACGCTGGTCGCGACGTTGAACGGGCCGCAAAACATTGTCATCAGGGACGATAATGGCGCTACAGCCAACATCGAGATCTACGATGTGCTGCAATCGAACGGTGTCATCCACTCCATCGACAAGGTTTTGCTGCCGAAATAAGCCGGCTGCAATAATCCAGTCATCGCCCCGACCGGCCTGGGAGAGTGGACCCCGCTCTCCCAGGCCGCGGGCAAGAGAGCGGACCTTGAGACCGCCGCCATTTCTCTCACACTCAATCCTCCAATCCTCGCGAGACAAGGGACCCGTGCCATGTTCGCACCCGCAAGACATCGCGTCGTCATTGCCTGGCCGTGTCGGGGGAAACGCGCGACGCGTTTCATTCGGCGTTGGCGCCGGGACGAACCGACTCCGCCAGTGACGTCCCGAAATCGGAGTAAAACGAAAATGTCATCGCCCGATATGCCGCCAAAAGTGGAAATGGACTCAGATCGACCGTCCGACCAGCGTTCCCGTCGCCCTCTTGAATCGCCTCCGCCGCCCGGGCACACAATGGTTCACCCGATCGTCGTGCGCATAACCCACTGGATCAACGCCGCCGCGATCATCGTTCTGATCATGAGCGGTTTGCAGATCCACAACGCCTATCCGGTGGTTCCGTTCCGGTTTCCCGCCTGGATGACCCTCGGTGGCTGGCTTGGCGGCGCACTGCTCTGGCATTTTGCGGCCATGTGGGTGTTGACCTTGAATTTCCTCGCCCTGCTTGCCTATGGATTGGCAAGCGGCCGACTGCGCCAACGCTTATTGCCTCTGCGCCCGGCGGACGTTTTGGCCGATGTGCGCAGCGCGCTGACCGGGCGCCTCGGACACGATACGCTCGTCAAATACAATGCCGTACAGAAACTGCTTTATTCCGGCGCTCTCGCGTTGATTTCACTGGTGATTCTCAGCGGTTTCGCACTTTGGAAGCCGGTTCAACTTCAAACGCTCACGGCCCTGATGGGCGGTTTCGAAGGGGCCCGGATCGTGCACTTTGCCTGCATGGCGGCGATCTCCGGGTTTCTGGTGCTGCACGTGGTGATGGCCATTCTGGTGCCGAAGAGCCTGCGCGCCATGCTTCGCGGGCATTGATGCCCTCTGTACCCCGCTTCGGCGTCAAGGAGAAATCGATGAAAACCAAACTCGACATTCCCGGTGTCGACAGCGATCTGCTGGCGAAAGACGCCGGGAAATTATTGTCTCCGCTGTCGCGTCGCGCCTTCCTGCGCGGATCCGGAAGCCTCGGGTCGCTTGTTCTTCTGACCGGCTGTGATGTCGTTGACGGCACTTCGGCGGAAAACCTGTTGCGGGAAGTCTCGAAAATCAACGACGACATTCAGGCACTGTTGTACTCCGTAGACCGTCTGGCGCCGGTCTACACCGAGGCCGATATCACCCGGCCGTTTCCGTTCAACGCATTCTACGACCGCGCAGATGCGCCTGAAATCGAAGCTTCGGAATGGCGGTTGCAGGTCAGCGGTCTGGTGCGCGAAACTGCACCATGGTCGCTTGCGGATCTCAATGCCCTGCCACGAGAGAGCCAGATCACCAAACATATCTGCATCGAGGGCTGGAGTGCGATCGGCAAATGGTCGGGTCCGCGCCTGGGGCACTTCCTGCAACGGATTGGCGCGGATCTCGGCGCGCAATATGTCGGATTTCGCTGCGAGGACCGATACCAGACCAGCCTCGATATGGCGACGGCCCTGCATCCGCAAACGCAGATGTCCCTGTCGTTCGATGGCCGCACCCTGCCGAGAGAGTACGGTTTTCCGCTGAAGATCAGGGTCCCGACCAAGCTCGGCTTCAAGAATCCGAAACATGTCTACGAATTGTTCGTGACCAACGACTATCCCGGCGGCTTCTGGGAAGACCGTGGCTACAACTGGTTCAGCGGGCTTTGAACCGGCCAGGTGCACACCGAACCATTGGCGTTTCGCAGAGTTTGGATTATGAAAGGCGCTTGTCTTTTCTGACGGGTGGTCGGCTTCCCACCGTATCATCCTGCAAATCGAGTGAAAGCGCACATGATCGATCTTTATACCTGGACGACCCCGAACGGCCGCAAGGTCTCTATCATGCTGGAGGAACTTGGTATCGACTACACTGTCCATCCGATCAATATCGGACAGGACGAGCAGATGCAGCCGGATTTCCTGAAGATCAGCCCGAACAACAAGATTCCCGCGATCGTCGATCAGGACAATGGCCTCAGCCTGATGGAATCCGGCGCGATCATGCTTTATCTCGCCGACAAGTACAAAAAATTCATGCCGACCGATGCGGCCGGTCACTGGCAGGCCGTCGAATGGCTGATGTGGCAGATGGGCGGGCTCGGCCCGATGGCCGGACAGACGCACCATTTCGTGCATTTCAATCCGGGCAAGGCGGAATATGCCGAGCAGCGCTATTCCAACGAGACCAAGCGGCTCTATGGGGTTCTGAACAAACAGCTGGAAGGCCGCGACTTTATCGTCGGTGATTATTCGATCGTCGACATGGCGTGCTGGCCGTGGATTTCACGCTTTGAATGGCAAAAGATGGATCTTGCGTCGTTTCCGAACCTGCGTGACTGGTATGTCCGCGTCGCCGAGCGTCCGGCCGTGCAAAAGGGTTATCACGTGCCGAAGGTGATGGGTGAGATCCCGATGCCGTAAGACGATTTTTCAAGGTAGCCGGTTTCGCCCATGGACATAAACAGCGCCCTGATCCATCTCATGCCGGAATTCCGGGCCTATGCGCGCTCGGTTTCGGCTGATCCCGCGGATGCTGACGATCTCGTCGGCGACGCGGTGGAACGGGCACTGACGGCGGCAAACCGGCCGCACGATGTCGATGCGATTCGACCGTGGATGTTTCGGATCATTCGCAATCTCACCATCGACGAAGCCAGAAAACGCAAGGTGCGCCGGGAATATTTCGAGACCGAGAGCCGTTTCATGAATGAGGACACTTTGTCGGCCGGTATGGCGGGGCATGGAACCCTCGACGACGTTCTGACACGAATGGCATTTGAAAAACTCAACCCGGCGGAACGCGAGATACTCTATCTTGTCGACGTGACCGGCTTGAAATATGCGGAAACCGCAGATGTGCTCGACGTGCCCGTGGGGACAATCATGAGCCGTGTCAGCCGGGCGCGGCGCGCTCTTCTGGCGCTCATAGACGATACGAATGTAACCGAGTTGAAAACCGTCAGGACGAGGCCGCGATGACGATCACGGACAAAGACTGGGATCTCTTAAGCGCCTATGCTGATGGCGAACTGGATGAGTCCGCTCGGCGCTCGCTGGAAGCCCGGCTGGCAGCGGAAGCCGAGCTCGCGGCGGAACTGGACCGCATCCGGCGTTCGAAGAAAGTTCTGCAGGACATGCGGCCGCAGCCGGGATCGCCGCGCCGGCAACGCAACGCGCCGATCGGTCTTGCGGTCGCGGCGTCGGTGGTCATGCTGGTCGGGCTCGCGGCCGGGGGCGTCTGGTTGCAGGCGGGCAAGGGGCCGGGATTCAATCCGCACGTAACGTTCGCGGCCAAATCCTATGTGCTTGACGGGAGAGCACCGCTGTATTTCGCGGCAGGTTCCGCGCTTGGGTTTTCCGCCGCCCCGAATCTATCGGGCTCCAACCTGGTGCTTGTCGATGTCCGGGTCCAGGTCGGCGATGCGGGCGAATCCGTTGCCATGCATTACCGTGGATACAGAGGATGCCGTCTGACCCTTATCGCGGAACCGTTGGCGGTTCCTGCCGGCAAGCCGGTCCGTCAGCCGCTGATGCGTGAATGGACGACGACAAAGGCCCGTTTCCGGCTGGTCGCCGATACAATGGATCCACAGCGGTTTGACGCAATTGCCGACTTTGCAGAAGCCCGCGTCCGGTTGCTGGAAGAACGCGAGCGCCTGAGAGTGGCCATGGCGGATGCGACGGCAAAGGCGGCGCCCTGCGCCTAGGACGATTGTCCTTGAGGCTCCGCGGTGTCCAAACCGCGAAGCCTGGGTTTGCGTACGGTCCTCAAAACTTGCCGTTGCCATTGGCTGCCTTGTCGGCGGCCACGATCGGGGCGATCACATCCCAATGTTCGGCGATCCGACCGTTTTCGACCCGAAACAGGTCGTAGAATGCGGTCGGTTGTTCGCTGATCGTGCCCTCGGAAAGTACGAGAACAAAGTTGCCCTCGCCGATCACCTTGTGGGTTTTTGTGATGCGCAGAACCTGACCGGCTTCGGCCAAAGCCTTCAACCCCGCACCGAGACCGCTCACGCCATCGGCAATGTTGGAATTGTGCTGGAGATATGCGTCGCCGTCGAAGAATTCCGGCATCCGATCGAATGCGCCGTTGATCAGGACCGAATTCACGAAGTCAGCGACAAGCGCCTTGTTCGTTTCGGTTTCTTTATGGTCGGTTACGTCCGTCGGACCGTCGGTCTGCGTGCGGCCGGACGGATTCGGGCCGACCAGTGGCGCCAGATTGTCCCAATGTTCGACGATCTTTCCGTGCGAGACCCGGAAGACGTCGAAGCTGACCAGCGGTGCCGGGCCGAACCCGTGGTAGATGCCGTGTGCGACGCCCAGGTCGCCGTCGGCAAAGATCCGCACCATTTCATATTTGAAGGCGGGATTGCCCGCAATCGCCTGCGCGGCGAGGCCCTTGAGACCGGCAATTCCGTCCGCAACAGCCTGGTTGTGCTGGATATAAGGGGCAGCGAAATACGTGTCGATCGACCCGACATCCCTGTTGATCATCAGCGCGGTCATGGCATCTGCAACCAGGGCTTTGGTGGCTGCTGTTTCTTCGGCGGCGAATGCGCTGCCCGATAGTGTCATCACTGTCGCGTATGCAATGGTTTTCAATGCGTTCATTGTCAGAATCTCCTTCCGCTTCAGCGGTCTTCGCTGGCTTCGGGAAATATGACCGCTTGCCTGTTTATTCATAAGGCGACTTAAATTGATTTGATTGTTCGATTTTTTGATGGAATAGAGAGCATGCTCGATCACCTGCGTGCGCTGGCGGTGTTTGCCAATGTCGCCGAAGCCGGCTCGTTTCGCGCCGCGGCAAAACAATTGGGCATCACCGCGTCGGTTGTCAGCCATCACGTCACGGCCCTGGAACGGCATCTGGACACCCCGCTGATCTATCGTACGACCCGAAAGCTCAGCCTGACGGCGGAAGGCAGGGATCTGGCCCGTTCGGCGCGGGCAATGCTGGATGCTGCGGAAGAGGGGTTCGGACGGATAGGCCACCGGGGTACCAACCCGGTCGGCAGCCTGAAGATAACGGCGCCGGCGATTCTGCAGCATGCTCGTTTTGTGACACGGGTGTCGACGTTCGCGAAACACTATCCCAAGGTCGATATATCGCTGACGTTCACCGACAGGCGGCTCAACATGGTCGAAGAGGGGTTCGACCTGGCGCTGCGTGTCGGCTGGCTGGACGATTCCTCGCTGATGGCGCGCAAGCTGGCGGATGGACAATTGGTGTTGTGCGCTGCGCCGGATTACCTGACCGCCAATCCCGGGATCGAAATCCCGGAAGATCTCGGCCGATTGGAGATGATCAACCTCGTCGGCACGACGACGACGGTCGAACTGGTGTCGATGTCAGGCGGTGAGGGCCGGTCGATCCCCTTGCGGCACCGGATCCGGGTCGATTCCGGATTTACGGCCCGGCGCATGGCCGAAGAAGGATGCGGTCTTGTCGTTCTGCCGGATTTTTTTGTGCACAAGGCGCTGGAGGACGGCAGGCTTGTCGAAATCCTGCCCGGTTGGCGGGCTCCGGACTACGCTATTTACGCGGTCTGGCCGCCAAATCGCGGCACCCATCTGCTGCGAACGCAATTTGTCGATTTTGTTGCCGGGATCGCCAGGACCGGACCGGAGGCGGATCGGATCTGGCAAGCCGACGGCGATCATTGCACCTGAACTCCGAACCAACCCCTACTGGGTATTCGACAGGCCATAAAGCGCCGAACATTGGGTGATGACAACGCCGTTCATCGTCTGTGCCGTCAAATGAACAACGATCTGCACATAAGCCTGTCCGTTGCCGATGATCTCTTCAATGGCTGCCTTGCAGGGTTCAATGTCCATATCCGTTTCCAGAACCAGTTCCCTGGTGCCCGAAGCGTTGGGTGCCAGTTGCAACGTGATGGCGGCCGGGTCTTCATCCACATGCGGTTCGACTTTCACCGACAGGATTTCATGGCCGGGAATCCGGTATTCTGAGAATTGCTGAAAAGCTGAGGCGGTAAAAGTCGCGGTAATGCTCACAAGGCAAAACACTATCAGGCGGACCATATTGTTCACTCCCAAATGGTTCGTTGAAATCTGCAAATCGTTGGCTGACGGCTGATTGAATGTGCGTTTATCCTACAGATCATTGCGATGCGAACAAACGGTTAGATACGGCAGAGTAATGGAGGGCACGGACCCATTCCCGCGCGAGCCAAACGGTTGCCGTGACTTTATTACTTCAGCTGGAAAGGACGGACGACCTGCACTGCGTTATCCTCTAGGAATGAAGATACACCCAGACATATCAGCAAGCGTCAGGTCAAAGCCTCGGCCAGCCATTCAAACACGAGCCGGACCCGCCGGCTGGTGTTGAGTTCCCGGTGCGCAACGAGCCAGGTTTCGTATCTGAACGGTTCGAGCCAGGGTGCCACGCGCCGCACGCCGGGCTCGGTGTCGCCGATCTGGGCAGCCATGACCCCGACGCCGGCGCCGTTTTTGACCAGTTCCCAGTGGACGAGGTGACTGCCGGTCAGAAGCGGGAAGTTGCGCGCCGTGATCGTCAGTCCCATGGAAGCGAGACCCGCGATGTAAGCCTCGTTATCGTCGAAGCCAATGAATTCGGCCTTCGAAAAATCTTCCGGGGTCCGCAGTCCTCCCATCCGGTCAATGTATCCGGGCGCGGCGTAGAGACAGGCGGTGGCATCGGCGAGCTTTCTGGCAATCAGGTCAGGGTCCGTCGGCCGCACACTGCGCACGGCGATGTCGGCTTCGCGGCGGCGCAGATCGCTGATGGAGTTGGAGGCCACGATCTCGACGGCAATGCCGGGTTCGGCGCGTCGCAGACGGGTTACAATCGGCGGCAGGATGTAGGCGGCTGCAACCTCGGTGGCGGAGATGCAGACGGTCCCTTCGATCGATTGCGACTGCCCGGACGCGGTCAGCGATACGCGGCCGGCCGCCTCGCTCATCGCACGGACATGTTCAACAAGTTCCAGGCCGCTGGGCGTCAGTGTCAGGCCCCGTCCGACCCGCTCGAAAAGGACGACGCCAAGTTCGTCCTCAAGCGCCCGGACCTGGCGCCCGAGGGTCGGTTGGGCCATTCCCAGCGCACGCGCGGCGGCTGACAGCGAGCCTTCTTCGGCGCTTACCAGAAATGCCCGAGCCCGATTCCAGTCGAATTTCACCGAACGCCAATCCATGCGTTTTTGCATAGCAAACAGATGAAATTCGTCAATTCACATTCGCTGAATGCACAGATAGAAAGAGGGAAATGATCTTCCCCGATGATGCGCCGGCTCATGGGCACCCGGCGGGAGACAGGTTCAGCAAGAAAGAGCAAGCAATGACAACTCTTAGTCCGTCGACGCCGCAGCCGTCGGCGAAGTTCTGGGACCGGATCGCCAATCGTTATGCGCGCCGCCCAATCGGCAACGAAGCCGCTTATCAGAAGAAGTTGCGCATTACACAGGATTATCTCAGGCCCGACATGGACGTGCTGGAGTTCGGATGCGGCACGGGCTCGACCGCGCTGGTGCATGCTCCATTCGTGAAACATATCCTGGCGATCGACATTTCCTCAAAGATGATCGGCATCGCGGAGGAAAAGGCGAGGGCGGGTCATGTGGGAAACGTTACCTTCAAAGCCGCTGCCATCGACACATTCGAAGCACCGGACGCCAGTTACGATGCCGTGCTCGGTCTGAGTATCCTGCATCTCCTGCATGACCGCGAAGCGGCCATCGCGAAAGTGTATCGGATGTTGAAACCGGGCGGTGTTTTCGTATCCGGCACGGCCTGCATCGCCGACACGATGAGTTTTTTCAAGCTGATAGCGCCGATCGGCTACTGGCTTGGTCTGTTGCCCCTGGTGAAGGTCTTTTCCGAGACGGACCTGAAATCCAGTTTGACCGGGAGCGGTTTCGAGATCGAACGGGACTGGCGACCGGAAAAAAGCCCGTCGGTGTTTATCGTGGCGAAAAAACCGGCGTGACCGGGATTGTCCGGCGGAAAAAGAATGGGGATGCGCAAATCTGCTGCGCACCCCCGGTCCGGAGATTCCAACCCTGCATCCGGCGCTGCCGATCCGGTCGCAGGACCCTCAGGAAAACAGCATGCCGCCGTTGATGTCGACGCATGCGCCGGTCATGAAGGCCGACTGATCGCTGGCCAGGAACGCCACCAGGTTTGCGCAATCCTCTGATGTGCCTTCGCGTTTGAGCGGACTGGCGTTTGCCACAATCGTGCGCACTTCCGGCCTGGTGAAGATGTTGTGGAAATCCGTGTCAATCATCCCCGGGCACAGCGCATTGACGCGGATGCGCGGACCGAATTCCTTCGCCATGCCGCGGGTCATGGTCATGACCGCGCCTTTCGATGTCGCATAGGCGACAGCGCCCGGCCCGCCGCCGTCGCGCCCTGCCTGGGATGCGATCGGGACAATGGCGCTGCCCTCGGGCATGAATGGCTCGACCGCCTTGACGATCATGAACAGGGACGTGGTGTTCAGATCCATGACCTTGTTCCAGTGCTCCAGATCCATCTCGCCGATCGTCTTGCGGGCGACCAGGCCGCCAGTCACATGTACAAGCGCATGGATCGACTCGCCGAACCGCGCCTGGGTTTCGCGGACGAGGCGCGTGACGTCGGTCTGGTCGGTCATGTCACCCTTCAGGGCGAAAGCCTTGCCGCCGGCCGCTTCGATCTCGGCTACGGCCGATTCCGCACCCGCATCGCTTGAATGATAATTGATCGCGACGCTGGCGCCTTCTTCGGCCAGGCGCATGACGCAGGCCCTGCCAATGTCCCGTCCGCCACCCGTCACAATTGCAGTCTTGCCCTTGAGCGTCATTGATTTACCCTCGTTATTCTGCAGGATCGTTGCCGATCAAATTAAGTTCTTGCGAAGGCAATCTGGTATGGTAGTCTTCCGGAACTGTCAAGGATCGCAACGGATCGCAATTGCGTCTCCGCGACGAAACGGAGAAAAATCCGGATAATATTCAATTGGGAGGAATGCATGAATTTCATCAAAGGAACCCGTCGTTCGGCACTTGCAGGTGCGATGACACTGGCGTTCTCGTCGGCAATCGCCGGACTGGGTGTTGCGGGCGCCGAGGAAATCAAGGCGTGGAACATTCACGTGGAGGGTTATCCGAACACGGTGGCGATGGACAAGTTCGCCGAACTCGTCGCGGAGAAGACAAACGGCGAAATTACCGTGAAGAATTTCCATGGCGGCGTACTCGGCAATCAGCCCGACGCCATCGAACAGGTGCGCCTGGGCGGCCTCAAGGTCGGCAACTTCAATCTCGGTCCGATCGGTCCGCTCGCGCCGGAAGCCAATGTTGTCTCACTGCCGTTCATTTTCAAGGATATGGGCCATATGCACAGAGCGCTCGACGGCGATGCCGGCGCGCAGATTTCGGCTGGGATGGCCAAGGTCGGGCTGATTGCGCTGGCATGGTACGATTCCGGTGCGCGGTCATTCTACAATTCCAAAAAACCGATCACCGCTCCCGCCGACCTCGACGGGATGAAGGTCCGGGTGATGAACAACGAACTGTATTCGGGCATGATTTCCGCGCTTGGGGGCAATCCCTCGCCGATGGCGTTTTCCGAAGTGCAGCAATCGTTGAAAACCGGCGTTGTCGATGGCGCCGAAAACAATTGGCCGTCCTATGAATCGACCGGCCACTACGAGGTTGCCGGCTTTTACTCCCTGTCGCAGCATCTGATCATTCCCGAATGTGTGTGCGTCAACGCCGATTATTTCAACGGTCTCTCCGACGCCCACAAGAAGGCCATGACCGAAGCCGCGCGTGAATCCGCCGAGCTGCAGCGCACGCTTTGGGAAGCCCGCGCCAAGGCCAGCCGCGAAAAAGTGATGGCAGCCGGTGTCAAGTTCAACGAAATCGCCGACAAGACACCGTTTCAGGACGCGATGAAGCCGGTCTACGACAAGTATCTGGCTGACAATCCGGCACTGGTGCCCCTGGTGGAACTGATCCAGAATACGAAATAGCGGCGACCTGCTGTGATTTGCCGGCCGCGGCCCAGATGCCGTGGCCGGCTTTTCATGCGATCGCCGGTTTTGAGGCGGCGACCGTTGGTCGTCGCCGCATTCGGAGGAGTTCTATCATGGCGCCGGAAACCGATAGTCCTGGCAAAACCTTGTTCGATCGTCTGCTTGACGGTCTCTCGCTTGTCAGCAAGGTGATCACCGGAATTTCGCTCGTTGTTCTCACCGTGATCTTTTCCTGGCTGGTTTTCGGCCGCTACGTGCTCAATGCGACGCCGACCTGGGTCGAACAGGCGTCGCTGCTTCTTGTCATGCTGCTCACGTTCCTGGGGGCGGCGACCGGCATCCGCGAGAATACACATCTCGGCGTTTCCTATTTCCGCGACGTGGCTCCGGGACCGGTGCGCAAGGTCTTTACCCTGGCGTCTCATGTGGTGCTGGTGGGTTTCGGCGGGGTGATGCTGTGGAATTCCTATCTGCTGGTCAAATTTAAATGGGGATCTCTGATCCCGCTCATTCATCTGCCGGAGGGTCTGCGCGCCATACCGATCATGGTGTGTGGTGGCCTGATCATGTTGTATTCCATCGGCCACATCATCGATATTTTCCGGGGCGTCGAGCCGAAATCCAGTCTGACGGACTGACGAATTGAACCAGCCGGCCGAGGGCCGGCACGCGAAATACGGGGCTGTACGCGATGGGACTGCTGATTCTGCTCGGATTGTTCGCCGTCGGAGTGATCATCGGAATGCCGGTGGCATTCGCCATGGGCGTCGCTGCCGTGGCCACATTCTGGTACGAAGGCTTGCCATTGCTGGTTGCCTTTCAGCGGATTATCTCCGGGGTCAACGTGTTCTCGCTGATGGCGATACCGTTCTTCATTTTTGCCGGTGAACTGATGTTCCACGGCGGTATTGCGGACCGGCTGGTGAAATTCGCGTCGGCCGCGGTCGGTCGCGTCAAGGGCGGCCTTGGCATCGTCAACGTGTTTTCCTCAATGCTGTTCGGCGGTATTTCCGGCTCCGCCGTTGCCGATATTTCCGCTTTGGGATCAATCCTCGTTCCGGTGATGAAGGACAAGGGATATGACGACGATTACGCGGTCAACGTCACCGTGACGTCGTCGATTGCCGGGATCATGATTCCGCCAAGCCACAACATGATCCTGTTTGCGGTTGCCGCAGGCGGCGGGATTTCCATATCCAAACTGTTCCTGGCCGGTGTGATACCGGGCGTCGTCATGTGCGTCTGTCTTGCCACCGCGGCCTATCTGATTGCGGTCCGGCGCGGTTATCCGTCCGAGGCGTTTCCCGGGTGGCGTGCGCTCATCATGGCGTTTCTGAATGCGGTGCCCGGCCTGTTTACCGCCGTCATCATCGTTGGCGGGGTCCTGTCCGGTGTCTTTACGGTGACGGAGTCCGGCGCGTTCGGCACACTTTATGCGGCGCTGGTGACGATCTTTTTCTATCGCAGCCTTACCTGGGAAAAATTCAAGATCGCTGTCGTCCGCGCCGTGCGGACCACGTCCATGGTCATGATCCTGGTGGCCTGCGCGGCCGCCTTCGCTTACATGCTGACGTTTCATCAGGTTCCGGCGCGGATGATCAGTCTGATCACCGGCATTTCGGAAAACCCGATCGCGATCCTCCTGATGATCAATATCATGCTGCTGGTGCTTGGCATGATCATGGACATGGCGGCGCTGATCCTCATCTGCACGCCGATTTTCCTGCCCGTGGTCGCGACGATCGGCATGGACCCGATGCAGTTCGGCATGGTGTTGATGATGAATCTCGGCCTTGGCCTGTGCACACCGCCGGTGGGAGCCTGCCTGTTCGTTGGATGTGCCATCGGCAAGGTTCCGATCGAAAAGGCGGTAAAGACCATCTTTCCGTTCTATGTGGCGATTTTCATCGCTTTGATGCTGACGACGTTCATTCCGGCCATTTCCCTGACGTTGCCATCGC